>Ga0074046_10000910_pt1 | contig 27459 bp, 15 predicted proteins | sample BogForMeECP23OM3_FD_94441 | JGI IMG/M metagenome (GOLD analysis project Ga0074046, IMG submission 94441) | Bog forest soil microbial communities from Calvert Island, British Columbia, Canada - Bog Forest MetaG ECP23OM3 | ecosystem: Environmental > Terrestrial > Soil > Wetlands ...
GTCCATGTAGAAAACGTGCGCCTGGCCGTCGTGCACCTTGTGCTTGTAAAGCATGGTGTGCTTGGCGGTGTACATGCAGCAAATCTTGCTGCAATACGGCAGGCCTTTGGCGTTGTCGCGCGACCCCACGCAACTGATGAAGACGACGCTTTTCGGAATTGCGCCATCGGACGGACGCTTCAGCACGCCGCCTGTCGGCCCAGACGCGGAAACGAGTCGCTCAAATTGCAGCGAATCAATTACGTCTTTGTACTTGCCATAGCCATACTCGCCGTAGCCGGAAAGCGTCGTTTTGGGCTGCGATTTCGCGATGCTGTAGAGCTTGTAGCCGGTGGCCACCACCACGGCGCCTACAGCTTCTTCGACGAACCGGTCCTCATCCTTGAAATTGATCGCTTCGGCCTTACATTTCTTTTCGCATAGCCCGCAGCCATTGCGAATCAGCTTGGCGCACTGGCTCTTGTCAATCACGGGCCGCGCGGGCACGGCTTGCGGGAACGGGATGTAGATCGCGGGCCGCATTCCCATCCCATAATCGAATTCGCTCAAATTTCGTTTCAGCGGGCAGATGTTCCAACATTCGCCGCAGCCGGTGCATTTGCTGATGTCCACGTAACGCGCTTTTTGCCGGATGGTGATCTTGAAGTTGCCGACGAACCCTTCGACCTTCTCGACTTCCGAGTAGCTGTAGAGCTTGATGCGCGGGTGTTGGCCTACCTCGACCATGCGCGGCGTCAGGATGCATTGCGAACAGTCGAGTGTGGGAAAAGTCTCGGAAAGGCCGGCCATCTTGCCGCCTATCGAGGGCTCGCGCTCCACCATCACCACCTCGTGGCCCGCATCGGCTATATCCAGCGCCGCTTGGATTCCCGCCACGCCCCCGCCGATTACCAAAGCGCGCCGCGTCACCGGGACGCGAATCGGCTGCAGCGCGGCATCATTCCGCGCCTTCTCGACAGCCAGGCGAATGATCTCAATGGCCTTGGCGGTAGCCTGCGCGCGATCGTGATGCACCCAAGAGCACTGCTCGCGGATGTTCGCCATTTCCACGAGATAAGGATTGAGTCCCGCCGCCTGCGCCGCTTTGCGGAAAGTCTTCAGGTGCATGTGCGGCGAGCAGGAAGCCACCACCACGCCATCCAGCTTCTCGGAAACAATTTTTTCGCGGACAATCGCCTGTCCGGGATCAGCGCACATATATTTGTAGTTCAGCGAACACCGAACGCCGGGAAGTTCCGCGGCGCGTTTCGCCACTTCGTCAACGTCCACCGTGCGCGCGATATTCTCGCCGCACCAGCATGTAAAGACGCCAATCCTCGACATAGTCTAAGCCTGCGTAACGAAATGCCGGTTGATGCCCAACTGCTCCGCCGAGAGCCCTAACGCCAGCCCCACCAGGTCAGAAAGGTAATAAACAACCATTCCCAGCTTCTTCCCAAAGCGCCGCTCGACGGCCGCCTGTTTCATATCCAGATTCACGTGGCACATCGGGCAGGCCACCACCAGGCAATTGGCCCCGTGCTCGGCCGCATTGCTCAGTATCTTGTGCGCCAATTCCAGCACAATCTGTTCATTGGACATGGTCATGCCCGCGCCGCAGCACTCCGTCTTGTAGTTCCACTCGACCGTTTTCGCGCCCAGCGCCGCCACCAGCGTTTCCATCGAAGTCGGCTGCTCGAAGTCATCGAAGTGCACCACATCGGGCGGGCGCGTCAAAAGGCAGCCGTAGTAGCAGGCCGCGGTGATCGATTTTAGCGGAGCCTTTACCGCCGACTTAATCCGCTCCACTCCGATCTTCTCGAACAGCTGAATCAGGTTCAGGACTTCACTCTCGCCGCGAACATCGGCTTCCACGATCTCGGAAAGTTCCTTGCGCACGCGTTCGTCGCCGACCGCCTTTTTCGCCTTCAGCAACTGCATCGAGCACAGCGGACACGGCGCGAACAGTTGCTTGAAGCCGTCTCGTTCGGCCACGGCCAGATTCCTGGCGGGAAGCGCCAGCGAGAGCTTGTGGTTCAAGGAATGCGCCGCAGTGGCGCCGCAACAAATCCAATCTTTCATTTCATCGAGCTGCACATCCAGCGTGCTGAGGCACGCGCGCAGCGATTGCTCGTAGTCGTTCGACGAGCCATGTAGCGCGCAGCCAGGGTAGTACCCGATGTTCATGCTTTCCGCTCACTCGCACAGCGCTCGAAAATCCGGTCTACCACTCCCCGGTCGCGCGCCTTGCCGGGAATCAAGTGGAGTTTCTTGCGCTTTCCGAGTTGTGGCGCGAGGCCCGCGTCCTTGAAGAGAAAGGGGATCCTGCCGGTGTGCAGCACAACGTCCGCCTTGAACTGCCCGATCAACTCCAGTTCGTTGAGCCAGCCATTCCGGCGGATATTCTCAAGGAAAATTTTCTGGAACGCGACCACGAGGTACCTGTCAGCCGCAGCCATGCCTCGCGCCAGCGACGCCTCGCGCAGCGCGTCCATCACGCCCGCGCAATCGACCTCCTTGGGACACCGCGTCGAGCAAGTTTGGCACCCCACGCACTCCCATATCGCCCGCGACTGCAAAGCCTTCTCCCATTCCCCAAGCTGGACAAGCCGCACCACCTGATTGGGCGCCACGTCCATGTGCATAGCCACGGGACATCCCGCAGTGCATTTGCCGCACTGATAGCAATCGGCTACTTGAATAGGGTATGGGAAATGGACCGGCAATTGTTCAGATGGAACTTGGGGAAGGGCCTGATTCTCCACTGGGAGACCTCAGTTTAATGCTAGGTTCCCATGTGCAAACTGTATGTGAGGGATGTCTCAACGCCCTGTGACTTCTGACGTGCTATGCGCGGGTATGGTCCTTCCCCTAGATCCCCGGCCTCTTCGTCACACTAGGGAACTCCGCGTAATTGACTGAAGACGCATAAGTTACGCCATGCTCATTGTGACCAGGCGCAGTTATTCTCCAAGCTTAGCGAAAAGTCCGCGGCATGGTCTATTTGCTGGCCGCCGGAACGTCTTGGGGATTGATTCTGGCTTTCTGCCAATGCAACATCAGCGGCGTCCGGTCGTAACCGGTAAGGGTGCCCGTGAAGCGCACCAGGCTGCCCACCGCAAGGGTCGCCGCCTCTGGCTGCCCCGCAACGCTCACATCCATGTTCGCCCTGCGCGCCGCCCGGAATTCCAGCTCGGTGGTCACCAAAGCTACTTTCAACACAACCGGATCGCCCTGCACCACGCTGATTACTTTGCTGGGTACGTTGGGGAATTCCAGTCCGCAAGCCGCCAACCAAGTCGCCTTTCCTTTGTCGGCGGGGCCTCTTATGTCCGCCACGACGCTGGTAATCGTCATGACATTTCTCGCGGCCTCCAGATCGGATTTGCTCGGCAGGCTGTATCTTTCCGGGCGCTCCAAAGAACTTCCCGCAACTTGCATCAATTCGCTGAGCTGGGCGTCAACCAGGCTGGGACACCCCGTCTGCACGTAACTCTCCATTAGTTTTTTCAGGTACGCCTTGATCTCTTGCGGTTGCGGCCCGCCCCTGTTTTTCGCGCTTGCCGCGCGCGCCAGGGCCCAGAAGCCATCCAGCTGGCGCGGAGGGCTGACTCCCAAATACGCCAGCCCAAGTTGGTAAGTGGCGTTTCCATCGTCTGGATCCAACGCCAGCGCGGCCCGGAAGGCCTCGATCGCCCCCGCATAGTCCTTCAACGTCATGGAGGCCGCTCCCGAGGTCTCATCCAGGTAAACCATGATTGGCTTTCTCTCCTCTGCAAACGCTGCCTCTGTGACTTTCTCCGGCTTCTTGATCTCGTTGAGAGTGCTCAGCCCCAGCGCGGCCGCGTCCTTCGCTTGCTTCGCCTGTGCCGGATCATCTGGCCGCAGCGCTTCGTAGGCAATCGCGCGCGCATAGAGCGCCTGGAATCGCGCGTTGGCATCGACTTTGTCTCCCAGCGCCACGAGTTTGTCGGAGTACTCGATCACCTTGGGGAAATTCTTCAGTTCACGATAGTCCCGGTAGTACAGCGCATAGGCAGCCACCAGCAGTTCGGAATTCGGGAACCGCGACACAAAGTCGTCCAGGCGCTGGATCTGGTGCGCCTCGTCCTTTTCGGCTTGCACAGCCTTGAATTCATTGTGTTCGCCCGCCGTACCCACCGCATAGGAGACTTTGCGTCCCGCAGTGTCAGTGTAATATTTGGTTTTCGAGGGGTCCGGCGGCGGCGCCGGTTTCGCGGAAGGCGATGCCGGAGGCGTGGCAGCGTTCTCCGCGGAAAGATTCTCCGAAGTGGCCGCCGGTGCCATCGGCTTTTCCGTTGGGGCTTCGGGCACGGTGTCCGGCTGTTGCGCTGGGCTGGGCGTCTCCGTCTTTGGCTGCGCCCCGCTTGATGAATCCGCGAAATCCCCATTCCGTGCCACGGCCCGGAACAACGCGCCGCGGTAGCGCCATGCCCCTGCAACGCCGATTGCGGCTACGACAACCAGCGCGGCCAAGGGAATCCAACTCCGCGTCGCGCGCGATGAAACTTGCTGGCCTGCAGGCGCAACCCCGCTTGTTCTCGCCCGGTTCACGGATGGGGAACCCGTTGCCACCTGCACGGTTGAACGCGCCCCCGTGGCAGGGCGCGGCCTGGCCCCACCGGGCGCAACCAGAAGCGTCTCTCCCTCTTCCTTCTCACGCCTATCCAATTCCCATCGGTCCAGCGCATCAATGATCGCCTGCCCATTGGCTGGCCGGTCCTCGCGGTTCTTTTCCAGGCACTTCATCACCAAATCGGCCAGGGGCTGGGGAATTCTCACTCCGGCTTGCGCGCATTGAATGGGAATGGGAGGAGTCTGGATGTGCGCCATCACGATTTGCAGCGAAGTGTCTCCTTGAATCGGGAGTTCGTTCGTCAGCATTTGATACATCACGATGCCCAGTGAATAAATGTCCGAGCGGCCGTCGAGTTCCTTGCCGGGAGACGCCATGGCCTGTTCCGGAGACATGTACAGTGGCGTGCCAACCACCATTCCCGTGCCGGTCATGGATGCCGCGGAGGTTTCGCTGAGTCCTTCCTTGAGCTTGGCGATGCCGAAGTCCAGTACCTTCGCAACAACTTCCTTTTGCGTTTGGATGAGAACGATGTTCTCCGGCTTGATATCGCGATGCACGATTCCCAGGCGCTGCGCCGCGTCCAGCGCGGAGGCCACTTGCCGGGTGATCGCCGCCACCCGCGCCGGCGGCATCGGGCCTTCCTCGGCGATGACATCTCTCAGGTTCTTGCCCTCGATGTACTCCATGACGATGAACGGCTGGCCGTCTTCCGTTTCGTCAATGTCGTCCACGCGCACGGCATTGGGGTGGTGGAGTTTCCGTGCCAGGATGGCCTCTTGCTCGAAACGCTTGACGAATTTCTTGTCGCTCGCCAGAGCTGCCGCAATCACCTTCAGTGCGCGTAGTTCCTGGAAGTGCATGTGCAACGCCTTGTACACCGCGCCCATGGCCCCTTGGCCGATCTTCTGAATGATTTGGTATTTTCCACGGACCAGCGTTCCCTCGGCCCATTCCTCCGACTGGGTGAGGGGCGTCCCGTCCTGTGGACAGTTGGTGAAATGAGTGGGGTAGCTCCGCTGACACACGCGGCAGGTTTTCATGGCGATTCCAGCAGCGATTTCGTGGGACGTAGTCTACCACGAAGCTCGCCGCGGCAGACACGCATTCAAAGAAGCCCATCCCCTGCCAATCTTCTTTGCCATCAATATCTTAAGCAACTGTTCTTGTTCCATTCCGAACCATTGTTTCCCTTGACTGCCCTTTCATGTCCTGCATCAAGTGTCTCCGCAATGCCGGGATGACATAAGCGATGCCTGGGACCCTTTTCGCCAAATCCCTGGCCACAATACGCTGAAACTCAGCACCCCTCCCGCACGTCGAAAAGACAGTGGAGACGATGATAGAATGTACTGGAAGTGTGGGGAGAGAACTGCACCCTGCAGTTAATTCTTCCCGTAAAATGTGCGTCCCAACTCCGCTCCAGAGAGCGCGCAGCTTCAATCTCCAACCGAGGACTGTCCCTCATCGCTTTGAGGAGTGCAAGTGACGGAACAACAAACAAACTCAACGGATTCCAGGAATCCCGAGCAATACACAACTAAAAACGCATCTACCCACAAGAGCCGCTGGTGGATTTGGCTGATCTTCACGGTGATTCTTGTCGTCGTGGTGGTGTGGTGGATACGCCGCGGGGCCTCCCCCCAGGCGAAAACCAGCGGTGACGCCGCCGCCCGCCCAGTTTTGATATCGACTGCGACCGCGCATCAGGGCGACATCGGCATTTACTTGAATGCATTGGGTACGGTAACGCCTGTCTACACCGTGACGGTGACCAGCCGGGTGCAAGGCGAGATTACCCAGGTCTACTATCACGAAGGGCAGATGGTCCAGAAGGGCGACCCGCTGGTCGAGATCGATCCCCGCCCTTATCAGGCGTCGCTTACGCAAGTCGAAGGACAACTGGCGCACGATCAGGCCGTCTTGAACGAAGCCAAGATCGATTTGGAACGCTACCAGCAAGCCTTCACTCGCAACGCCATTGCCAAGCAGCAGTTGGACGATCAACAGCAGGTCGTGCTGCAAGATGAGGGCACCGTGAAAAATGACGAGGGCCAGCTTGCGAATGCCAAGGTCAATCTCGTTTACACCCATATCACCGCACCCATTGCGGGGCGCGTTGGACTGCGGCTCATCGATCCCGGAAATATCGTCCAGGCCAACAGCACCACGGCCCTCGTTGTGATCACGCAGCTCCAGCCCATCACGGTAATCTTCAGCATCGCCGAAGATCAGCTCTCCCAGATTCAAGAGCAATTGCGCAAGGGAAAAAAACTCCCGGTCGACGCGTTTGACCGTGCAGGGAGTACGAAACTCGCATCCGGCATGCTGCTCACCCTCGATAATGTCATTGACTCAACCACCGGCACATTGAAACTCAAAGCCATTTTTGACAACAAGGACGGCGCTCTCTTCCCGAGCCAGTTTGTGAACGTCAAATTGCTCGTTGACACGCAACACAATATGACTTTGATTCCTGCTCCGGCGATTCAGCGCAGCGCCCAAGGGGCTTTTGTTTACGTAATCAAAAGTGACCAGACTGCCTCCATGCGGACGATAACCCCCGGCACCACGGATGGTTCCGTGACCGCCGTGCAAGGCCTGGAGCCGCAGGAAGCCGTGGCCGTCAATGGATTCGATAAGCTTCAGGACGGAGCGAAGGTCACGATCCGCAAACCCACGAGCGGCAGTGGCGGAGCCTCCGGCCAGCAGCCTCAATCGGGCCAGGGCGCCCAATCCGGTTCGTCGGGAACCAGCGAAGGAAGCGCCCCGGGAGGCAAAAAGGGAGGCTCGCCGCAGTGAGTCCGTCTCGTCCGTTTATTTTGCGGCCGGTAGCGACGTCATTATTGATGGCGGCCATCATGCTCGCCGGCGGCGTCGCCTATTTCCAGTTGCCCGAATCGGCGCTGCCGGAGGTGGACTACCCCACCATTCAGGTGGTGACGTTTTATCCCGGCGCCAATCCGGATGTGATGGCTTCGGCGATCACCGCACCCCTCGAGCGGCAATTCGGCCAGCTCCCCGGCCTCAATCAGATGACGTCCACGAGTTCGGACGGCAGCTCCATAATTGTTTTGCAGTTTTCTCTCGAGCTGAATATCGACGTCGCCGAGCAGGAAGTTCAAGCGGCTATCAACGCGGCCCAGACCTATCTGCCATCCGATCTGCCGGTCCCCCCGATCTACAGCAAAACGAATCCGGCAGACACACCGATTCTTACGCTGGCGCTTTCTTCCAAGACCATTCCGCTGCCGCAAGTCGAGGACCTTGCGGACACGCGCTTTGCACAGAAAATCTCTCAGCTCCAGGGAGTGGGTCTGGTCAACATCAGCGGCGGGCAAAAGCCGGCCGTTCGGGTTCGCGTGAATCCCACGGCGCTCTCCTCGTATGGCATAAACCTCGAGGATGTGCGCACGGCCCTGCAGCAGACCAGCCTCGACCAGGCGAAAGGGAACTTCGACGGCCCGCAGCAGGACTACCAGATTCAATCGAACGACCAACTTCTCACCGCCTCCGATTTCGAGCAGGTCATCATCGCCTACCACAACGGGTCGCCCGTAAAACTCTCCGATGTGGCCAGGGTCGAAAATGGCGTGGAAAACACCCGCCAGGCCGCCTGGATGAACGAAACGCCCGCGGTTATCGTCAACATTCAGCGCCAGCCCGGGGCCAACATCCCTAAGGTTGTCGACCGCATCAAGACGTTGCTGCCGGTCCTGCAGAGCAATCTCCCCGCTGCCGTGAAAGTGGATGTGCTGACAGACCGCACCACCACCATCCGGGCTTCCGTCCAGGACGTGGAATTTGAGCTCTTGCTCACCGTGGCCCTGGTGGTCATGGTCATTTTTCTGTTCTTGCGCAATCTCGCCGCCACCACCATTCCCTTCGTCGCCGTTCCTCTCTCTATCGTGGGCACGTTTGGCGTGATGTATCTCGCGGGGTTCAGCTTGAACAACCTCACGCTGATGGCGCTTACAATTTCCACGGGGTTCGTGGTTGATGACGCCATCGTGATGATCGAGAACATCATCCGCTTCGTCGAAGAGGGAGACCCGCCGCTGCAAGCCGCTCTGAAGGGCTCCGAGCAGATCGGTTTCACCATCGTCTCTTTGACCATTTCCCTGATCGCCGTGTTGATTCCCCTGCTCTTCATGGGCGACATCGTCGGCCGGCTTTTCCGCGAGTTCGCCATCACCCTGAGCGTCACCATCCTGATTTCCGCCGTGGTTTCCCTTACGCTCACTCCCATGATGTGTTCGCGTATCTTAAAAAGTTCGCACGGGCGGAAGCACAGCCGGTTCTATGATGCTTCCGAGAATGCCTTTAACCGCATCATTGCTTTTTACGGAAAGACACTGAAGCGCGTTTTAGAACACCAGACCGCAACCCTGATCGTAGCCGCCGCCACGCTCGTGCTCACTGTCCTTCTATACATCTTCATCCCTAAGGGTTTCTTCCCGGTGCAGGACACGGGCATCATACAAGGCATTTCGGAAGCCGCCCAGTCCATTTCGTTCCCGGCCATGGCGGACAAGCAGCAGCAGATCACCCACTTGATCCTTCAGGATCCTGCCGTGGAAAGTCTTTCTTCCTTCATTGGAATAGACGGCACCAACACAACGCTGAACAGTGGCCGGATCCAAATTAATTTGAAGCCCCTGGAAGTGCGCAAAATCAACGCCTCGGATGTCATCCGGCGGCTCCAGCCAACTCTCGAAAAGATTGATGGCATCACGCTGTACATGCAGCCGGTGCAGGACCTCACGGTCGAGGACCGTGTGAGCCGGACTCAATACCAGTACACCCTCGAAGATCCCGATCAGGCCGAGCTGAATTACTGGACCGCCAAGCTGATGACCAAACTGCAGGCGATTCCAGAGCTTCGCGATCTGGCTACGGACCAGCAGACTTCCGGCCTGGCCGCCTCGCTGACCATTGATCGCGTCACCGCTTCCCGCATGGGCATCACCCCGCAAGCCATAGACCAATTGCTCTACGATGCTTTTGGCCAGCGGCAAGTTTCCACCATGTATACGCAGGTCAACCAGTACCACATCGTCTTGGAAACGGAACCCGAGTTTCAGAAGAACCCGTCAAAATTACAGGACATCTACGTGCGTTCTGCCCTGGCTTCAACCGCACTCACTACGGGTTCTTCCACTACGCAGACTGTCACGGCCACGACGTCCTCCGGCAATTCTGCTTCCTCTGCTCCGCCGAGCCCTTCCGCTTCCCCGAACACGGCTGCCAGCTCCGGTTCTGCCAATCCCAGCGCCGTAGCGACGGTAAATGGTGGCGCGGTTCCCCTCAGCGCCTTTACCCGTTTTGAAACGAAGAGCAGCCCCTTGTCCGTCAGTCACCAGGGGCAATTTCCCGTCGTCACCATCTCCTTCAATCTGGCGCCCGGTGCCTCGCTTGGTGAAGCCACCGCGGCTATCGACAAAGCCCAGAAGGATATTGGCATGCCTCTCAGCGTGCAGAGCGCCTTCCAGGGCACCGCCGCATCCTTTCAAGCTTCCTTGTCGAATGAGCCGCTATTGATTCTCGCGGCGCTCGTCACGGTTTATATCGTCCTTGGCATTCTCTACGAAAGTTACATTCACCCCCTCACAATTCTGTCCACGCTGCCCTCTGCCGGGGTGGGCGCCATTCTGGCCTTGTTGCTTTTCCACCAGGAACTCACCGTCGTCGCTCTCATCGGTATCATCTTGCTGATCGGTATCGTCAAGAAAAACGGAATTATGATGATTGACTTCGCTCTGGAGGCGGAGCGCAAAGAAGGCAAGAAGCCGGAAGACGCCATTTATGAAGCCTGCCTCCTGCGATTCCGTCCCATCATGATGACCACCATGGCTGCGTTGCTGGCCGGTTTGCCGCTCGCCCTCGGCACCGGAATAGGTTCGGAGTTGCGTCGCCCTTTGGGCATCTCCATGGTTGGCGGCTTGCTCTTGAGCCAGGTTCTGACGCTTTACACGACTCCGGTCATTTACATCTTCTTCGATAAGCTCGCGCATCGCTTCTCTTCGCGCCGCGCGCACGACACTGGGCCAGAGGTGGTCCCGGCGGATTAATGTTATGAGCCTCTCATCTCCATTCATTCGACGGCCGGTAGCTACCACTCTCCTGACGGCGGCCATTGCCCTGGCGGGCGCCGTGGCCTTCAGGGAGTTGCCTGTATCTCCGCTTCCGCAGGTTGATTTCCCGACGATTTCCGTTGGCGCCGGATTGCCGGGGGCCAGTCCGGAGATCATGGCCTCCTCCGTCGCCACGCCCTTGGAGCGCCAGTTCGGGAGAATTGCCGGCATCTCGGAGATGACGTCGTCGAGTAACCTGGGCACCACCAGCGTCACCATGCAATTTGATTTGAACCGCAACATTGATGGCGCCGCGCGCGACGTCCAGGCTGCCATCAATGCCGCGCGGAGTTACCTGCCCGCAAATCTCCCTGGCAATCCCACCTATCGCAAGGTCAACCCCGCGGACGCTCCGATCATGATTCTGGCGCTGACGTCCAATGTGTACACCAGGGGCGCACTGTATGACGCCGCGTCCACCATCATGCAGCAGCGTCTTTCTCAGATTCAGGGGGTCGGGCAAGTCAGTGTTGGTGGCAGTTCGTTGCCGGCCGTGCGGGTGGACGTCAATCCGACGCAACTCAACGGCTATGGTCTGGGCTTGCAGGACGTCGCCGCTATGCTCAATCGGCAGAATGCCAACACTCCCAAGGGCCAGATCACGGATGGTGCGACGTCCGCGGACATTACCACGAACGACCAACTTCTGAAGGCGACGGACTACATGCCTCTTGTGGTGGGCTACCACAATGGCGCCGCCATCAAGTTGAGCGATGTCGCGCAGGTCCAGGACTCCACGGAGAACGTGCGTGCTGCCGGCTTCGTCAACGGCAAGCCCTGCGTCCTCATCTTCATTTTCCGTCAGCCGGGCGCGAACATCATTGAAACCGTGGATCGCATCCGTGCCGCCATACCCGCACTCCAGGCTTCCATCCCTTCCGCCATAGACACGGAGGTCGTGATGGACCGCACGCTCACCATTCGCGCTTCCGTTCGCGATGTCGAACGCAGCCTGATGATCTCCATTTCCCTGGTCATTTTGGTCGTGTTCGTGTTCCTGCGAAGCGTCCGTGCCACCTTGATTCCCAGCGTCGCCGTTCCCGTCTCCCTGATCGGTACGTTTGGCGTGATGTACCTGTGCCACTACAGCATTGACAACCTCTCGCTCATGGCGCTCACCATTTCCACGGGCTTTGTGGTTGACGATGCCATTGTGGTCATCGAGAACATCACGCGCTATCTCGAGCAGGGCATGTCGCCGATGCAAGCGGCCTTCAAGGGTGCCAGCGAAATTGGCTTTACGGTTCTGTCCATCAGCATCTCTCTCGTTGCCGTCTTCATTCCCATTCTGTTGATGGGAGGCATTGTCGGCCGGCTTTTCCGTGAGTTTGCCGTGGTCCTGTCGGTTGCCATCCTGGTTTCCCTGGTCATCTCACTGACGGCTACGCCCATGATGTGCTCCCGGCTGCTCCGGCATGTTCGCGATGAAAAGCACGGCCTGGCGTACCGCGCCAGCGAGCGCGCCTTCACTGTGGTCCTGGGGGCCTACGAGAGGAGCCTGGGTTGGGTCCTGGAACACTCCCGCCTGACGCTCGCCGTTTTGATCCTCACGATTGCTCTGAACTTTTACCTTTTTTGGATCGTCCCCAAAGGCTTTTTCCCGCAGCAGGATAATGGCATCGTCTTCGGCGGCATACAGGGCTCACAGGACATTTCCTTCCAGGCCATGCAGGCGGCTACGGCGCGCATCGTGAGTATCGTCAAATCGGATCCCGCCGTGCAGAATGTCATGGCGTTCACGGGCGGCGGCGGGGCCACCAATGGCGGCTTCATTTACCTGGGTCTGAAACCTCGCAACCAACGCGACGCGAGTTCCAGCCAGGTGGTGGACCGTCTGCGACCAAAACTCCTTGCTGTCTCCGGTGCCAGCACTTTTATGCAAGCCGGACAGGACGTGAGCATCGGCGGACGGAGGAGCAGCGCACAATTTCAGTACACCATCCAGAGCGACACCCTGCAGGACCTCATTCAGTGGGGCCCGGTCCTGCTCCAGCAGATGCGCAAATTGCCCATGCTCACCGACGTTAATACCGACCAGCAGAATAGCGGTCTGCAGGCGATGCTGACTTATGACCGCCAGACCATGTCACGTCTCGGTATTACCCCGCAGATGGTGGACAATTCCCTCTACGAAGCCTTCGGCCAGGCCCAGGTTTCCACCATGTTTACCGGCATCAACCAATACCACGTGGTGCTGGAAGTCGCTCCCAAGTACTGGCAGTCTCCCGTGAACTTGAACGACGTGTATATCCGCGCCGCGCAAGGGAAAGTCATCCCTATCAGCGCCATCGCGCATTACGAGCCAAACACCGCTCCCCTGGCCGTGAATCACCAGGGTCAATATCCCTCGGTCACCATTTCCTTTAATCTCGCTCCGGGAGTTGCTCTCAGCGATGCGACCACGGCCGTCCTCGGCATGCAGCAGAAGATCGGCATGCCCAACACCATTCATGGCATGTTTTCCGGCGCGCTTCAGGCCTATCAATCTTCCCTGGCGGGGGAACTTTATCTGGTAGCCTTGGCAATCATTGCCGTCTATATCGTCCTGGGTATCCTCTACGAGAGTTACATTCACCCCCTCACGATTATTTCAACCCTGCCCTCCGCGGGAGTCGGCGCCGTCCTTGCCCTCTTTATCTTTCACAAAGACCTCAGCATCATCGCGCTGATCGGCGTCATTCTGTTAATCGGCATCGTCAAGAAGAATGCCATCCTGATGATTGACTTTGCGCTGGCCGCCGAACGCATCGACGGCAAAAGCCCTCGCGATGCCATTTTCCAGGCGTGCATCCTGCGATTCCGCCCCATTATGATGACGACGATGGCGGCTATGTTTGGCGCCACCCCGTTGGCTTTCGGCAGAGGGACGGGGTCGGAACTCCGTAATCCTCTCGGCATCGCCATTATCGGCGGGCTGATTCTGAGCCAGATGCTCACTCTATACACCACGCCGGTTGTATACCTTTCCCTGGACCGCTTGAGAGTCAAATGGCTCCGCGCCCACGGAAAGCTCGAAGCGCAGCGGGAAATCGAGTCCTTTGGATGACAAGTTCTTATGTGCCACGCGAACTCGCAATCAGAAAGGGCCAACTTAGCAAGGAGTCCGAGACACCCATGAAGGCAACGAATAAAATGCGCGTTGCGGCCGTGCTTCTCTGCGGCGCAGTACTTTTCCAGGGCTGCGATGTCGGCCCGAAATACAATCGCCCTTCGGCGAAGGTGCCGGCGACGTTCAAGGAGGTCACTCCTGACGATCTCCAGAAGATGGACGGCTGGAAAGTCGCGCAACCCCAGGACAGCGCTCTCCATGGCAACTGGTGGGAGATTTTTGGCGATTCCCAGTTGAACGCCCTCGAAGAACAAGTCAACATTTCCAACCAAAACGTCGCCGCTGCTTTTGCCAGTTTCATGGCGGCGCGCGCTGTGGTGCGGCAAGCGCGCGCGCAATATTTCCCGACCGTTTCCGTCAGCGCAAGCATCGTTCCCCAGCACCAGCCCGCTTCCTCTAGCGGAACCACCTTCACCGAATACTCTCTGCCCTTCGACGCTTCCTGGACGCCCGATTTGTGGGGCCGTGTGCGCAACACCGTTCGCGCCAACGTCGCCAACGCGCAAGCCAGCGAAGCCGACCTCGAGAATACGCGGCTGACGGCTCACGCGGAACTCGCGGTAGATTATTTCCAACTGCGCGGCCAGGACGCTCTTAAACAACTTCTCGATTCGACCGTGGTGGCTTATGAGGAGTCCTTGAAACTGACCAAGGCGCTGTATGAGACGGGCATCGACTCCGACGAAGCCGTCGCGCAAGCCGAAACTCAACTGGAAGCCACCCGCGCGCTGGATACCAGTGTTGGCATTCTGCGATCTGAATATGAGCATGCGATTGCGCTCTTGGTCGGCCAGCCCGCTTCCTCCTTCTCGATCGCCGTCGAGCCCTTGAAAACTCCGCCGCCCGCTATTCCATTCGGCGTCCCCTCGCAACTTCTGGAGCGCCGCCCGGATGTCGCCGCAACCGAGCGGTTGATGGCGCAGGCCAATGCGCAAATCGGCGTCGCAAGAGCCGCGTTTTATCCGACGCTGACTCTTAGCGCTTCCGCCGGGTTCCAAACCACGACCGGTTCCAGTTGGTTTACTTGGCCAAGCCGGCTCTGGTCCGTGGGCCCGGCCATTTCCGAGACGATTTACGATGGCGGTCTGCGTCGCGCCACCATGGAACAATACCGCGCGCAATATGATCAGATGGTCGCGAACTATCGCGGCACGGTCCTGACCGCGTTTCAACAAGTCGAGGACAATCTCTCCACCCTGCGCGTTCTTTCCAAGGAAATTCAGGAACAAGACACGGCCATCCAGTCCGCGCAGCGCAGCCTCAATCTGGCCACGGACCGCTACCGCCTCGGCATCGACCCCTACCTCAACGTCATTACGGCGCAGACTACACTCTTTAGCAATCAGCAGACCGCCGTGAACCTGCGCATCCAGCAAATTGTGGCCAGCGTGCAATTGATTGAGGCGGTCGGCGGGGGATGGGATTCCTCCACGCTTCCCACCTCGCAGCAGATTATTTCGCGAGAGGCTCAAATCCCCGCAACTGCTCCGGCGCAACCCTCCAAGAGCCAGCCACCCGCCGCATCTACTCCCTAATCGGTCTGGCAAATCGTTGCGGTCTGCCAAAGGGACCACGAAGCTCGCGGAGGACTCTCTGATTTTTGTTGGCTTGAGGCAGCGGGTGGGGGATGTGTCGCACCTCCGGCGCTCGCGAATGTGTTCGTTGCGTACTCAGCGCTTACCCTTCGGCTTCGCTCAGGGCAGGTGCCCTGGGCTAACCTGTGGCGTGCCTCAGGCGCTTTGGAGGAAGAGGAAGAGAAAGAGAAAGAGAAAGAGAAATCCCTCGAGCAGAGGGACGACGTGGTTGACCGATGGCCCTGGGTTGGGTATGGCGACTTTTGGCAGGGCTATCCTTAATTAAGGTACACTCGGGCTGCCGGCGGGAGCGAACGCCGGACTCGCTCCGCATTCTGATCATGACGAATGCGAGCTGCGCCCGCCACAGGCGGGTTCGCCGTTTTCCTTGGGAGATACAATCGTGAATAAACGTCTACGGAACCCCCTGATTCTGTGCCTTATCGTTTGCCTCGGTCTGGCCGCGCTTTGCCTCACGCAAGTTAGCTTGGCGCAATCTTCTTCCTCCAAGACTCTGCCCGCGCTTCTGCTGGGCACCGCGTGGTACCCCGAACAGTGGCCGGAATCGCGCTGGGAAGCCGATCTTACGCTCATGCAAAAGGCCGGCGTCCATTTTGTGCGCGTCGGGGAATTTGCCTGGAGCCGCATGGAGCCTGAGGAAGGGCATTACGATCTGGACTGGCTGGACCGCGCGGTTGCTGCCGCGGCCAAGCATGACATTTACACCGTGCTCGGCACTCCCACGGCTGCGCCTCCGGCCTGGCTGACGAAGAAGTATCCCGAAACTTTGCGCACGCGCGAAGACGGCCGGCGCGACGAGCATGGCAATCGCGCACAGGGTAACTGGGCCAATCCGAAATACCGGGAAATGGCGCGCAAGATCGCGGAGCAGATGGCCAAACGCTTCGGCCACAATCCCAACGTCCTGGGCTGGCAGATTGACAACGAATACTCCGAAGTCTCCTACGATCCGGAGACGCGCGCACAGTTTCAGCAATGGTTGAAGGCGCGGTACGGCACGCTGGACAACCTGAATGCCCGCTGGACCACTTCGTATTGGAGCGAAACCTACACCGCGTGGGACCAGATTCCCATTCAGATCGGCTACGGCAATCCCGGACTGCTGCTGAGCTGGATGCGCTTTGTGACTGACACCTGGCGCAGCTACCAGAAGAACCAGACGGACGTGATTCGCGCCAATTGCGATGCGCGGCAATTCCTCACCACCAACACCATGGGTCCGTACGATGGCTTCGATCACTACACCGTTCTTCAGGACCTGGACATGGCCGCCTGGGATGACTACGTGGGAGAAGGCCACCTGAATCCCGTTCTGAATGGCGCGGGGCATGACCTGACGCGCGGCTTCAAACAGAAGAATTTCTGGGTGATGGAAACGCAGCCCGGCTCCGTGAATTGGGCGCCGATCAGCAACGCGCTGGACAAAGGCGAAGTCCGCGCCATGGCCTGGCACGATGTTGGCCACGGGGCCGACGCCGTCAGCTACTGGCAGTGGCGCAGCGCGCTGAACGGCCAGGAGCAGTATCACGGCAACATCGTTGGGCCGGATGGAACGCCCGTCCCGCTGTATAGCGAAGTCTCACAAGTCGGGCAGGAGTTCGCCAAAGCGGGACCCGTGCTTGCCGGCACATCGCCGAAATCGCAAATCGCCATTCTGCATTCCTACGACAGCCGCTGGGCCATCCAATGGCAGAAGCACAACCGGCAATATGAGCCCCTCGAGGAACTGATGAGTTATTACGGGCCGCTGCGCGCGATCTCGCAGTCCATCGATATCATCTCGCCGGCCGCGTCGCTTGCGCAGTACAAACTGGTCGTCGCGCCCGGCCTGAACGTGATTTCGGATGCTGTCGCCAAGAACCTGATCGCTTATGCGCAGAATGGCGGGCACCTTGTGCTCGGCCAGCGCTCCGGCATGAAAGATGACGACAACGCGCTGCAAACCGAACGCCAGCCCGGCCCGCTGGCCGCTTTGCTGGGTGGCCGCGTGGAGCAGTATTACGCGCTCACCGAGCCGGTGCCGTTCGAGGGCCAGTGGGGTAACGGAGAGTCTCGCCTTTGGGCGGAATTGCTCAGCACCAAAGACCCGGAGACAACCGTGCTCATGAGGTATGGCAAGAGCAATGGCTGGTTGGACGGACAGCCTGCCGCCATCACGCGCAAGGTGGGCAAAGGCCGCATCACTTATGTTGGGGCGTGGCTGGATCCGCAAACCATGGCGCAAGCCGCCAAGTGGATGGTGGAAGATAGCGCGATACAGACTCCGCTAGCCGGTATGCCCGCGGGCGTCGAGGTCAATCCGCGCTACGGTGCGCATGGTGTTGTGTACATCCTGATTAATTTTGCGAAGCAAACGCAGACCGTCAATCTGCCTGCGCCCATGAATGACGTGCTGCAGGGCGGGAGCAAGCAATCCGTAGAACTGCCGACCTACGGGGTCGCCATCCTGGCCGCTGGCCAGTAAAATCGCCGGGTTGCGCCGCGTGTTCACAAATCTGCTGGAGAACGCGCTGCGCCATTCTTACGAGGGCGGTCGGTTTCAGGCTTGCCGGGAAGGGAAGGCGCGCCATGCGCATTTTGTTTGCCGAAGATCAGGAAGACGTTCGCACGCTGGTCACCCATCAACTGGAGCGCAGCGGCCACCATGTGCACGCTGTCTGCAACGGGAGGGAAGCGCTTAGTGCGCTCCTCCACGAGCATTTTGACGTCATCCTGCTGGACGAAGAAATGCCCGCGATGGGCGGAGTTCAAGTGGCCCACACGATCCGTGAAAACGAAGCCCGCGCCGGCAGCCACGCGTTTCTTATCGCTCTGACAGGCAATGGCACCGAGAGCGATCAGGCGCGCCTTCGGCGGGAGGGGTTTGACGCCGTGCTAGGCAAGCCGTTCCGCCTGGAAGGACTAACTGAAATTCTTGACGCGGCCAGCGGGACTCTGCCGCTCACGTCCATGTCAAAAAAGCCCGCCGCGGCGATTTCCGCGGGAATTGACGGCCTGCTAGGGCGCATTGGCGGCGACAAAAAGCTCCTGAACAAAATGATTCGGGCCTTTCTTGGCGACACTCCCAAACGCATCGCTGCTTTGCAAAAAGCGCTGCAGCGCAAGGACGCGGACGAAATCGCTTCCCTGGCCCACGCCTTGAAGGGTTCCCTCGGCATTTTCCTGGCGGAATGCGCCTGCGACCGCGCGCGAGAACTCGAACAGCTTGGCCGTAAGTGCGAACTGGGCGGGGCAACGGCCGTTTATGGCGCACTGAAGGAAGAGATTGCGAAGCTGGAAGAAAACCTGAGAGGATACGCAAAGCAAACTCAGGCTCAGCCGCGATCCACTGTTTCCAAGCCGGCGAAGAGGCTGACGGGGAAACGCAAGAAACCATGAATTCTGCTTGTTGCTGCGTTGCCGATATTCACGACCGGGAGTCTCTTCATGCCCCACATTCTCATAACGGATGATGACGCCACGACCCGCCAGATGGTCCGCGGCATTCTGAAAAAGCATGGCTACACCGTGAGCACCGCGTCCGACGGCGTCGCGGCCCTGAACGCCATCCGCAAAAAAAGATTTGATCTGGTCCTCCTGGACATCTGGATGCCCAAGATGACCGGCCTCGGCCTCCTAGGCAGCCTTACCGGCGAAGCGCATGTGCCGAAGATCATCGTCATGACTTCGGACAAAACGCCGGAGACCCTGCTCAATGCCCTGCGCGGTCGCGTCTACCAGTTCCTGACCAAGCCTTTCGACGCTGAAACCCTCCATACAGTCGTCGCAAATGCTCTCTCCACTCATCCGGCGACGCCACCCATCGAAGTGCTTTCCGCCAAGCCGCACTGGGTCGAACTCCTGGTGCCCTGCGAACGCTCGGTGGTCAGCCGCGTGCAGAGCTTTCTGAATCTCCTGGAAACCGATCTTCCGCCGGACGTCATGGAAAAAGTGGGCTACGCCTTCCGCGAACTGCTGAACAACGCCATCGAGTGGGGCGGCCATCTCGATCCGAACCTCAAGGTGCGCATCTCGTACATTCGCACGGGCAAAATGCTGATGTACCGCCTTGACGATCCCGGCCCCGGCTTCAAACTCGAAGAGCTCAAGCACGCCGCGATCAACAACCCCGAAGATGATCCGCTGGCGCATGCGCAAGCACGCGAAGAAAAGGGTCTACGCCCCGGCGGTCTGGGCCTGCTCCTTACGAAACAAATGGTGGATGAGTTGGTGTACAACGAGGCCCGCAACGAGGTTGTGCTAATTAAGTACCTTTAACGGGATTCCGGCAAGAACTCGAAAAGTTTCTTCAGGGGCACTTCGGGGTTCTCACCGTTGCGCGGCCAGCGAGAAGCCGCGGGGCTCCCACCAGGAAGCGGCGGGCAGGTTGAAGCGGGCAGACTCGCCCTGTGTTCGGAATGACAAGAGCGTTTACGCTTTGCCGAGATGAGGTCGAGCGATGCTCGACCTCTACACTGCGGCCCTTGCTCGCGCGTGGGGGCGTACTCAGCAGGGAAGATACTTTCTCGTTTGGAAGTGGCGGAGAGGGTGGGATTGGAGCCCAGCTAACGAACGCTGCGATCACTGATCCGCCCGCACTCGGCGCTCGGTTACCGGCCGCCTGCCCCTCGCGGCATGTCCTTAGGGGGCTAAATCCAATTTTGGCAGCCCTGGGTTGTGATGTAAACTCTATCAACCAACATGGAGCAAAAGCCCCGCTCGGTCATCGGCAGCCCATTATTGCCGCTGATAGGGCTTGCCATATTTTCACGAAAGGTCTTTTTATGAGTCTTAGCCAGCTGGCCCGATCCTTGAGAGAGTCGGCCACACTCAAACTGAACGAAACGGCAGCGCTTTTGCGCGAGAAAGGTGAGCCGGTCATCCACTTGGGTGGCGGCGAGCCGAAGAGCAAGGCCCCGATTGACGCCGTCATCAATTGCACTGCGCTTCTCAACACCGGCGAAGTGCGTTACACGGCGCCCGATGGCATCCCCGCGCTCAAGAAAGCTATCGTGCGCTACACCGAAGAACACTACAAAAAAATCGTTCATGCCGGAAACATCATCACCTCCGGCGGCGCCAAACAGGCACTGATGGTTCTCCTGCATGCGATTCTCGATCCCAAGGAAGAGGTGATTTTCCCCGCGCCATACTGGGTCAGCTATCCGGAAATGGTCAAGCTCGCGGGCGGCGTCCCCGTCGTTGTCAAAGCCGAAGACGGTACCTTCTTTCCCACCGTAAAGGAGATTGCCGACGCTGTCGGTTCCTACACGAAAGCCATCATCCTCAATAGTCCCAACAACCCCTCCGGCATCATGTATGCCAAGGAATTCATCCAGGAGATGGTGGAGTTCTGCGAAAAGAAAAGCCTCTACCTCATCATGGACGACATCTATAACCGTCTCACCTTCGACCACAACCTCGCACCCATCTGCTACGACTACATGAAATGCCCGCTCGAAGAATCCAAGCTGGTGGTCATTAACGGCGTGTCCAAGATGTACGCCATGACCGGCTTTCGCATCGGCTGGGCGATTGGCAATCAGCAACTGATCGAAGCCATGGCTACCATCCAATCGCAGCAGACGTCAGGCCCGTCCTCCCCCTCGCAGTGGGCCGCTGTGGGAGCGCTGAACGGTGTGCAGTCTTCCGTCGAAAGCCTGCGCGTCACGCTCGAGAATAACCGCAACATCATGATCGACCGCCTGCGGGCCTTTGATGGCATCCAGGTGCACAAGCCGGAAGGCACCTTCTATTGTTTCCCGGACTTTTCCGCGTACATGAAAGATTCGCAGAAACTATCGGAATTTCTACTGGAAAAAGTGCGCGTGGTCACCGTGCCGGGAAAAGAATTTGGCTTCGAGGGCCATCTCCGGCTGAGTTACTGCGGAGCGGCCAAGGACGTGACCGAGGGCCTCGAGCGCATCAAGTGGGCACTGGATCCCAATTCCGCGAATGAGCTATACCTGGGCGACCACAAGCTCGTGAGGGACTGGCTATGAACATCTACCTCGATGTGCAATCTCCGGCAGTGAAGGAAGCAGGCAAACTCGCCAGCAACTACGGTCTGGCCAATCATGGGCTCGTGCATCTGCGCCGCGCATATTGGAATCTGCCCACGCCCGCTCTTTACGAAGAGAGTATTTTTCGCTCGGAGGGTTCGCTTTCGCACCTGGGGCCGCTGGTGGTGAACACGGGAAAGCACACCGCGCGCGCCGCAGCGGACAAGTTCGTCGTTCGCGAAGAATCCACCGAAAGCAAAATCTGGTGGGGCGAATACAACCGCCCGTTCACTGGGGAAGGTTTCAGCGCGCTGCTGACGCGCCTGCAAGGCTATCTGCAGGGCCGCGACGTTTTCGTGCAGGACTGCTTCGCCGGTGCGGATCCCGAGTACAGCCTGCCCGTGCGTCTCATCACGCAAAAGGCGTGGCATTCGCTGTTTGCGCGCACCATGTTCCTGAAAATCCGCAACACTGATGCGCTGCAGCACCATGTGCCGGAATTCACGGTCATCGCCGCGCCGGGCTTCCAGGCCTCTCCCATGACCGATGGCACGCGCACAGAAACCTTCATCATCATCAATTTCCGCGAGCGACTGGCGATTATCGGCGGCACCAGCTACGCCGGCGAAATCAAGAAAACCATTTTCACGGTACTGAATTTCCTGCTGCCGCTGGAAGGCGTGCTTTCGATGCACTGCTCGGCCAACGTCGGCTCCGCCGGCGATGTGGCGATTTTCTTCGGACTGTCCGGGACTGGGAAAACCACGCTCTCCGCCGACCCGAACCGCCAGCTCATCGGCGACGACGAGCATGGCTGGAGCGATAACGGCGTCTTTAATTTTGAAGACGGCTGCTACGCGAAAGTGATCCGGCTCTCGGAGGACGCGGAGCCGCAGATCTATGCTTGCACGCGGCGTTTTGGCACGGTGCTGGAAAACGTGACCTTCGATCCGGTTTCGCGACACCTCGATCTGAACGACTACGGCGTCACGGAAAATACCCGCGCTGCTTATCCGCTCTCGTATATCGAAAATTATCTGCCCGCGAAGCGCGCCGGGCATCCGAAGAACGTCATTTTTCTCACCTGCGATGCTTCCGGGGTGATGCCGCCGATTTCCAAGCTCACGCCGGACCAGGCCATCTACCATTTCATTTCCGGCTACACCAGCAAGATTGCCGGAACGGAAATTGGCCTCGGCGTGGAGCCGCAAATGACGTTCAGCACCTACTTCGGCGGGCCATTCATGGTTCATCATCCGCTGGCCTACGCCGAACTGCTGAAAAACAAGATCCAGAAGCACAACGCGCACGTCTGGCTGGTGAATACCGGCTGGACCGGCGGCTCCTTTGGCGTCGGCAAGCGCATCAGCATCCAGCACACCCGCGCGTTGTTGAATGCGGCGCTGAGCGGCTCTCTGCTCAACGTCCCCTATAAGAAGGATCCGGTCTTCGGCCTCGACATGCCCACGCAGTGCGAAGGCGTGCCATCGCAGTTGCTCGATCCCATGAACACCTGGCCCAGCCGCGACGAGTATCTCCAGAAGTACGACGCCCTGGCCGCCCGCTTCATCGATAATTTCAAGCTGATGCTGGCCGAGTGCCCCGAGCACATCCGCGAGGCTGGCCCCAGGCGCCTCCATTCCACCTCCATCCGCTGATCGCGGAGCCACAAAAAGAAAGAGCCCAGAGTTCGAGCAGTTCTGGGTGTCTGCCGAATGGAGACAGAATCAAGCCGAAGGAGTTCCATTTTGGAGTTGGGTGCAACCCTGGGCAATATCAGTGCTTGAGGCAAGGAGGGCGCGAATATCAACCATAGAATGCGAATGCGCGCCCCTACTTGCGGTGATCCCTCGATGCGTTTGTTCGCTTCGGATGGCCGAGGTCACAGCGCCCTGTGATAGGCCCTCCAAAAGAAATAAACCGTCATTCCCAAGCCAACAGCGATAACTGTCGCCCGAATGAATCGGGACGGGAGTTTCTGAGCATAGTGGGCTGCAGAGTACCCTCCGCACACCGCTCCAACACTCATCACGGCGGCCTGGGGCCACACGAACGACCCGGTCACAATGAAGGTGATGGTGGCAACGCCGTTGATCGCACCCGCGAGCAACACTTTCAGGGCATTCATGGCGTGAATGTCCGTCATACCCAATGCGGAAAACATCGCCAAATTCACAATGCCGAGACCGCCGCCGAAGTAGCCGCCGTAAACCGCTGCCACCAGTTCAAAAATGGAAGCGCCAGCCAACGCGCTTGTGCTTGCCTCGCCAGAAATAGAGACTGGGCTCCGTCCTGTCAGATATCGGCCGAAGATGAACAGAAGCGTGGCGGCAAGCATCAACCAGGGAATGACGCGCAAAAAGGTTTGCGCCGGCGTCTTAACCAAGAGCACCGCTCCCCCTATGCCCCCGATCACGCTCATGAGCAGCAGTGGAATAAGGATGCGGCGCGGCAGAGTGAGCCGCTTGCGGTAGGCGCCGCCTGTGGCTGCTGTTCCAACCCAGAGCGACAGAGTATTGGTGGCATTCGCGGGAACGGGCGCGACTCCAGTGAACAGAAGCGCAGGAAATGCGATGAAACTTCCACCGCCTGCGACGGCGTTCATGGCGCCAGCTAGCGCGCCTGCGAAGAAAAGAAAGGTGGCTTCCGATAGGCTCAAATCGTTCTTCTATCACGATCCGGGGGATAGTTCCAAGCGAACGTTAGCTCTGGGAGAAACGAAGGACGAGAGTGTGGGGCGTTCCGAAATGGCCGCAGCGGTCAGATTTTCTCCTTCGCGGCCAATTCTGGCGCCTCGGGCCTTTCTTCATTCTGTCATCCCGCCTGCCCTGAGCGAAGCCGAAGGGACCGGAGCAACGGCGCCTTCTGCCGTTGCGCAGTGGAGGGATCGCGGCAAATCGTATACCTCATGGGAATCGCGCGGGGTCTCGTGATTCATCTCAAGCTTGTAGTTCACCCCTTCAGGGGTGAGCGCCATTCACCGCACCGCCCATCGATCCCGCCTTACTGAAAACTTAAAACTAAAAACTTATCACCTCCTCAAATCCCCAGCAGCCCCACCAACTCCTTCACACTGGCCGCCGACTTCTGCAGTGCTGCATTCTCGTCCGCCGTCAACTTAATCTCGATAATCTTCTCCGCCCCTGCTGCTCCCAACTTCACCGGCACGCCCACAAACAATCCATGGATCCCGTACTCGCCTTCCAAGTACGCCGCGCACGGCAAGATCTTCTTCTTATCTTTCAAGATCGCTTCCACCATCTCCACCGCCGAAGCCGACGGCGCATAATATGCCGACCCTGTCTTCAGCAGATTAACGATCTCACCGCCGCCCTTGCGCGTCCTTTGCACGATCGCGTCAATCTTTTCCTTTGGCAACAAATCCGGCAGCGGAATCCCCGCCACCGTCGAGTACCGCGGCAGCGGCACCATATCGTCGCCGTGCCCACCCAATACGAATGAGTGCACGTTCTCCACGCTCACCCCGCACTCCATGGCCACGAACGCGCTCATCCGCGCCGAGTCCAGCACTCCCGCCATCCCCAGCACGCGCTGTTTCGGGAACCCGCTCAACTTCAACGCCGCCTGTGCCATCGCGTCCAGCGGATTCGTCACCATCACCAAAATACAGTTCGGCGAATGTTTCACAACCTGTTCCACCACCGCCTTCACCACGTCATAATTCGCTCTCAGTAGATCGTCCCGGCTCATCCCCGGTTTCCGTGGGAATCCCGCCGTAATCACCACCACGTCGCTTCCCGCCGTTGCGCTGTAGTCTTCATTCGCCGTGCAGATTCCCACCGCCCGCGCATCCGTCCGCGTTACCGGGCCCGATTCCAGCATGTCCAACGCCTTGCCTGCCGGCGGCCCATCCAGAATATCCGTCAACACCACGTCCGCCAGCTCCAAATCCACAATCCGCTGCGCCGTGGTCGAGCCCACAAATCCCCCACCCACAACCGTAACTTTCTGCCTGCTCATCTCTTTCTCCTTTGGAGTGCGGTCCCGCAACTGCGGGACCGCTCCCACAACCGTTGGCTCATCTCAATACCATCCCAGGGCCCAAGTCGCAACTTCTCCGTTACCCCTGCGGCCCCGGTGTTCCCATAGGGTTGACCCTTGGGCGATGGAAAGCGCTCTCGCCGCAAGCCACTGCCCGCTATCCTAACTCTTCGGGCTCAGAGTCTATGCGCCCGACGGAGTTGCCTTAATCCCGCGTTTTTCCATGGGGACGAAATCACGCACCTCGTGGCCGGTGTAGATTTGCCGCGGACGTGCAATCTTCTGCTCCGGATCCTCGAGCATTTCCTGCCACTGGGCCAGCCAGCCCACGGTGCGGGGAATGGCGAACAGCACGGTAAACATCTCCGGCCTGAAGCCCAGGGCCTGGTAGATAATCCCTGAATAGAAATCCACATTGGGGTAGAGTTTCCGCTTGATGAAGTAATCGTCCTCCAGGGCGATGCGTTCGAGTTCGAGCGCAATGTCCAGCTTAGGATTTTTGCCGGTAGCTTGAAATACCTGATCAGCGGCCCACTTGATGATTCTGGCGCGGGGATCGTAATTCTTGTAAACCCGGTGGCCGAATCCCATGAGTTTCCCATGGCCAGCTTTAATGTTGGCAATGTAGGCTGGAACGCGATCCTTAGATCCGATTTCCGCCAGCATCTTAAGGACTTCTTCGTTGGCGCCACCATGGAGCGGGCCGGAGAGCGCGGCGGCCGCCGCCGCGGTACAAAGGAAAGGATCCGCCTGGGAGCTGCCAACGGCGCGCATGACGTTGGCGCTGCAGTTTTGTTCGTGGTCGGCATGCAGAATGAACAGGATGTCCAGGGCGCGGGCCAGAACCGGATTCGCGTGGTATTTCGGTTCCACCATTTTCCACAACATGTTCATGAAATTCTCGGCATACCCGAGGTCGTTGTCCGGGTAGACATACGGGAAACCTAGGCTGTGCCGGTAGGTGTACGCGGCAATCGTGGGAACCTTGCCAATCAGACGATGAATCTGATGCAGGCGCACCTGGGGATCAAGGACATTGCGGGATTCGGGATAGACAGTCGAGAGCGCAGCGACGGTGCTGATAAACATGCCCATCGGGTGAGCGTTGTATCGGAAGCCTTCGAGGAATCTCTTGGTGGTCTCATGAATCATGGTGTGGTGGGTGATGTTGTGTATCCAGTCTTTGAGCTGAGATTCTGTCGGCAACTCGCCGAATAGAAGAAGATACGCAACTTCAAGGAAGGTGCACTTTTCCGCCAGCTGCTCGATGGGATAGCCGCGGTAGCGCAAGATGCCCTTGTCGCCGTCGATATAGGTGATGGCGCTCTGGCAGGAAGCGGTGTTCAAGAACGCCGGATCGTAGGTCATCATCCCAAAATCTTCGGCGTCCGTCTTGATCTGTCGCAAATCCATGGCCCGAACGGCACCCTTAAACAAAGGGATGTCATAGGAGGCCTGGGTTCTCTTATCCACTATTTTCAAACCATCTTTTTCCATAAGTATTTCTCCTCCTGAGGATTGGACCTCTTAAAAAACCATCAATACAGTCTGCCCCGCAATGGTGCTTCTCCTGCAACGACGCGCATGATGTCGGGAATCTAGACAGCCAGCGCGGGGACTCAGGCTTTCGGAAAACTGACCCGGCCCCCGCATGACAATTCCGTAGAGGCGTATCGTGTCCCGCACGGTGATTTCCATCGTTCTTGGGAGCGCCAGAACGTCTGGCAGACAAGTTGTTCGGAATTTCTGATTTGCAACTCTGACTTCTGCATCATACACTTCTCCTGCCCTCGACACCAAGAATTTGCGACCAGTACAACGTGTTGTGAGGCGTCGACAACGTCATCCCGGTCGATTACTATATGGCGAGTTGTCCTCCTCGACCTGAAGCCATCCTTTACGGAAGGGCTTTTGCATTAGGCTTGGTCCCGAAGAAGGCAGCCGAGGAAAGGCTGAGTCAAGAAACCCTCGAGGAGTTGGCCCGCGGGAAATCCATCGTCACGGAGAAATGTCTTCGGATGGTGCCCTGAAACGTGGCAGAAATGGCGTTGCACTCTTGGGA
>Ga0074046_10000911_pt1 | contig 27436 bp, 28 predicted proteins | sample BogForMeECP23OM3_FD_94441 | JGI IMG/M metagenome (GOLD analysis project Ga0074046, IMG submission 94441) | Bog forest soil microbial communities from Calvert Island, British Columbia, Canada - Bog Forest MetaG ECP23OM3 | ecosystem: Environmental > Terrestrial > Soil > Wetlands ...
AGGCCCTGATAGGATCTTTAGGCTGTAGTTGTAGCGAACACTATCCCGTAGCTCCTTCATTGTTCCCATACGAATTAGCCTGCCTTGATCCAAGATCCCGATTCTGTCACCGAGCTCTTCAGCCTCCTCAAGGTAGTGAGTGGTGAGGAAGGTGAAACGTTCCCTTCCGATCTCTCTGAGAGTCGCCCAGAACTCTCTCCTCGAAATTGGGTCGAGGCCTGTAGTCGGCTCGTCCAAGAAAATTACATCCGCCTCCGATGATAGAACCGTGGCAACCATTACTTTCCTCCTCATGCCGCCGGATAGCTTTCGATTCAGGTCATTGCAAGACTTGGATAGATCAAGCCTCTCAAGCGCTAGCAGAGCTCTTCGTTTTGCCTCGGCGTAGCCGAACCCTCTCCAGAGAAGATACGCCCGAACTGTTTGTAGAGGCGTCATCCAAGGTATTGGCCTGGCTTCTTGGGGTACGATCGCGATTTTCTCTCTGAGTTTTCGTGCTTCTCTTATGACGTCAATTCCGTTTATCGTAGCGTTTCCAGAGGTTGGTTCAAGTTCAGTCGCCAATATTCGCACGAGAGTCGTTTTCCCCGACCCGTTCCTGCCGATGAGCACGAATATCCCGCGGGAGCTCAAAGAGAGACTCAAGGCGTCGAGTGCTTTGGTGGCACTCTTTCCGTAGATCTTGGTTAAGTGATCGCAGACAACGGTCTGAAGTCTTTCTTCCATTCTCCCACAGAATGCCACCCGTGAAATCGTCGATAAATAGTATGTTGACCCGCGTCCGTCCGCATAAACGGAAATCTATCCGCAAGGTTATCTACTCTCCCAGGCTGGCTAGGTTTGAACGCCAATGGATCCAATCTTGTTGAAAGGACTTGAGTCGATCATTGGGGAAGATCAGACAGTTACTAAGAGGGAAAGTATGCTCAACTATCTCTCAGATGAAAGTCCTGCAGTTATGGAACCTAAGCCTGCAAGCGACGTTGTCCTAGTGAGACCCAAGAACGCAAACGAGGTAGCAGCCATCGTTAAACTCGCTAACCAGCACAGGATTCCAGTGTTCCCTCGCGGAGGCGGTACGGGTCTTGTAGGAGGGGCGGTTCCGACAAGAAACGGCATAGTGTTATCGCTTGAACGATTAAACCTGATCGAGATCGACAAAGAGAACTTGATGGCCGATGTTGGGGCGGGCGTCACGCTCGGAAAGTTAATCGAAATGTCGGGAAGAGAGGGGCTTTCCTTCCCACCACATCCAGGAGACGAAAACGCACAAGTCGGTGGGCTTGTGGCTACAAACGCGGGTGGATCCAGAGCGGTTAGGCACGGCGTCATGCGTAATCACGTTAGAGCTCTAGAGGTCATCCTTCCAAGCGGCGAACTGCTCCATCTCGGGGGGAAGGTGCACAAGGATAACGTTGGGTACGACCTTATGCAGCTCATTATTGGAAGTGAGGGTACTCTCGGAATCGTAACAAATGCGACGATTCAGCTCTACGGCAAAGAAGGCGCCTCAATCACCTTGGTCGTTCCTTTTGCCGATCGCCACGCGGCCATAGGCACTGTTCCAAGCATTCTCAAACAAGGTGTGGCTCCTTTGGCTATCGAGTACGTTGAAAGAGATCTAATGGAACGAACAGCGAAGCATATCGGAAAGATTTGGCCCGTCACGACCGGCAAGTACTACCTACTGATTATCGTCGGCGAGGATACTAGGGATGAAGTGCTCTCGAAGAGTTTGAGGATATCCGAGATTTGCAAGAGGAATACCACTTTCGAAATCTTCGCTGCCGAATCAGCGGCGGATCAAGAAAACATTCTATCAATCAGGAGCAATCTCTACACCGTACTCAAACCCGACGTTCTAGATATCTTGGATATCGTAGTACCGATTTCTAAGATTGAGCAGATCGTAGAAACCGTCGAGGAAATCTCGAAGGAAACCGGCGTTTCCTTACCCCTCTACGGCCACGCGGGCGATGGCAATCTGCACGTTCACATAATGCGAAAGCAGGGAGAACCATCCCAGAACGTGGATGAATTGACGGACAAGATCTACAAAGCCACTATGGCTCTTGGCGGAGTCATAACTGGCGAACACGGGATAGGCAAAACCAGAACAGAGAAAATCGAACATTATCTGGACAAAGGGGAGATCGAATTGATGAAGAACATAAAACGACTCTTCGACCCAAACAACATAATGAACCCAGGAACAAAGATCACTATCTAAGCAGCCAGTCGATTAGGTTTGACTTGTGGTCAGGCTGCTGAACGAAACCGGTCATCGTTAGCCTGAAATGCCTAGATTCCATTGCTCTTAGTTTGAGCCAGATGATTGAGGCTGGCCTAGGGTTAGGCGAGATTCCTGTCAGAGCCCTGATAGAACTGATCCGCATCTTCCGCAGAATCGTGCAACTGGTGAGTTTCTGAAATTGCATACCGGGCAAACTCCTGTCGGTCCGGCGCTGGGCTGAGCGAGCGGAGTTCCGCAACGGGGACAGAATCTGATCCCAACAGGGTTGGTGGTTCCGCACACGACGCAATATCCAAAACGATACGACTGCAGCTTCGAAACCTCAGCCACATCGAGTGTCTCTATTGATTAAAAACGTTTGCCACATTTTCTCATCCCAAGGCTTTTCAGTCCCATGGAAAATCATCGTGCGGCGAACAAGACGACAAGCTTGAGTCGGCCGAAGGCCATCCTCTCTTGGTCCTCTGGCAAGGATAGTGCCATGGCTCTCCACCGCACATTGGCTGCCAAAGAACTTGAAGTCGTCTGCTTGCTCACCACGATTAGTGACGCATTCCATCGTGTGTCAATGCATGGAGTTAGGGAAGAACTTCTCGAGTTGCAGGCAGAGTCAGTGGGTATTCAGTTGCAGAAGGTGATGATCCCATACCCTTGTCCTAACGCCGTGTATGAGGAGAAGATGCGTGAAGTGCTCTCGCTTTGGAAGGGTAAAGGAGTTACGCACGTGATCTTCGGTGATCTGTTTCTAGAAGATATCCGCAAGTACCGCGAGGAAAAGATTGCTCAGATTGATCTGACACCGGTTTTCCCAGTTTGGGGAAAAGATACGTCGAACTTGGCTAGGGAAATGTTGGAGGTCGGTTTTCGAGCCATTATCTGCTGCCTTGACCCAAGGAAGCTTGACGCTGAGTTTGTCGGACGCGAATTTGACTCCTCCTTCGTCAGAGATTTACCTGAGAGCGTGGACTCGTGTGGTGAGAATGGTGAATTTCACACATTCGTATATGATGGTCCAATCTTCAAGAAATCCATCGCAGTTCAGGTAGGTGAACGAGTCATGCGAGACGGGTTCCAGTTCGCGGATTTAACCGCGAGGACCTAGGTTTGCTTTACTCTTGTCCGCGTGTTGTAAAGATAGATCGGGATGAGCACGAGGAGTACGACTTGCAGAACCGATCCAACGATGAACGTACTGGAAGCCAAGGAGAGCCCCGCTGCCACATATGAGTAATGTTCTGGCTGCGGCAGTGAAACCGCGAGCGTGAGGATCGAAAGCACAAAAGCTAACGGATACGCTATCCGGCGTCCAGCGGCAGCCAACACCGCTACCGCAACGTATGCGAGCCACCCAACTAGAACCGAGAAAAACAGCCAAGTCGGAACCAACACGAAGAGTTGTGGAAGCAGAACGATACCTACTGCAACGGAAAGGTAGATGAATAAATCAATCGTTCGTCTGAAACCGACCAAGAACGGACCCTCACACATCCTCCAAATCAGGATAACAATCGCCCAATATGAAGTTAGAAATAGAAAAAGAAGGGAGAAAAACTAGGCTAATCAGTGCTTTAGTTCCTCGATTCTCTCCGTAACGCCCTTGAGTTCACTCTCTAGGTTGCTCTTGTATTCTTCAAGCCATTCAACTTTCTCTTCATTCGTTAGAAACCTACGACCTTCATGACACATCTCGTTTCAACACCTCCCTTGCAATAATCATCGACAGACATTGTAGTACCGAAGCTGAATTTAGCGACTGGGCGCGCCCGAACTTCGTCAAGGCCCGCATTAGTCAAGAGCTTGCAGGAAGGTTGAGTACTAGTGGATCATTCCGAATTCCTTGAGCACGTACCCATGTCCGCGGGTGAAATCGTCAGCAGTCATCTCGTTGGCTTCGAGGAATTTTAGTTCAGAAAACCACTCAGGCCGTTTCACCTCTCCCTTCACCTTTCCCTCGTAAACGAAGCATATGTCCCAGTGGGCAGATTCGGGGTCATTCGGATCTTGCGACAGGTGGGATTGAACTTGACTGAACGTCAACTTCACGTCGTTGACCCCTACCTGTTCGGTAAGTATTCGATTTGCGGCGTCGTCTGGTTTCTCGCCATACTTCAGATGTGATGCAGGAAGAAGCCATTTCCCAGAAGAAGCATATTGAGGAGCAAAGTTTTCACCAACGAAGAACCTCTCAACCCATATTTCCGGTTTCGTCATTTTCCCCACAAGAATGCCGCCCTTCCCGGTGAGTACTAAGAAGGCGGAGATGCATGTCCCGCCTTTCGGCACGTGACCCTCCATAAAGACAGCTTTCTTAATCATCAGCGACCAAGCTCTAGCCCTGACAGTTCGGGCCGATATAAGAAACAGACGCAGGGAAGACTCGACAACCATTGACATCGGCGTACTCGAAGGCGTCGGAAGCTAATCCACGCACGGCTAGAAGAAGCTGTTTGCGAAGCCGAGCGTTGCCGCGATAGGTAACGCTGCAAATTCATATTAGAATGAACCGACTCAGAAATTCCGCTTCTGGAGAATCATTTGACTACCTACTCGCATGAGAAGGAAATTCTCGAATTTACGGCGTCAAACTACAAGAAGAGTATAGGTGAGAAAGGTCTTTCGAATGCAACATTATCAGACTTTTTCGCTGATTGCTTCAGCAACGTTTCAGCTCTCTTCGGGTTGTACAAGTGTTGGATTTGCGTCAATTGTCTCGCCAAACACAAATATTCCAATGGGTGGGGTGACAAACCCAAATCATGTCCCGAATGCGGCAAGCCTACCTACGAGGTCGCAACATTTCAAGCTAGGGCATCTCACGTCGGGCGAGCTTTCCAGTACGCATGTCGATTTCTGCTGAAGGAATCGTATAGAATCGATGCTGAACTCACAGGAGAAAGGACTCCTCTGTATGACTTGGAGATACGACCAGACCTAGTGATTGAGGCCAAGGGGTCTCCAGAGTTCGTTGTAAACCCCGATAAGGGCACGTCTTCGCTCGGGAGGGCAGGTATGAGTAGGTCGGACACTCACAAAAAGGCCTTCGCCAACGCGACCGAATGGAAGAGGCGATTTCCTAAAGGCCATTTTTTCATACTGACTAACTCTCTCCCAGTTAATCTGCGAGCCTATAAGGACGAGAAGATCGATGGGATCTTTGACATTACGAAGAAAATTCAGTTGGACGAATTCGTATCAGAGACGAAGAGACTCATGGCTGCAGGGTAGGTCAATGGGAGCTAAGCTTGCGTTTTCTCGATAGAAACCTGCGCTTTCTCTCAGAAGTAATCTTGATTCTTACGTTCTTGAAGTGGGCGTCTTGTCTTCTCATTTCGCCTTCAAAAAAGTCGACGGCGGATTTGCATGCATCAATGTCACTAGCATACTTTGCCAGGAATGGAATGAGGGCTCTGTATGCTTTCTCTCTCACTTGCGGTTCAGCAATTCCTCCAATTACTTCCTCATTAACGAGACCTTCGACATACTGATTGATTCCGCTCAATTCCTCGCGTGCGGGTACACCGGGCGTATCTTGTCGTATTTTAACAAACGTGAATACGAAATCGCCTACGAACGCTCCGATCTGCATTGCATGAAAAGTTGTCGTGTAGGCACGTATCGGATTCTGGTAGAGAAGACCGTCGGGATGAAGTACGAACCCGGCCTTCGAGGCTGCGATAACGAAACTCGCGACGATTCTGAGGTCGCGACTGTTGAAGGTCGAGACAAGGCACCGCCCATCTTTGAGAACCCGATAACATTCTTTGAAAACCGAATGCAATAGGCGCTGATAGTCTTCCTCTTTCTTGGCTTGTGTTCTGTTTACAATGATTTCCTCCTTCTTGTCGATGAGCTTCCCATCTCTGAACCAAATCGTCCAGTAGTCGGAAAGCTCTCCATAGTTGACATTCGCCCCATACGGAGGATCGGTTATTATGGTGTCCACACTTTGGCTTGGCAACGGAAGGGCAGTGGAACTACCAGTCAAAATGAGACATGTGGCAGAACTGCGGCGTAGATCGTCGAAACTCTCAGCAAATTTGCATGATTCAATGGTTTGGTTGCTGTATCGCTTACCCCGTGCGATAGCCCGCGATCGCCTTTCGAAGGTGTTCCAGACATTTATCTCAAGACTCTTCGAATAAATCCAGTAGGCATGCAGCGCCCAACCCTCGACGATTTCACCGCGCAAATGTGACTGGCGGCTTGCCCATTTCAACGAGCTGCTGAACACAAACTTGAGGAAGTCGCCCTCATCATCTTTCATAGAGTCGATTTCTTTCCTGAGGATTGCGAGTGCTAGGAGGTTTCTCTTGGTAAAGAGCTCCTGGAAATGGTGAACGTTCTGTGTGAGCAGCGAACGAGTCTTGTCACCAAGCGGAATAGCTGTTCTGGGAAAACTGAGATGCTCTCGTTCAATAGATAGATCAAAATTCTTCTCGATGTGTCGGGCGAGTTCATTATCTGCATCCGTAGGTCGTTTTTCGCCGGAGTGCCCACAAGCCGGACATTCATACTTCAAACGAAGGATCTGTTTCGTGGATTCATCCCATTCAAACCAATCAGCATACGCTTCTGCTTTGCACTGGGAACAAGTCGTTAGGTACATTGACATGATTCGCTGTCGGAGATTACGTTTCACCCGGTTGAAGGCTTGTTCAAGAACCTCGATATCTACAGGCCGAACTTCCATACTCGTGACATAGGTTGCGAGCGGATTCACGTCGACACCAATGGCTTTCCTCCCTAGCTTGAGTGCTTCAACGACAGTGACTCCGCCACCGCAGAATGGATCGAGGACAATTTCCCCATGAGAAGTGTAGTGGGAGATGAGCTCCCTGAAGACGTTCCACGGACGCCGGGCGAAATATTTGTGCATTGTATAGACTGGAGTGTGCTGTTTTGCTACGATAGCTCTGTTGAATGCTGAGGTGGTAGTTGATTGACCCAAGACGCCCTCACATGTTTGTCTCGCAGTGGAAGGTCGCCATAGAATAAAACGATTCAGGGCTATCTGAGGCTGCAAGACGGGTAGATTTCTTGTCGACCAAATTCGACGTCGAAGCGGCATATTGAAGGATACCTGCCTGCATTCGAGGCAAGTTGCAGATCTTAGCGCGATTGCTGTTTTCGAAGAAGATTTCCGTAGCGATAGGTTTGTTCTAAACCCGACTTCTGCTCTTGACTCAGTAGTGTCTCAATCCTTTCTAGAGGAGCTTATTTCATGGCTTAATCGAGGGTGACGTAAGTTTGTTAAGCCGTTGGGGTGACCATCGATTCACCCTTTTCCTGTCGCTCGGCATCGTCACGCCCGTAATCCCAAGATAGAACCCGATCGGGCTGAAGCTTGAAAACAACTCTTCCGTCTTGTTTCACCGCCTCGCTTAACCAGCTTCTTCCTTCCTGCTCACCGTACCGGAATGAGATTCTCTCCAACCACTTGTCCCGATCCTTCTGAACGAGCTGAGCCTTTCCGAACGCGCACACCGCGCGGTACGGGCGGTCGTCAGTCGCGATACTCAGAGAGACGTTAGGATTCTGTTGGATGTGGTTACTCTTGATTCGTCCGAGTCGTGTAGTGAAATAGAAGCATCCTTGATCGTATACAAACCAAATTGGACTCACCCGGGGTCCTCCCTTCATAGACGACGTTGCGAGATGGGCCATTCTAGGTTCGCTTAGAAGGGTGATCAACTCGGTCTTCGTTAGTGGCACAATGATCCCTACAACTATTCTCGAGTCAAAGGTTTGCCGAAACGGTCAAGGAAAGCAACTTCGCTGAGTGGGTTTCGTTTCTTCTTTCCAGCTATCTTCCTTGCTGGATAGCCGAAGCCAATGCTAACGCTTGGACTCAAGTCCTTTGGGATACCGAAGTCTCTCTCGAGCAGCTCTCGTTTGACGCCCGTGAAGATTCTGGAGGTTACGCCGAAATTCCAGGCAGCTATCTGCATACTCGTCAGAGCTCGGCCTGCGTCGAGCAAATGGAACCCATATTTCGGGTTGGTGAGAACGATCACCGCGAAACTAGCGCCTTCAACCCACTTTCCCGTCGTGCTATCATTCGCCAGTGTTTTGAGACGATCCCTTCCCTCAACCAGGATGAACCTCCAGTGTTGCGTATTCATCCCGCTTCCTGAGAGTCGTGCCGCTTCCAAAATCTTGAGTTTAACATCGGATGGGACACTTTGCGAAGTGAAGTCAGCTACATCGAATTTTGTTACGACAGCATCATATGCATCCAATCAAGAAACCTACGTTACATTACCTTCCCAAGTACAATAAGCTCGTGGAATTCGGAGTTAGTGATCGGTGTGATTGGGTTAGCCTTGCGTAAGCATGTAGTTCTTGACCCCTTTCTGGTCGAGGTTTATGATTGCGCCTCGAAGAATTCCTTCTCCATATTCGCTTCCGGGGTTGATGCATAGGGTCCGTCCGATTTTCACGAAGCCACGGGATTCATGAATATGGCCGTGGATGCCTAACATTGGCTTATGCTGTTCTATGAGTTGTCTCACGGTCTTGCTCCCGACGTGAATCATGCTCATTGCGCCGCCCTTTATCACAGGCTTCAGGTTTGCGTCGAGTTCCGGCGCAAGGTCGATTGGAGTCTCGTATGGAGGATTGTGCAGGTTGAAAATTGAATTTTCCATATTTTGAACCTTGTCTAACATTGGTTGGAATTTCTTGATCAACTCCTCATCCGAGACTTCCCTCGGGCTTTTCCAAGGGGTCGTGCTCGCCCATCCGCTCGTAATCATTTCATGGTGGTCATCGATTGAGACAACTTCGTCCTCAGGATAGAGAATCCCAGTTGAGGCTCGGAGCACTTCATCGATGTCGAAGCGGTCATCGTTACCAGGGCTAATGTAACATTTGACGTTCGTTCCCTTGAGGCGTTGATCGGCAATATCGACCCATCTCTTAACCCCCGCTGCCATGACCTTTGAAAAGAGTTCGTCGACTAAGCCCTTGTCGGCTTGAAGCTTTTCAAATTCGCCAGTATCCGTCGAATAGGGATAGTACCCGCTGTTCCTAATCCTCTTTTCTAATGCCTGCCGCTCGTCAGCCGTCTTTACTACTTCACGAATCCCAAGAAAATCGGCAACCGCACTCCCATCCCCTTGATCGACTAACGGAACAATCATCTTACCGGTAATATCCCCACCCAATATGAGGACATCCGCCTGGTAGAATTTGGCCGCATTCAGAAATTTCATGAAGCAGACGTCCGATCCGTGCACGTCCGAAGTGAAGAAAATCCTAGTATTGGCCATGCGCCTTTCATTTTGGATTCGATATTAAGCTCTTACGTCCCAGGGGCGCGATTAGCAGTTAACATAAATGCAATCTCCGTTCGTTGCCTAAGCCGAAAAGACTGCCAGAATACATTACGGAACGGAGTTGGGTAATTTCGCGTTAGACTCTAAATGCTCCGATTCCAGGAAATCGTGCACGGGGTCCTAGTTCTTCCTCTATTCGCAGCAGACGATTGTACTTGGCTGTGCGTTCGCCTCTGCACGGCGCACCTGTCTTGATCTGTCCACAGTTCAACGCCACCGCAATATCGGATATGGCAGCATCCTCAGTCTCTCCCGATCTGTGACTGGTCACCACGTGATAGTGGTTCTTCAACGCAAGTTTGGCAGCATCAACTGCTTCCGTAAGAGAACCTATTTGGTTCACCTTCATGAGGAGCGCGTTAGCAGCTCCAACGCTGATTCCTCTCTTTAACCTAGAGGCATTCGTTACGAAGATATCGTCTCCAACAATTTCGACTCTATCCCCTATCTTCTTGGTTAATTGCGCGGTGTGTTCGAAGTCTTCTTGTTCGAATGGGTCTTCGATGTATAGGATTGGAAAATCTTGGGTTAGGTGAATGTAGAACTCCATCATTTCCTCTGGAGATTTGGTTTCGTCGTCGAGCCCGTAGGTACCGTTTTCATAGAATTCGGAGGAAGCCGCGTCGACTCCCACGAACGCGTCTTTGCCTGCGGAATATCCTGCTTCAGAAATCGCTTGAAGAATAAGCTCGAGCGCTTCGGTAGTTTTGCTGAGTGGAGGGGCGAAGCCTCCTTCGTCCCCTACGTTGATGGATGACTTTCCATGCTTCGCCAAGATCACGCCCTTGAGTGCGTGGTAGATTTCGACTCCAATCCTAAGCGATTCACTGAAGCTCTTAGCTCCGGTCGGGATGATCATGAACTCTTGCATCTTCAAGCCCGTGCCAGCATGTTTTCCACCGTTTATGACATTCATTACGGGTACTGGAAGTGTTCGCCCCTTACCTTTGCTTAGATAATTGAAGAGGGAAATGCCTTCCAATTGAGCTGATAATTTCGCCACGGCTAGGGATACTGCCAGTATCGCGTTGGCTCCGAGGCGCGACTTGTTAGGTGTACCATCGAGTTTGATCATGAGCTCATCTAACTTTGATTGTTGGCGTGGGTCAAGGCCTCTCAACTTTGGCCCTATCAAATCGTCAATGTTCTTGACAGCCGTTAACACTCCCAATCCGTTGTAACGTTTTGAGTTTCGATCGCGAAGTTCAAGGGCCTCATGAGTGCCGGTTGATGCGCCAGACGGTACAGCAGCACTGGCAGATACACGGCGGGCCGAAGCGATTGCTTCAACCGTAGGGGTTCCCCGAGAATCCAGAATCTCTCTTCCGATCACTTTCGTTATCGTTGTTGTACGGGGCATTTGTCTTGCCAGAGAGGTGAAAATCGAAAGTCACTTATCAATCATTGTGAGGCGAGCTACCCAATTATTTGGCAATGTCTTCAAGAGTACTGGCACATGGAACTTCATCTCGAGCGTGAGTAGGTCAAGTCGTTTACCTTATTTGGAAATACATGAAACAATGAGCGTCAGAGACCATTGCGTAAGAAACGCGGCGTGCTGATCGCCATCGAGGGAATAGACCAAGCGGGCAAGAGAACACAGGCCGGGCTCCTCGCCAAGAAAGTTCGAAATCTTGGCCTGCCGGTATCCGTATGGAGTTTTCCCGATTACACAACTCCCCTGGGGAAGCAGTTGAAGGCTTACTTGGCAGGGAAGATTCAGCTCGACTTGCATTCAGTTCATCTTCTCTATGCGGCGAACAAATGGGAATTGGCGAGTGAACTAACTCGTAGAATCGGGCGCGGTGGGGTCGTTATCGTAAATCGCTACAGCCCTTCAAACTTGGCGTACGGGGTCGCGCACGGCCTCTCCTCGGCTTGGCTTAATTCCCTCGAACAGGGTTTGCCGAAGCCTGATGTGGTCGTGGTTTTAGACGTATCGCCGCGAACATCATTCACGCGTAAGATCCGAGAACGTGATCTCCACGAGGGCGATCTCACCTACCTCAGGAGTGTGAGGCGAGCGTACCTGCGACTGGGACGGAAGTATGGTTGGAAGATCGTTGACGGGCAGCGAGATTCTGCAATTGTACGAGGATTGGTTTGGGGTCAGGTCCGAGGATTTCTACGGTAGCAACTGAGATTTTAATGATCAGAATTTCTGAACTATTTCGCTCCCAAAGAGTTCTAGCGCTTCGAGTTCACGCTGCGGTTCGAGGTTCACGATAAAATATTCGATCCCCGCGTCTCTGAAACTCTCCACTTGACGTTTAACTTCCTCAGGAGTTCCGAAGGTCAGAAATTCCCTAATCCTTTCTTCAGGCACATCTTTCATCGCCTTCGAGACTCTCGCCTGGAGGGCGCCCTTATCCTTGTCAATCATTACCCGGCCTAGCTTTGTTTTCAAAACGGACTCGTAATCTCGCCCGGCGGCATTACAGTGGTCCCGTAGGACTTTCAGTTTCGTTTTCACCGTGTCGGTTGAACCGAAGATGTTGCAGGCGTCAGCATACTTAGCTACAATCTTCAATGTTTCACGTTCACCACTTCCCCCGACCATTATTGGTGGGTGGGGTTTCTGGATTGGTTTCGGGTTACAGTAGGCGTTCTTGATTTGGTAGAATTTTCCTTCGAAGTTTGCTCGGTCCTCTGTCCACATTGCTCTAATAATTTGCACAGCTTCTTCAAGCCGACGCATCCGTTCTTTCAGGTTTGGGAACGGTATCCCGTAGGCTGAGGCTTCATCTTCATTCCAAGCGGCCCCGATCCCCATGAAGAGTCTACCTTTACTTAGTACGTCCAGCGTGGCGCCTATCTTGGCTAGGACGGACGGGTGCCGGTAGGTATTCCCGGTCACGAGTGTTCCAAGCTTAATCTTTGAGGTGAACCCAGCAACTACCGCTTGGGTTGTCCATCCCTCAAGCATGGGTTCTTGGGGTTCGCCAACGTAGGGGATCTGGTGAAAGTGATCCATAACCCAGAACGAATCGAAACCAAGGCTCTCTCCACGTGTCACGAGTCTTCTCAGCGAATCCACGATAGCTGGGCCTTGGCCGTCGTAGGTGAAATTGGGGTGCTGAAAACCGAACTTCAATTCAACCACTGAAAATTCGAAAGTCTATCGCCCTAAATAGCGTTTGTCGATTTGTGTCCACTGCACGCAGCTTGTATAGGTGTGTAGGCTATGGTTCAGATGAACTTCAAGGGTCAAGAGTGAGCTCTGCTTGAATGAACAGGCTTTTTGGGGGTTCATCAAGGATCCGCTATATGGATACATTCGTCTTACAGAAATAGAGCGAAATGTTATCGACACACTTGCAGTCCAACGGTTGCGTAGAATTAGGCAGCTTGCAGGGGCGGAGTTTGTCTACCCGGCTGCAAACCACACTAGGTTCGAGCACGTTTTGGGCACGATGTATCTCGCGGGCGTGGTCTCCGACAATCTGCCTGTTGAATTGACAGCCGATGAGCGGCAGAGGATACGACTAGCCGCGTTGCTTCATGACGTCGGACACGCGCCTTTCTCTCATCTTTTCGAACCATTACTCTTGAAGTACATGGGTCGAAACCATGAGGACATGTCAAGGTGGATCATTGCAGACTCAACCCTAGCAGATGTCATAAACAAACAGGGTATTGACGCGAAAGAGTTGAGCGGACTAGCAGTCGGGAAACCATCAAAGACTGAGAAGCCTTTCCTCGGACAAATAATCAGCAGCTCGTTTGATGTAGATAAAATGGATTTCGTCGTACGCGACTCTTATCATACTGGCGCTGGCTACGGGTCGGTTGACGTCTTCCGCCTCATTTACACGATGGATGTCCTCAACGGAAACTTGGCAGTTGATATAACCGCCCTACCAACTCTAGAAAGCCTAATCCTTGCACGGCTTGAATCTTTCAAAACAATTTATTTTCACAGAGCTTGCAGAGCCGTCCAAATGATGCTCGTCAAAGCCTTGGAAGCGGCTAAAGACGATCTGGATATATTGCAAGCCAAGACTCCCGATGAATACTTGGAATGGGACGACTATACGGTTTGGTCGAAACTCTGCCAGAACAAACTCTCACGCGAAATCGTAAAGGAAATCTCCTCGAGGAGGCTCCTCAAATGCGCCTATGAGAGAACCTTCTACGCCAGAGATGAGCTCGTTTCAAGCGTGTTTACAAACGAAAATGTGCGTCTCAAACTTGAGGAAGAGATCGCCTCGAAAGCAAAAGTTCCGAGATCCAGCGTTGGGATCGATGTACCCTCTTTACCCTCAGTGCCCTATCACTACGCAATGGACATTGGCCCAATAGACATACCGATGTTCTCGCGGAACCGTTCTGGTGAGAAGACCCCGGAGAAGATAGCGAAATTATCAAGAGTCGTGGATGATCTTCAAGTCTTCATGAACATAATACGGGTATACACGAACGATCAGTATAGGGAGCAAGTCAGTGACGCCGCGGCGAAGGTCCTCGGCGAATCGCCTCTCTCAAACGTTTTGTCGTATTGAAGAATTGAGCGGCCCAGTCTTCTCGTCGGAAGGTTGAGCCAATTGAAGCTGATCGAGCAGTTTAGTGTAAACTCTTAGAGCCTCAGCTTCGTCGAGTTCGGTGAACAAAGAAACCAGTGCGATGCGCCCGCTTTTTCCCGCAAGTTTCTCCGCTAAAGCTCTGGTCGTCATTAGGTACTTACCGCCCACCAATACGGAAGAACGGCCGACCGCAACTTCACGGAGGCCAGGCATCGCGATTGCGACCGTTCCGAGACGAATGCGGTCCTCGAACAGGAATGCTACTATGGCGTTCTCCAATTGGCTGTAGTTGGCTCTGAAAGTCCTAGTTCCGACTTTCAGTGTTGTTTCAGTCATTTCCATTGAACATCATCCTGGTCCTTCAGGTATAGGGTACTTAACTAGAGCGACGAAAAACCCCTGAAATTGCTATGTCTAGGTTCTTTTCCATTGACGTTCCATGGGCTTTTTTGATGCTGCGAAGCAATACATCTTATCATCAAAGCTATTCAGGACTTTACCGTTCCCTGAGGTCTCCTTGATTGGCGTCGCTTCCTGTGCCGGATGACATGAGGCATCTCGTCAATTACGATGAGAAAGTCATTTGGGTTCTCAAGGGCAGCGAGATAGTAGTTGTGAGCGACCAAAGAATCATTATCCGCAAATCCGGGGGCCTAGGGCTCAAGAAGAGCTTCGTGGATTATCCATACTCGAACATGGTCAACATCAGGCTTGAACGTGGGGTCGTTAAGGCGAGCGTCGAAATTCTCATGCGCTCTGGAGTTCAGAACATAAAGATCGGGAGCCTCACGAAAGCAGATGCTTACCAGCTTCACAGAGTTCTAAGAGAGAACATAATCAAAGGTTCCCCATCAGGCGTAATGCAACCGCCTCCCGTAATCATTCAGAGCCCGTTGCAACCGAAACCAGAGGAAGAGGCGAGCGGGGAACAGACGTGTAAGGAATGTGGCCACAAGGTTTCGGATGATTTCGCACTATGCCCATTCTGTCGATATCCGCTCAAGGTAGAGTGCCCCGAATGCGGGAAGAGAGTAGACACGAAATTCAAATCGTGCCCCTACTGCGGAGAAGATCTTTCCTACGTCCAACAAATGAGCCAGGATCTCTAGCTTCACCACCAAGCCTTTCTCAAGGAAGACAGCCCCCTTCGTAGAACCCTTAATGATAATCGCCATCATTTCCGACATACACGCCAACCTAACTGCTCTTGAAGCAGTAATCGATAAACTCCCAAAACACGATGAGCTATTCTGCCTTGGCGATATTGTAGGATACGGGCCTCAACCAAACGAAGTAATCGCAAGACTTGAAGAACTTCAACCTTCAGTCACCCTACAAGGCAACCACGACGCCGCAGTCGTCAGTGGTGACGTGCAAGGATTCTCTGCTAACGCCGCTACAGCTGTTGAATGGACGAGACGGAAGTTGGACCATGCAAGTCGTGGCTATCTTACCGGACTGAAACCATCCGCAAGAATACAGCGCGGGGAGCACACATGCGCACTCTATCACGGCAGTCCACGCGATCCTTTGAATGAATACGTCTTCCCTGGCGTGACTGCTAGCGTCGGGCGGAGCATGGTGAAGGCTGCCTCAGCAAGTATTGTCCTTCTTGGACATACTCACATGCCCATGCTTTACAGATTCGAAAATGGCGCTCTGGCAAACCCCGGGAGCGTGGGCCAACCTAGGGATGGCGACCATCGAGCAAGTTTCGCTATTCTTACCGTATCTCAAGGAGATGTTAGGTTCGAGGTTCAGAGAGTTGAGTACAACGTCGGTCTCGTGGCAGATCGGATCATTAGCAGTGGCCTTCCAAGTTTTCTAGCTGAACGATTGTACATGGGCGTGTAGATGACTTCTCGACGTTAGATTATGCTGATTTGTTGAGCTATTCTTTTAAGAGACTGAAGCATCATGCGCAAAATCAACAACGGGCGAGGCATGAGGCAATTGAGAGGTTGTAACTTTGGTGGTCGCATTTACGGTGACCGCTACTGGCTTGCCCACACTAGACTCTCCCCGAACTAGTTTTTCGCGCAGCGCGACGCTGGAAGAAGCCGAGACCAAACCGAGTGCAGTTGTCGCCTTGAAGCACGGTTCGAAGACACTAGTGGTCAAGTTTGGTGGATCCAGCCTTCGAGACAAAGACCGATTGAACAACGCGGCGAGCCTGATCGCGAAGGAAAGCGAGAAGGGCACACGGCTAGTCGTGGTGGTATCGGCTATGGGAAAGATGACTGATCAACTCTTGAACTTGATCCGTCAAGATTCAGCAAACAGCCTAGACAAAACCGACTCAGATGACATCCTAGCGATGGGCGAGAGAACAAGTGTCAGGATCTTCGCAACCGCCCTCAAGGCTGCAGGAGTAGAAGCAAAATACTTCGACCCAGGGGAACCCAATTGGCCCATCATAACCGATGATAACTTCTCCGATGCAAATCCAATCCTTGAACTATGTTTGCAGAGAGTTCGCGAACACGTGGTTCCGCTCCTCGACTGGGGGACTGTTCCAGTGATCGCGGGATTCGTCGGACGTTCTACAGCAGGCAAGGTTAGTACAATTGGCCGAGGGGGAAGCGACACAACCGCTTTCATAATCGCGAAAGGGATTGCGGCGGACGAGGTCGTTCTCGTCACCGACGCAGACGGAATTCTTTCCGCAGACCCGAAACTCGTCCCGGACGCTCGTAAATTAGAAAGGATAGATGTAAGAACTCTCATTGGGCTAGCGGATTCTGGAACGAAGTTCATCCACAGGAAAGCTCTCAGGTATAAGGACCCAGCTATTCCAGTTAGAGTCATAAACCATGAGAAGAATGATCTAGAGGCCGACGGGACGATTATCACCGGCGGTATCTCGAGCGAGATTGAAGTTACCTTTGAAGAAGATCGACAGATTATGGCTGTAACGATTGCCGGCAAGGGGATATCCGAGAACCCAGAGATACTCACCGACGTAATCAAAGAAATACGCAAACATTCAACGCTAGACGGCCTCTCTGAAAACTTCGACTCACTAATCTTCTACGTTCCACAAACAGCAACGAACTCGGTTCTAGCCGCGGTACACAACGTCGTTATGAAATATGGCGAAGCAATGGCGTTGGCTGTCCAACCCAACTTGGCATTCCTCAAAGTGAAGGGCGTAGGCTTGGAGGATACTCCTGGGATAATTGGTAGAATTTCATCTCATCTACTTGAGAATCGAATCAACATCTATGGGATGCTTACACTTGCTTCTAGCATCCTCGTATTTGTTGCGTGGGATGACAAAGAGCTGGCGCTGCGCTTGATGAAGCAGATTGCCAAGAGGGAATTGTGATGAAGGCCGCAATTCTCGGAGCAACAGGGCTGGTGGGGCAACGTTTCGTACAAATGTTGAATGATCACGTGTGGTTCGAGATCACCACCTTAACTGGCTCCGAAAGAAGTTCGGGCGTCGAATACGGAGACGTGGTAAACTGGAGAATGGAGACACCACTGAAGAAAGAAGTTGCAGAGCTTACAGTACAACCCTCGGAACCTAAGTCGGTAGACGCTGACATTGTATTTTCCGCCCTACCAGCTGAACAGGCGCAAGGAATCGAAGAAGACTTCGCAAAACAAGGTTTCGCAGTAGTTAGCAACGCCTCCTCCCATAGGATGGACCCAGATGTTCCACTGATGAATCCAGAGGCCAACTTCAGTCATCTCTCACTGATCGACGAACAAAGACGAAAACGAAAATGGGACGGATCGATCGTAACCAACCCCAACTGCACGACGGCAGTACTAACCCTGTCCCTCAAACCCATCTTTGACGCGTTTGGACTGAGAAATGTCGTCGTGTCCTCCATGCAGGCAACCTCTGGGGCAGGATACCCGGGTGTAGCTTCGTTGGACATAATCGACAATGTAATCCCATTCATTAACGGAGAAGAAGAGAAAGTTCAGCGAGAGACCGCGAAGATCCTAGGTCAAGTAGGACGTTCGGCTGAGTTCGTTGTGTCCGCGAGTTGTCATCGTGTGGCGGTACTTGACGGACACACCGAAGCCGTCTTCGTTCAAACCGAGAAACCGGCGACGCCTGCACAGGTGGAGCATTGCATGGAGGTGTTCACGGCGGAGCCGCAGAAACTGAAGCTCCCAACAGCCCCAGAACGTCCCATCGTTGTGAGGTCGGAGCAAGATCGGCCTCAGCCACGTTTCGATAGAAATGAGGGGCATGGCATGTCAGTGGTAGTCGGGAGGGTTCGCAGTGACCCCGTGTTCTCAGGCGTCAAATATGTGGCCCTAGGGCATAATACGATTCGAGGAGCGGCCGGTTGCGCTCTGCTAATAGCTGAGTCAATGAAATCACAAGGATACCTCTGAGAGTGATCGAATAATGGAATCCGGTAAGACCAGAAGGTTACGAAGAATCATGAGAACTGATTCCAAGAGTTTCATAATTGCCATGGACCACGGAGTCACCCTTGGCCCCGTCCGAGGATTGGAAAACATGCAGGAAACCGTAAAACGTGTAGTGAGCGGCGGAGCGGACGCCGTCTTGGTGCACAAGGGCATAGCGAAACATGTGGACACGCAAGGCTCGGGATTGATAGTTCACGTCTCCGCCTCCACCAAACTCGGTGGCAAGCCCAACTTGAAAGTGGGCGTGTGCACCCTCGAAGAAGCAGTTAGACTCGGGGCCGACGCAGTTTCAGCGCACATCAACATAGGTTCTGAAGACGAGGGCAAGATGCTTGAGTTTCTCGGCAGTCTCTCAGAACAATGCGATTCCTACGGAATTCCCTTGCTCGCAATGATGTACCCACGCGGCCCGAACATAAAGGACGAGAATGAGTACGAAGTTGTGGCGCATGCGGCGAGGATCGGGGCAGAGCTTGGGGCCGACGTAGTCAAAACCGTTTACACAGGGGACACCAACAGTTTTCGACGAGTGGTGCAGAGTTGCCCGGTCCCCGTTGTCGTAGCTGGCGGGCCAAGAATGAAGACCGACATGGACGTTCTTGAGCTTGGTGAGAGCTCGATGAAAGCCGGCGCGGCCGGGCTTTCATTTGGCAGGAACGTCTTCCAACATGATAAACCTGAAGCAATGAGCAGAGCCCTAGCGGCGATCGTTCACGAGCATGCGAGCGCAAAGGATGCTTCAAGACTGCTCGAGGGGTCTTAGTGAAAGAACTCTGGCTTCGACTAGACCCCAACGTAACGCAGGCTAGCAAGAAGGAACTGCTCAAAATAGCCGAAGGGCATTTCAGCGTAGCAGTGCTTTCTCCCGAAGACCTACCACTCGCAAGTGGCCTGAAACTGAAAACTGCCTCAACAGAGGAACGATCTGACATCAGAATTCTATCAACGCGGACTGGAATTGGCAACACAATTCCTAAGAACGCCGCTGTGGAGGTCGTCGTGAAAGATAGTGCAGACGAAGAGAAAGTTCTACAACTAGCAGAATCCGGGGTACGTTATGTGCTCGTGAAATGTCCTAATTGGAAGATTATCCCGCTTGAGAACCTGATCGCGAGGACTAGGAACAAAGTTAGCCTGCTCGCTGATGTGGCCAGCAAGAACGAAGCTCAAGTTGCATTGCAGACACTAGAACTAGGAGTGGATGGCGTTGTCCTTACGGTCGCTTCGCCAAAGGATCTCGAAGGGGTAGACGAACTTGCCACACATGACAACAATGTTTCCCTCATTGGGGGAAAGGTCGTTGATGTTCAGCAAATTGGTCCGGGGGCTAGAGTCTGTATCGATACATGCGAGCTACTGGAACCGGGGGAGGGAATGCTCGTTGGTTCACAATCGTCAGGGTTGTTCTTGGTGGAGGCCGAGGTTCATAGAAATCCGCACGTTGAGCCTAGGCCTTTTCGCGTAAATGCAGGGCCTGTCTCCTCTTACGTTCTCGCGCCTGGGTTGAAGACTCGTTACCTTGCTGAACTGAAGGCGGGAGAAGAAATACTGATCGTAAGTCGCGCAGGAGCGACGAGAACAGGGCATGTTGGACGCGTGAAAATCGAACGCAGGCCAATGGTTCTCGTCGTAACCGAAGCCAACAGTCACACTTTCTCCATAATCCTTCAAAACGCGGAGACAGTTCGCCTAGTGTCGAATGCAGCTTCGACCCCAGTATCTGAACTAAAGGCGGGGGATGAGGTTCTGCTCAGGGTAGAGGAAGGCGGTCGGCATTTCGGCACCCTGGTAGCGGACGAAATGGTGATCGAGCGCTGAAGTGCAAAGTATGCCTGTCGGTCGCGGTAGATGACAAAGCGAATGTTACTAAACTAGTCGAACAGATCTCTGCCAAGAAACCCGACCTCGTCGAATTTCGACTTGACAACCTACATGAACCTAGAGTCCTCGAAGAGATTGTGAACGCGAAATCCTTCCCTGTCATCGCTACTGACAAATCGGATCGTGGCTCGAACGCTAAGCTAGAACTTCTGTCACATGCTTCGGCTGCGGGTTTCGACTTGGTGGACATCGAACTTTCGGTCGCGTCATCAAACCCCATAGTGAAGAAACTGAAATCTCAAGGGAGCGAAGTGATCGTGTCGTTTCATGACTATTCACGCACGCCTTCTTCCGAAGAGTTGAGGAAGATTTTGCAAGCCGAGAAGAATGCTGGTAGTGATGTTTGTAAGGTTGTAACCACGGCGGTCAAACCGAGCGATAACTTGGCCATACTTGGTTTCGTGGCAGATGAATCAGCCAATACGAGGTTGGTTTCCTTCGCGATGGGAACCTGTGGCATCCCATCAAGAATTCTATCGCCTTTGTTTGGTGCGCAATTCACGTTCGCAGCGATTTCGGAAGAATCGAAAACCGCCGATGGCCAATTGAGTGTAGATGCACTTCGGATGGTTTGGCAAACCCTTGGAATCCACTGAACAAAACGTCTCAGGAAGAACTGTCGTGTTTGCTCTCATAGGCGATCCGATTGACCACTCGATGAGCCCAACAATCCAAAACGCTGCCTTTCGATCGACTGGCCTAAACGCGATCTATGTCCCATTTCGAGTGGAGAGTTCGGGGCTGCGGTTCGCTATTCAAGGCATGAAATTTCTTGGAGTAAGAGGGTTCAATGTCACCACTCCACACAAGACTGCGATGCTTCGGTACCTAGACGAAGTTGAAACTAAAGCAGCCGAAATTAAGTCGATAAATACTGTGAAGTCTGTTGGGGGCACCTTGACTGGATTCAACACCGATGGAACCGGCGCACTCAACGCTCTGAAAGAGGCTGGAGTCTCACCTGACGGCAAATCAATCCTACTTTTCGGAGCAGGCGGTGCAGCGCGAGCAATTGCACACGCCCTAGCTGGGCACCGGTGTGAGATAAATATTGTAAACCGCACAATTTCAAGAGCTCAACGGTTAGCGAGCCTATTGCGTGTGAAGTTTAGCATCGAAGCCAATTGTGTCTCCCTTTCTAGTCGATCATTGCGGAGGCAAGTAGAGAGTGCGGATGTAATCCTGAACGCGTCCTCAATGGGTATGGCCGGGAACGAGAACCTCCCTGTCCACAAGAAATGGTTGCGGCCTGATCAATGTGTTTTCGACATCGTATACAGGCCCGTCAGAACCGTGTTACTTCGGAATGCCGTCCTAGCGAGGGCTCGGACGATTAATGGACTTGACATGTTAGTGAGTCAAGGCGCATGCTCATTCACGATCTGGACTGGAAAGAAAGCTCCCATTTCGGAGATGCGCCGGTCAATCGCTCGGTTCATCGGAGATTGACCATGGCTCGGGTTGCCGAGGCCGTAAGTTACGGTGCTGTAACCATCGTTAACGCCATGGCGACTGGAAAGGGGGCAGCCCTAGGCACCAAACTGTGGACCCGGGCCAAAATAACTCTGACAACTCAGAGCGGATTGATTTCAGTAAGGAACCTCACCGAACCTAAAGAGAATGGTCAGTTAGCGGAGGCAACAGTGAAGCAAGTCCTCCGTCGGTTTGGCTACAGCAAACGTTTGGGAGCCATTGTGGAAACTCAATCGAACATACCGATTGCGGCGGGTCTAAAGAGCAGTAGCGCCGCCAGCAACGCTGTGGCGCTCGCATGCGTAAAGGCGCTGGGCAGAAAAACTAGCGATATCGAAGTAGTCAAACTCGGCGTTGAAGCAAGTCTGCGCGCAGGAGTGACACTCACAGGCGCCTTTGATGATGCATGCGCATGTTACCTAGGCGGAGTCGTGATAACTGACAATTTGAAGCGCAGGATTCTGAAACGGTTTAAGCCGGAGGGTAGATTCCGAATTCTTATTCATGTGCCGAAACAGAAAAGATACACCCATGACGTCGACCCAGCACTTCTGAAAGAAATCAGGCCGATAGTTCGAGTTGCCCACAGAGAAGCGTTACGAGGTAACTACTGGAACTCGTTGACACTCAACGGGCTAGCCTACTCAAACGCATTTGGAATTGACACGGCATCTACTATGGCCGCATTGAACGCTGGCGCAGTAGCAGCCGGGTTGACAGGAAAAGGCCCTGCGGTCGTTGCGATCGTTCGAGAGTCAGGGAGAGATAGTGTTCTGGATTCTTGGCGCAGACTGGGTGGTCGGATCATTAAAACCTCAATCAACTTTCAGAAAGCAAAGGCCACGAGGTTTACAGATTGAATGTCACAATCAACCCGACCGCCGCTCTTTCAGGAGCGGTAAGAGCACCACCTTCGAAGGCCCTGACACACCGAGCCCTCTTTGGAGGGCTACTATCAAACGGCTCGACGACGATACACAACCCCCTCTCATGCGATGACACGAACGCGACAGCTAGTGCCGTCGTATCTCTAGGGGCCAACCTCGATAGGAAACAGGAGATCTGGGTCGTAGAGAGTACAGGCCGAGTCAGTGCACCCCAAGAAATGATTGACTGCGGAGAGTCTGGAGTGACTCTTCGGTTTACAATCCCCATCTCGTCGCTCGTAGGAAAGGATGTCTCGCTGAGGGGCACCGAAACGCTCATGCGGAGACCAATTCAACCCCTAATCGAGTGCATGAAGCAGCTGGGAACAGAAATCACCTCCAAGGGACCAGAGATCCACATTAGGGGAGGGCCGGCCAAAGGTGGGAGCGTTCAGTTACCGGGCAACGTGAGTTCTCAGTTCATTTCAGGCCTGCTTCTCGCTGGTCCTCTCATGCAAGAAGGATTAAGAATGAAACTAATTTCACCCTTGGAATCACGTGGGTACGTATCAATGACAATTGAAACCATGAAACGTCACGGAGTCAGTGTCGAGACCAATGACGATATGTCCTTCTATCAAGTTATGCCAGGTCAAATCTACAAACCTACGGAACACAGTATCCCCGGCGACTATTCATCGGCCGCATTTCTCATGGCTGCTGCCGCCGTGACTAGGTCGAAAATTCTAATCCTCGGTCTCCCGCGCGACCGCGCTGATCCTGATTCAGCCTTCTTGGAGGTGCTAAGTCGTATGGGGTTTACGACTCGGTTCGCCTCTGATGCGTTGCACGTGGAAGGGAGACCGCTTAAGGCAGTGGACGCTGACGTCACTGATTGCCCCGATCTAGGCCCGATTATCGCAGTGCTGGGCTGTTATGCCGAAGGAGAGACAAGAATTACTGGAGCAGAAAGGTTACGCTATAAGGAGTCTGACAGGCTTTCGGCGATTAGGTCTGAGTTGAGAGTCCTTGGGGCAGAAATTGAGGAGACTGACGATGGTTTGCGTATTTCTGGGCCGGTTTCTCTCCACGGAGGGACTGTTGATTCGCACGGCGACCATCGAATCGCTATGGCCCTTTCAATTGCAGCCCTTAACGCAAGAGGGCCAGTCCTGATCAAAAATGCGGAGTGTGTGAATAAATCGTACCCAACATATTTCCACGACATTCGAACCTTGGGAGTTGACGTGATTGAGTGATAGTTCGTTTGGAAAGCAGTTCCGAGTGACAATATTCGGAGAGAGCCACGGCCCGGGAGTGGCTGCTGTCGTTGATGGTTGCCCAGCCGGGCTCAAACTTAACCCTGAAGACCTCAACGAGGAACTCGCAAGGAGAATGCCCCCCGACCCAAGCATTACATCGGCGCGACGCGAGCGAGACGAGGTGCAGATTCTTTCAGGAGTATTCGAAGGTTATACAACCGGTGCTCCGATCGCGATGCTTACGCTGAACAAGGATGTTAGGTCTCAAGATTACGATAAATTGGCGTCCATCGCTAGGCCAGGCCACGCAGATTATCCAGCGAGAATCAAGTACGGCGGGTTCAACGACCTACGGGGTGGAGGACGTGCAAGCGGAAGGCTCACTGCTCCAATAGTCATGGCGGGCGCAATCGCGAGAAAACTTCTGAACTTGATCAGTGTGGAGGTTTTTGCACACACGGTACAGATTGGATCAATAAAACTGGATAAACAATTACCACATGATGCAATAAAACGTAACACGTACGCGAACTCAGTTCGCTGCGCTGACCCAGATATCGCCCAGAAAATGCAAGAAGCAATTCTGAAGGCTCGGAATGAAGGCGATAGCCTCGGAGGCGTCGTCGAATGCATAGCGGACGGAGTCCCACCTGGAATTGGTGAACCCTTCTTCGACAGCCTAGACGCCGACCTGGCAAAGATCGCGTTCAGCATTCCCGCGGTCAAGGGCTTTGAAGTAGGGTTAGGATTTGAGGCCTCGGCAGTAACGGGTTCAGTGAACAACGATTCCTATGCGGTAAAGGACGGTAGGGTGGTTACGTTGACAAACAATGCTGGCGGAATACTGGGGGGGCTGTCAAACGGAATGTCGATCGTCGTACGTATAGGGTTTAAACCACCTTCTTCAATTCCGAAGGAACAGAAGACGGTGAACCTGAAGGAAATGCAGGACACGACGGTTCAAGTTACTGGCCGGCACGACCCGTGCATAGTTCCGAAGGCCGTCCCGGTTGTCGAAGCTTCAGTAGCTGTTGTCTTGGCGGACCATTGCCTTCGATCTGGAGTAATTCCACGAACCCTAGGTAAGAAGAAGGTCTAAGGGCTCATGGAGCGTTCGATGCTTCAACGGCAGCCGTAAACCGCTCGTATGCTGTGCCGAACAGGTTGTCCTTTCGAACGTAGGCTGCTCCCTCGCGTAGGTTGCGGATCAAATTACTTCGGGTTCTGTTGTGAATTGTGTTTCGCATTGTGTTGGTATGTTTGACGAATTCCTTGAAGAGTTGCGTTGAGTATTTGTTGTCAACCAGAATCGAGACTTCGTTCTCAAGTCTTTCATGGTAGAGCTCTTCCGCTACAAGGAGTTGGAGTCTGAAGGTTGTTCCAGCGATGGCTCGGGCTTGGTTAGGCGTCAGCCCGGTATCCTTCAGAGTGTTGATGAATGCAAAGTTCATGAAATGTGGCAAGGCTAATGTTGCAGCGACAATTTGGTCGTGGTCCTCTAGGTTGCTTGGAATTATGTTTGCTTGCTTTTTCCTAAAGAGTGATAGGAAATTGCTCGCAGCTTTACTTCCCCGCGGTTGATGTGCGATTATGATTGCTTTACCCGCTAAGTTTTTCGCTGGACCTGGCCCAAACATGGGATGAATGCTTAGAATCTGGAAGCCGCGCTTTGCTAGGCCCCTAATGGTTCTCTTGATAGGTTCTTTTACCGAGGAGATTTCTACAAGAAGAGTCCGTCGGGTTATATGCGGCTCGATGTGCTTGAGGATTGGTACGGTTACGTATGTGGGCGTAGCCATGATGACTAACTGAGAGAGTTGGGCAGCCGCGATTTCGTTCGTCATGAATTTGAATCCTTTCCGATTGGCCGACGCTCGTGCGAGGCGGTTCTCTCTGTCGCATATTATAATCCAGTATCCATTTGCCGAGAGAAAATCTGCGAACCAGGATCCCATTCGTCCTGCGCCGCCGATTATAGTTGCTACTGCCATGCGTCAATCGCCCTACCGATGGCCTTGATCGCGCTTGGAATTTGCGCTCGCGGTAATGACACTGCGAGCCGGAAGAATTCCGGGTAGTCACCGAACGATAGGCCGGGAGTTATGCTTACATGATGTTCCTCTAGGAGTCGTTTCGCGAATTTCACGGAGTCGAAGTTGGGTTTGTTGGCTTTGGGGAAAACGTAGAATGCGCCCTCTGGCCTGTGGAATGAAACGTCGATCTTTTCGAGCTCTCCGCAGGTGAGGTCTACTTTCTTCATGATTGCCTTCACATTTCGTTGTGCCTCAGCTTTGGCATGTTTGATCGCAACTAGGGCGGCGTTCTGGATGAATTCCGGTACGCAGGTTATAGCTGTCTGCAGCACTCGTCGAATTCGCATGGCGTTTGATTTTGTAGTGACGAGGTAAGCTATTCTCCAGCCCGTCATCCCAAACTGTTTGGAGAAACTATTGATGTAAACGAAGTTATCGTAGCTACTGTCTAACATGCTCGGGGCTGGAGAACGAACATATCGATCGTAGACTTCGTCTGAAAGTATCATGGTATTGCATTTTGCAGCCATGGCTACGATTTGGTCGAATTTCTCCTTACCAATGACTCTGCCCGTGGGGTTGCATGGACTATTGAGAACCAGGAGCTTAGTGCCCTTCTTGAGTTCCGACTCAAGCGCCGTTAGGTCAATGTCCCAGTGATCTTCAAAAGTCGAGTTCAATGGAATCACTCGGCCTTTGACGAAATTCACACATTCTTCGTAGGCGGGCCAGCTTGGTTGAGGTATCACGACTCGTTCTAGGGACGAGACGAAACTGGTGATTGCCGCGAAGATGCCGAACCTGCCGCCAGGTGTGATTAAGATTTGGTCAGGCTCGATCTGAGTTCCATGCCGCTGGTTCAGCTCAGCTGCAAGCGCTTCTCTTAATGGGGGTAATCCTGCGGCGGGTCCGTAGCCGATAACGTTCTTCTTCCGGAATGTGGAACTCAACGCGCGTATTACTTGAGGAGGGGCGGGGAAGTTTGGTTCCCCGATCTCGAATCTTGTGACCTTAGTGCCTTGTGATATGAGTTTCTGGGTTAGTTCGAAAATTTCCTTCGCCAATTGGTCCTTCGACTGTTGCGGTTGAGCAATGTCCTCTACTCGAACTGTTTCTTCGATGAGTAGCTCTCCTAGGCGCCTCGTGAGGGATCGATCTAGGCCAAGTTGTGCCCCAAATTGCGTAAGGCTGTCCATCGTGACCGTTTCCGCATCGGAGTCTATCGTCGGCAGGCCTTTGCTATGCTTGACTTCCGCAACTTGGCTCCCAATCGCCAACCGTTCCTTGATCAGGGATAGGATTTGTTTGTCGGTTTCACGTATCTTCATCCGGTAATCTTCGAGCGTGTTCAAGACAGACGCCACAGTAAATGAGTTCACTGCAACTATTCTACGCTCGATTAAAGATAA
>Ga0074046_10000912_pt1 | contig 27434 bp, 36 predicted proteins | sample BogForMeECP23OM3_FD_94441 | JGI IMG/M metagenome (GOLD analysis project Ga0074046, IMG submission 94441) | Bog forest soil microbial communities from Calvert Island, British Columbia, Canada - Bog Forest MetaG ECP23OM3 | ecosystem: Environmental > Terrestrial > Soil > Wetlands ...
CAGGCCAATCCTCTGCTGGCTCCCATAAAGCGCGAAAAAACGCGTCTATTTCTGGAGACATGAAAGATGAGTGAGAGTACAAGAAGTTCAGAATACGGGGGAAGTATGAGTTCAAGTTCCTCAAGGTTCAGATCATCAGCCGGCGGCCCGTCTGATTATGGGCTTCCTCCCAGGCTGTACGAGGAGTACGCTTACGTGCTCGACTATTTGCAGTACGGCAGGCCAGCCACAGACAAGCCGAGACACCTAGCCCTTCCAACCGTCCAGGTTGTGGGTGAGACTTACTTCACTTTGCTCGAAGCGGAGGTTCGTGCTGGGACGCAGGTTAACCTTCACGAGCGCGTTTACATTGGCAAGGATCGTCGGGAGAAGATCAATCGAATTATCGGAAGAATCGGCTTCAATGACCTCACAGCCAACGCCAAAGCCGAAGTCCTCTCGGTATTGGAAGAGTTGATCGCAAACCAAGAGCAACGGTTCGTGGCTTTCTTCAACAATTCCCAAGCGATCACCCCGCGCATGCACGCCTTGGAGCTGCTGCCCGGGATAGGGAAGAAGTCGATGTGGCAGATAATCAACGCTCGAGAAAAGAAGCCTTTCATCAGCTTCAAAGACCTCAAAGATCGTACGAGCGTGGGGGATCCGATTAAGGTGATAGCGAAGCGAATATTGGATGAGCTGGGTGGGGGAGAAAAGTACCGCATCTTCTCCCGAGCCCTCTAGAGAGTCCTCCCCCTTGCCCCCGAGGGTAGTCATGCACGTCGACCTCGACTATTTCTACGCCCAATGCGAAGAAAACGCCAACCCCAGCATTCGCGGAAAACCCGTCGTCGTATGCGTCTACTCCGGACGAACAGAGGAAAGCGGCGCGGTCAGCACTTCCAACTACATAGCCAGAAAATATGGAGTTAAGGCTGGAATCCCGATCGTACGCGCACGAAAACTGTTAGAATCAGTAGACTCGGCTTTCCTTCCAATGAACCGCCCCTACTACGAACAGGTCTCCGCCAGGGTCATGGAGATTCTCCGAACCCACGGCGACGCTTACGAAAAGATGAGCATAGACGAAGCCTTCCTAGACATCTCAGATAGAATGAGACTAAATTACGACGCAGCCCGCGACACAGCTCGCGAAATAAAGAATCAACTGTTAACCGAAGAACACATCACCTGTTCGGTGGGAGTTGCACCGAATAAGGTTGTAGCGAAAATAGCTTCGGATCAAACGAAACCGGACGGCCTCACCGTCGTGAAACCGGAAGAGGTCAATGACTTTCTTTCTCCCTTGCCGGTAGGTAGGATCCCAGGCGTTGGAGTAAAAGCCGAAGAAAGGCTAACTCAACTGAATGTTTCGACGATAGCTGAACTCTCAGCCCTAGCCCCAACCGTTCTCGTGGAAATATTCGGAAAAAGCCTCGGAAGCTACCTCTACCAAGCCTCACGGGGAGAAAATGATGAACCGGTTAAGGAGAGGGAACAACCAACTCAATTCAGCCGCATCGCCACCCTCAAACAGAACACTCGAAAGCTGGACGAGATTCTCCCGCTCCTAGAAGATTTAGTGAACAGTGTGGCGGAGAAGACCAAAGCAAACGGAATGACTTGTCGATCCGTCGCGATCATCGCCATACTCACCGACTTGAGCATGCACAGCAAATCTACGACGCTAGAAACCTCAACCTCTGACGCCTCAGTAATCGGAGCTGCATCAAAAGAGTTGATCGAGGAGTTCCTGCAATCCATGCCTGACGCTGTACTCCGAAGGGTGGGCGTTAGGGTCTCGGATTTGATGAAACCGACCGGTCAAACGGATATCTCAAAATTCCTAACCGTCTAATATCCCAGTCCGAAATCAATTCTCTAATAATACGAGGATCGGGTGCTGCATAGTCGTTGTCGAATGGTTTACCCTGCAAAATAGGACGAACACCTAGAGGAGGCAGGAATACAAGTCAATGGTAAAAGACAAGGGGCTAACGCTAATACAAAACGCGTGCACGAAAAAGGCGAATGATTAGTCGGCTTTGTGGTTTCCGTTCTTAGCAAGCAATTTCAGAGTTTCCAGATGTTCCTCTGCCAGCTTCTGCAATAGTTCTATGTCAGACACTAACTTTCCACCACGCACGCGAGATAATCATCTATTTTCACTTAAATGTTTTATGAGAAGCGGTTTCATTTTACCATATACTGCTGAATCCATTCCTTAACTTCCTCAATCGGCTTTGCCTGCACATCTTTGAGAAAGTCATCTTCCACGTTCGGCTGTTGACGCTTAAGCACCTGCCCGTTACGTGTCAGAAATAGCAGAGTGACTAAGTAGCTGGTTCGATGGTTCCCCCCGTCAAATGGGTGGTAATTGACAAGCTGTTTCAAGAATCGTGCCGCTTGGTACGTCAAGCCCTTGCTTTCGTCTCTACCAATGTCATCAATCAAATGTTGAATCCCCTTTGCTGAACCAGTCAACTTATGCGGGTGCTTGTCTCTCGTCATCTTCAACGCGATTTTGTTTGCCTCGATAACCTCATTGGCAGTCGGATAGTACACCATAAACGGCAGAATGGAGGGATATGGCTAAATGGCTTATCCGACGGTTCTTTACAGTACTTTTCATTGACGACAACTATACAGAACCGAGGATTGAATGTTGGGTTGGGTCCGTCGCGAGCTCGATGAGCTAGGCATACCTCCACTGAAACGGTTTGGTCAACACTTTCTCCTCGACAAACAGATTCGCGACACACTCATTGAGAAAGCTGAGTTATCGGGCAGGGACACGGTTGTCGAAGTGGGCGCCGGCCTCGGCTTCCTCACCACCGTTCTCGCACCGAGAGCCGGTCACCTGGTCGCTATCGAAAAGGATCGAACTCTAGCTAAGTATCTGGCCGATAAATTCGCGAACAGCCCCAATGTCGAAGTAATTCAGGGCGATGCGCTGGAGATCCAAATTCCGGCCGGTGCCAAAGTCGTCTCGAGCCCACCCTACAATATCTCATCGAAGCTTACGCTCCACATCCTGAGTAGCGGGTTCGAATTGGCTAGCCTGCTGCTGCAGGAGGATTTTGTTAGGAGGTTGACCGCGCCGAATGGCTCTCGGGAGTATGGGAGGCTCTCTGTTATGCTACAAACTAAGGCACGAGCCGATTACGTGACGAAAGTCCCGGCATCCTCTTTCTACCCGAAGCCTAGGGTTGATTCTGCCTTAGTTACAATCAGGCCAGCCCCCCCTCCCGTACCGGTACTGGACCCGAAAACATTCGAAAACTTAGTTCGGGACTTGTTCACTCAGCGCCGCCGGAAATTACGGGGCGTCCTCTCCAGGTACCTAACCGCGAAATACCCTACCATTAAAGAGAAGGTTCTTTCTGAAGTGGACTTCACCGAGAAAAGGGTCTACGAACTCTCCCCAACCGAATTCATTACCTTATCCAACATAATCGTAAATGCAATCAAGTAATGACGTGGATCTGGTTTGAATGAATGTGAGAGTTGTTTTGGTTGAGCCGGAGAGTGCGGGAAATATTGGCGCGGTAGCGCGGTCAATGAAGAATTTCAATCTCTCAGACTTGTACATAGTGAACTCGAAGACACCGCTGACGGTCGAAGCAAGAGCGTTCGCGATGCACGGCTACGATGTGCTCACCCGAGCGAAAAAAGTCAAGACCCTGAAACAGGGACTGAGAGGCTTAGATCTCGTAGTCGGAACAAGCGCCATGGCCGCCACCAGCGAATCAAACCTTGCACGCGTCCCCGTTACACCCCTCGAACTCGCGCAACAGGTTGGGGCTTTCAAGGGTAATGTAGGCATCCTCTTTGGCCGAGAAAGTTCTGGGTTGAGCAACGAAGAGGTTGAGGCTTGCGATTTTATCGTAACGATCCCCGCGAGCCGCAAATACAATGTTCTAAACATCGCTTCAGCGGCGTCGATAATATTCTACGAGCTCTTTCAAACCCGCAGCACCCGACGTGGGCCAGTGTTGGCTTCGAAGGCCATGAAAGGGAGGCTGCAACTAGAGTTTGGCCGATTGGTGAAGCGAAGTGGGGTGCAGAGACACAAGCAGCCCCTAGCCCAACGTTCCTTCCGTAACATCATCTCTCGTTCTTTCATGACACGACGGGAGGCGTCCCTTCTTCTCGGCGTGTTCAGAAGGGCATCTGCTAAGCTGATGTAAGCTTAAGTAACAGCCAACGCAATTCTCGCTAAACTCTCTAAGAAGATTAGGGCCATGAAGGGTAGAAACTATAGAGTGATAAAAGGCCAACCGTACACCAGGCTGAAATACATTCACGGAACTCCCCCTTCAAAGATCTCAAGGTTCATGAGCGGCGATCTCAAAGCTAAATTCGAATACAAATTCTCGCTTGTCGCTCAAGCGCCGGTCCAAATTAGACATAATGCGCTTGAGGCTGCACGTGTTGCCGCCAACAAGGTGCTCATCGATGCGTTGGGAGAGACTGGTTACAAGATACATCTGAAGGTTTACCCGCACGTCATCTTGCGGGAGAACCGCATGATCGCAACCGCAGGCGCCGATAGGTTACAAGAGGGTATGCGTCGGTCGTTTGGTAAACCAAGCGGCCGAGCCGCCAGAATCACGGCAGGCCAATCAATATTGGACATCTACGTGAACAGCAACGCCCTCGAAACCGCAAAACGCGCACTCAAAGTGGGAACAACAAAACTCTCAGTCGCATGCGTGGTTACAAGAGAAACACTCGCAGTCCCAGTTCCGGCTGCATAGCAACCAAATACCCTCGCGCCAGGAAACGCACTGTTCAAATTTTGGACGCGGAAACCGCGATATATACGCACACGAACGCGGCTATCAGCGAACTGTAACCTGCCGAGTCATCCAACGTCATAAATCGGACGTTGATCCGCATCCTTAGCTTAGGTTCGACACAAAGTGGATCCGAAAACCCGTAGGCTACCGAAAGGCCGCGTCAAACTTCGGCGTGCATCTCTTCGTGATCTCAAGGTACTCGTTCGTCAACGCCAAGGTATGTGGACCGATATTGGTGAAAAAAGTACGTCGAAACTTGCTGAGGAAAGTCGAGTCTATCGTGGTTGGGTGCGGTCAAAGTTGAAGACTGGTAGAGTTGTAGGATGGGTCGCAGAAACGAACCGGGGAGATATAGTCGCAGGGGGAATTGTGTGGTTGCGACCGACCGTTTCGCGGCCGGGGGTAAAGCATTTGGTTCAACCCTTCCTTCTTTCCATGTATACTGAACCTGAATGGCGTGGACGGGGTCTGGCCTCTAGGATCGTTGACGAGGCTGTAAAATGGGCCAAAAAGAGTGGGTATACCGCGATTATGCTTCATGCAAGCCCTATGGGGAGAAGACTCTATCCCCGAAAAGGTTTCAAGCGTACATGGGAAATGAAATTCGAACTTTGATTTATGTTGGAAAAAACTTCCAATTGCTTGAGTAATCAATCACCGCGTTGTCTTCTTTTATACGTACCCCACTTCCTTGAGATAACAGAAGGGCTCAAAATCCATGAGTAAAGATGTCGGCGTTGATTTTGAGTACGGTGACCTCAAGGAAGTCGTGGTTGGGGTCCCCTTTGCTCTGTACGCTGATTTGAAGGTGGCCAAATGGGTCGAGCAAGCGATCAAGGTATTACCCGAGTCTGAAGCTGAAAAGGTCAGGGAAAGATCGGAAAAAGACTCCATCACCATCGGCAAATTTGCGGCGATGGAGAAAGAGAACGAAGAACTCATCTCAATTTTCAAGAAACACGGCGTCAAAGTATAGAGACCCGAGGTTCTTAACCGAGAGAGAGCCATCTCCAACTTTGGAGAAGAGTATGTTCGCCTTTCCGGGATTTCCCAACAATACACACGGGATCCGTTCCTCGTTATCGGTAACAATGTAATAGAAAATGCAATGGGGTCGCTTTATCGCCGTTGCGACATTCTTGGTTTGCGACAACTGTTTCTGGAGAGAGTGATGGGATCTAACGCCCGATGGGTATCCATGCCCGCCGTCGATTATTCTCGTATGATAAAGGACGGAGAATTCGATAAAACGGGATTCCCTGTGCTGGAAGGTGGAGACGTGATGGTTCTTGGAAAGAAGATTCTCGTCGGGACATCGCTAAATCGCTCTACCGGTTCCAGCGAGTTAGGGTATCTATGGCTGAAGTCTTACCTCGAACCGCAAGGCTATGACGTTGAGCGTGTGCGTTTAACAGAAGATATTTTGCATCTAGATGTGGCTCTTTCGGTGCCGAGTGATGGAGTAATCATTGTCTGCCCGGAAGTTTTCGTTGACGGGATTCCTTCCTATTTCAACGGATGGAAACGAATTGAACTGAAAAGGGATGAAACTCGTCACCTAGCCGCCAACGGACTGCCCATCGACAAACGTCACTACATAATGGGTGTTAACAATCACTTCGACGGTAAAGCCGTGAAAAAACAACTAGAAGAATCTGGAATCACGGTCTACCAGGTCAATTTCGGTCTTCACAATGAAGATGGCGGCTCCATCCGCTGCAGCTCAAATTCACTTGTTCGTAAGGTAAGCGATCCGATAAAATAGATTGAGTGTTCGGCGCTCTTGTAAAAGGTCGGTTGATCTACTACTGATTCTTCTTCGTCTGCTTCGAGCTGGTAGCGATCGTCTCGTTTCTTGCTTCCTTGATCTTCATGTTGATGCTTTCCCTCGTTAATCCTGCCGACAGGGCGCTTCTAACTATCCCCTTTCTCAACTCTTTGCAAGCATCTCTTAATGTAAGATAGCGGAGAGAGTTGTCTCCGTTACCATTCTTGATATCATTGAACAGGCTGTCACACTCGCTTTCCCGTTCAACCAAGTCATGGATCCTGCTGTCGAATTCAACGTCCGTAGTCATGAAGATCACCATCGCGTTAGGCTGCTCGTATAAATTACTTAGTCCAAATGTAATAGAATAAACGCGTAAATTTTCGTTTCAAGTTGCCGTAAAACCCGCAAGCGTCATTCTATGTTCAAACTCTCCGTCAACGGGTCAAATTGGTGGCTATCGCCCGTCAAAACTTCATAGCGCCTTGATCCATCACACGATTCATTCGTCTGTCGGCATCACGATAACCCTTACACGCCCATTTCTCGGTGGAGAATATCGTTGCCGAGATGACCAACGTCCCAAACCCAGACAAAGTAGCGAACCTAATCATGTCTAAAGTCTCGGCAATGGCTAGGGTAGCCATCAATCAATAATCTGCGATGCGCACACACGCGAAGAGTTATGTTTTGCCGCGACTGCTATTGCCCGTTCATGTAAGTAAGTTCCAGAACGCTGCTATCTCTGCGATGAACAAACCAACGAGGATGGCTGTTCCATAAATATCGAATTTCTGGCGCATTTCGTCCTTGGGCAATAACCACCACTTGAAGGCCTTGATAAAAATCGGGACTGTGATCCAGGTGGTTACAGCCACACTCAAAACATTGCCCAGGAAACCTCTGAGAGAAGGGTTGAAGCTGATCAAGACTGGGGTTAGAAAACGAATTTCAAGCATAACGGTAGGAAATAGCCCGAGCAACACGAGCATTGCAGTCTTCCAGTTCGGGGGCGGTTCCCCTCCGGCGTCAGTGGGAAACCATCCAGGGAACGAGCTTGTCAGAGTTTTGAACTGAGTTCCCGTGACAAGCTTTTCAGCCCGCCGCACAAGTTGTTGGCGTTCGGCGGAGGCGAACCACTTTTGAAGCGTATGCGGTGTGTCAAAATGGACGAGGCCAAACCATTTCCCGTGCGAACCTGACGCTGGTGGCTGGAAGTAATTGCCTCGATAACCGGGAAACCTTGCTTGTGCGGTCTGAATGTCTTCTTCCCAGACGAAGTACTGTTCCTCCATGCCGGGTTTGATATCGGTAACGATCGCGGTTCCTACGTTGCCGGAAGTCGGGGCGTCCTTTGTTAATTCGCTTAAAGGCCTGACTGTTTTGATGTCGGAGATTTCTTTCAAAAGTTGGCGGTGTCTATCTGATTGTTTGAAGGCTTTTGCTTGATCGGTGTTGTTGAATCGTAGCACTAGAGTCCAGTCTTTGTTCTGCGTGCTCGGTGGTAGAATTTCTCCACTCAGGAATCCTGGAAATTTTGCGCCAGACATCAGCAGTTTTACGAGCCAAGTAGTCAGTTGTGCTGTATCCGAGTCGCCAGTGGTTTCCAACTTTGTTACTAGTGCGGCGACTTCACTCGTGGTTGTTTCAGTCATGGATGATTCCTTTAACTAAATTTGGTCAAATCTACAGTACTCATTTGCTCTGTGACTTCTACTGTACTGGAATGTTGGTTCAGAGTTTTTCACGGTGTGAGTAGCGGCTCATAGCCTGCGCAAGGTTCTTTTCAGTTTTTACCACGATCGTTTGTACGCTTGTTTGCCCATGATCCATGTTTCATCGACGTTGCGGTCGTCCCCGATGACCATGATTGAGAACAACAGGTCCGCTGCCTCCTGCATCGTGGTCGGTCCTTTCTTGCCGACCAAGAGAGATCCGTGCCAGACCATGGCTCTTTGTCCGACGTTCCAGTCGAGCGTGACAAAGTCAGCTTCCTTGCCAGGTTCGAAGTTTCCGACGCGGTCGTCGATATAGAGGCCGTGGGCGCCGCCCAGGGTTACTGAATAGAATGCGCGGTAAGGAGATAGCTTGTTCCGTTCAGATTCCTCAGGGTCTTCCCAGCGCGGATCGACGCTGCCGTCGAGCAGCGTATTGTTGACCATGCCGACCTTGTATGCTTCGTCAAGCACGTTGATCATTGAGAAACGATTGCCGCCGCCCATATCAGTACCAAACGATAGTCTAATGCGATGATCCGGATCGGTTGCGCGACCAAGTCTGAACAGGCCGCTGCCCAGGAACAGGTTCGAGAGTGGGCAGAAGGTAACCGAAGCATCGGCTCTGGCAATGCGACGGAATTCGTCATCGGACAACCAGACGCCATGGCCGCCGGAGAATTTCTTGCCAACCAGGCTGTATTTTTCGTAGACGCCGAGATAATCCTGGCATTGGTGGAATTCCTTCACTCCTCGGATTTCCGATGGGTTCTCGGAAATATGCGTGTTTACCCAGCAGTCGGGATGCTCCTGCTTCAGGCGTTGACATGCTTTCAACAGATCTGGAGTGGCGCCGAGTGCGAACCTCGGGGTGATGGCGTAAAGATTTCTTCCTTTGCGGTGATATTTCTCAATCAAACGTTTGCTATCCTTGTAGAAGTCATCAGCGCTGCTCATAGAGTCGGGAGGCGCAAAGCGGTCCATACCAGTCACTCCTCCGAGAACGAGCATGTTGCGTCGAGTTGCTTCTTCAAAGAACTCTTCGGTGGCAACCGGGGATGTTGTCGTGAATGCTTGACAGGTGGTGGTTCCTGAAGCAATCAGGTTTTCGAAGAATCCTCGGGTACCTTCCTTAGCATACGCACGATCTTTGTACTTCTTTTCTTCTGGGAAGACCCATTTGTTGAGCCAAGGCAAGAGTTGTTGTCCGAACGCGCCCAGAACCCGCGTCTGTGGGACGTGTATGTGTCCGTCGATAAAGCCAGGCAATATCAAGCGTTCTTTCACATGTGTGATGGAAACCCCTGAATACTTTGGGAAGACTTGATCATAGGGGCCAAATGCCTTGATCTTGCCATCTTCGATAACCATCAATCCGTCCGGATTGAACCTTGCCGAGGTCTCTTCATGCCCAACGTGTTTCCACGGATCGTCTATGAAATCAAAAAACGCGCCTCTAATCGCAACAACATTCGCCATACAAGTTCTCCCGAACTAGTTTACGCGGTTTTTCGGTATTTAACACTGTTCACCGAAAAGAACCTAAACTAACCTGTTTGAATTGCAGAGTCTCCGGGATGTTATATATCGACTAATAGACCATAACAACCATTTAACAGGTCTTGCAAAATTGAAACAGCTTGATGTTGGTGTGCTGAGGAGTCGCCTGAAGGGGCGAGCGTTCACTCCTGTTGATCCTGAGTTTAATGAGATCGCTTTTGGTGGTCTCTGGAATGAACTTCGACCAGATCGGCACCCGCAACTGATCGTGCGTGTTGCGAACGACAATGATGTTATTGAAACGGTCAAGTTTGCTCGGTCGAACGGCGTAAAAGTTGTAGTTCGTGGCGGTGGACACAACTGGTGCGCTCCATCATTGAGAAACAGCGGCATAATGATCGACCTCACCAATCTCAATCAGGTTGTATCCATCGATCCTGATGCGCGGAAGGCTGTTGTTCAACCCATCATTAGCAACCGAGAGATGATCAAGTACCTGAGCAAATACAATCTTGCCTACCCTACCGGACACTGCCCTGAGGTCAAGTTGAGTGGCTATCTGCTGAGTGGTGGGATGTCTTGGAACCAGGGAGAATGGGGGCCGGGCAGCGGCAGTGTAGAGGCGATTGAGATGGTTACGGCCAACGGGGAGTTAATCACTGCTTCAAAAGATCAGAATACTGACTATTTCTGGGCGGCGAGGGGAGCAGGTCCAGGTTTGTTCGCTGTTGCTTTGAGATATCACCTGAAACTCTATCCGCTTCCGAAAGCGATCACGACGAGCGTCTACTACTATCCGATGGAAAATCTTGTAGAAGTCGCGGATTGGCTTGGCTCAGCCGCGCACAAATTACCAAGAAATGTTGAAGTTAGTTTCTTCCTACTAAATGCTCCCGCAGAGATTGCCGACAAATGCAAGGCGAGCAATGAGAAGGTCTCAATGCTCTCCGCCACTATGTTCGCCGAAACACCGGATGAGGCAAAATCAGCATTGGCCATCCTCGAAGAATGCCCATTGTTGTCGAACTGCATAAAGAAGGATGTTTGCAAACCCGCGACGTTCGAGCAGCTCTTCGATGTTTCCGGTGCATTGTGGCCGGCACACCTGCGCAACCAAGTCGACGCGATGTTCTCGAACGCCACACTACCAGAAATTTTTGGTTCGGTACGCGATCACTTCAAGACGTCGCCTTCGAAGTTGAACATTCTCTTGTTCGCCGTATTTACGGGTGAGAATGTTCCGGCGAAACTTCCCGACGCCGCCTTCTCGATGACGGCTAAATTCTACGGCGGGCCGTGGTCAATGTGGGAAAATGCAGCCGACGATAAATCGAACATTGCCTGGCACCACAAATGCGTCAATTTACTTGAGCCTCATATGAGTGGACATTACGTATCGGAGTCGAACACGGTTCAATTCCCTGAATACGTGGAGAAGGCATACTCGAAATCGAATTTGCAACGCCTGACCGAGTTGAGGAAAAAGTACGATCCTACTGGAATATTCTTCGCATACTCAGATGGACTGACCGCAAACGCTCCTTGAACTGTCAGAGTCACAACACTTACGCTCGAACCGCGATACCCACACACGAAGAGAAGAGCTAGCGCTGCATCCCCGTGAAGGAGAAGGCGCATCTAGGAAATAACGGGTTATTGGCTTGTCTCGAAGAGACCTACAGGGTTGCCTTCCGGGTCTAGCCCGACGGCAAAGGCTCCCATTTCGGGAATCGGCGTCTTCGGGACAATGATCTTACCGCCGAGGCTCTGGAGCTTCTTGCTAAATTCATCCACGGACTCGACCATCACATAATTTGTTGGCCTTCTTTGGTTTCTCGAACCCATCCGACTTAACGTCAATCACGCTCAATGACATATCAAAAATCCTAAGTTTCATTACCGCAATCACACTCTTCCTGAAAACAAATAAATCAGATTGACAGCCACAATTTTCTTGCAACGCACAAACCCGCACGCACTTAACCCATCATGCTCTCTCAAACATCTGCATTCTGCCAGAACCAACCGGTGTGAGGTTATCGTGGTGCGCACAAACGCGAGAAAAGACTTGGACGGCGCAGCCTCTTCGGTTAGAGTTGAAATCGGTACTTTGTAGCACTGCCCGTGAAATTTCGCTCAATCCATGCAAAAACAACTTTGTGACAGAGCGCGTATACAGCTCCGCCATCCTCGTGGACTAGGTGATATGAGTACTTACTGTAGTAGACTTCATCAAGTCGAGATAGCAAAGAGGGATCGGTTACCACCTCAACAGTTCCTTCAAGGATGACAACATCGTCGCCGCTCTCTAGATTAATAGACATCGAAGCGTTGATTGATATGTTCCGTCCCGTAACCGATTTTGGGCTCGTGGAGAAGTAGAAACGCTCTTCAAACCAAAGCCCCCACACTGGCTTAACATGTGGTCGCCCTTCCGGACACGTAGTATGGACCCAATAATTTCGCGACGCTTCAAGCCGTTCCTTAACTCGACCCCAGGGCAGTAATCCAGAGCCGGCGTCCTCACCAAGGATCCCATAATCCTTAGGCATGTTTGGACGAGTAACCGCAGGAGAAGTTCTAGGAATTCTCGATTGATTGGACATCGGAAGTCTCAGACGGAAAAGCCCTCTTGTTATTGTTCCTTTGTGTTGGCATAGTCCTGCGCCCGCCACAATATTGGTCCGCTGGGGATCAGAATCTCGGATAGATGTGTTTGAGGAATTTCCGTTTGAATGGATGAACCTTGCTGGCTAGAAGCTCGGTTAGAATGTAGTAGCTTGTTTCAAATTCGGCTAGGGAGTTGTTTCTGAAATTCACGATGGTTACCTGCCCTACTGGGTTCTCCCAGACCTTATCCCATGCCGTGACAGCTCCCTCCGTCCCACGTTGACGGTTTCGACCTTCTAACTCGTTCTTTTTCACAACCATCACAACCAACAGTTTAGTGACACCCTGAACTTTCGTGCTAAGAAGCATACTGCGTGTGGAATTTAGAGGGGCGGTAGAGTCAATTACCACGCTCCGTCGGTTTCTAAGTATTGAGTCGCGTAGAGCCGTTATTGTATTGTAAACAAATGCCTCGTCTCTGGGTGGTTCGCCGGCTCCGAAGTACATGCTCCTCAAATCATCCACGTTGAGCCGCACAAATTCCGGGTTTTCAGAAATAAGCCGTCGGGCTAGGACAGTCTTCCCTGACGCCGGGTATCCGCTGAGCACAAGGTTCCAGAGCGGCATTGCTTCTCAAACAACTCTTCTATGCCCCGGAACATAACCTCTAGTAAAGCATGCGTCGTCAAGAAGTTTGCATGCCCAATAGCCTAGAATCTTTCCAAAGGCCGGAACAGGGGATCCCTCAAGGATCTCTACCTGCCAAAGTACACCGCGACCAGTTGGAGGCTGATTGTGTTCAGCGCTGTTATGCCGTGGCTTGTTGGGTCGGTACGCCGTTCTCATCGATTGCTTGGATCGATACGCCGTTTTGATTAATCGCATCAATTACAGATGTCGGGACTGCCTGCTGATTGTAAATGTAGAGGGGATTCAGCGGGGTTAGGCCACTCGTGCGTAGGATCTGTTGTCCCATTGGGCTGAGTAGAGCTTTGATGAAGGTTATGGCCATGCTCTGGTCTGGGCTATTAGATGGGATGGTCACGTCGTAAAGGATGGGTGCCCCGGTCACCTGTTTGCCATTAACCGTCGCGTTAACTCTCGCGTACGAGTTTGCTAGTGTGAGGTTTGAGAGGTTAACTTGAGATCCCGGATTGATGTACTGGAGTTTATGTGAAATCGCTTCCGAAGAGTACGACAAGACGTAATCGACCGCCCCTGTCTCTAACTGTGCATCAAGATATGTTTCGGTTGGGACTATCACTAGCTCCTTTGACGCCTTCTTCGTGTTGTAGATTTGATCGTAGAGGTAACTTGAGTTTTGATAGTACTGTAGTCCCGCTAGTTGTAGCATGAAAATTGCGTTGTAACCGCTCGGATCAGTGTCTTTGTTCGAGACACCTACGATCACTCCCGGGCGAGTTATGATCTGATACCAGTTGTTTTGATTGATCTGGCTTGCGTATCGGCTTTGGTTTGTGTAGATTATCGCCATCGAGTTTGAAGCGAAAACGATGTACCATGAAGCGTGATTGGGAATTAATTGCTTGGGTATTATGCGGTAGTCTGCAGAAGCGAAGATATCGAACGATTTGTTCGCTTGCGTAATTTCATTGGCCGCCAAACTGCTGCCTTCGAAGAGGTAATTGTAACTGAATGTAGGATACTGTGGGCGAATCAAGTTGTTAGCAATCGCATTGAAAGGCACCTGAAGGGTACCCGCGGCGTCGACTAGAAGAGTTGAAGATGTAGAAACCGAGTTGAGCCCTTGGAAATATCCGATCGCGAATCCGACTCCCAGTCCCGCAACCAACACTAGAATGAGAATAAGCCCACCATACTTCGACATCAAACTCATGTTTTGTTACTTCCTGGATGAATCGTCCACCACGAGGATGTAAGCCTTGGTAAGCGCGAACGCTTACGGTGATAAGCGAACAAGATATCCTAGTCGGACTCTATGCAAATCCTGATAAGATCAACAACGTCGTTCCGCTCCTTGTAGAGAGGCGGCGAACGTTGAGGCCCCACGGCACCATTTTGACACCAAGGCAATGGAGGGTAATTCAACTTAGAGCAACAGGATTAACTCAGACTCAAGTGGCAAGCAGACTCCACACTTCACGTGAGAACATAAGCATCATCGAACACCGCGCTCACGCAAACGTAAGAGCAGCTAAGGCTACTATTGTCGCCATAGAACACTTCTCAGAATCTAAAGAATTGATAATCCCAAGCGGTACCAGTATTTTTGAGGCCGTGTCCATGGTGATTCTCAGGGCCGACGTTTTACGAATCAAACTGAGGATTAGTGCTGACTCTCTCCTAGCAGCGATCCGATCAAAATGTAAGGGAAGGATCCGAGGGCACCACCTAACAGCGGTCGTTAAGATCAAGATAAGTGAAGACGGAGCCGTTACAATAAAGCAAAATTGACCCATCACCGTCCGACATGATTCCAGTTTTGCATTCTCATCACAACCAATAATTCTAGGTTAGAGGAATGGATGGGTGCCATTGAGACTCATCGGGACGCTCTTGATCTGTGCGTTGGTCATCGCCTCAGCGAGCACTCTACTCATCTCCGTTCGATCTGAACCTGTGATCTGGTTTGGTGGCGGCTCGGGCCACAACGTCTCATTCACTGGCACTGGCTTCCTGCCAACTGACACAACCTGCAATGTTTCAAGCCCTTCGTCAAACCTGGTCCTCCTCTCCTCAGCCTGCGTCGTTCAAGTGGGCACCGGCGTGCCGTATGGAGGCTTCACCGTTGGAAACGTTCTACCCGGCTCGTACGTAATCCAAGTCACGGGAAATGACGGGGACTTCGCGCAAGCGATCATCCAAGTAGATGGGGGCACCGGCCAATCCGGCATGAACCATATAGCCGGTCTTCAGGCCGGATCCAGAGTCTCAGTTCAAGCCACTGGCCTACTCCCGACAGATACGACCTGCCAACTCTCCAGCCCCTCTTCCCCCAACGTGATCCTACCGGGTACGGCTGCGTGTGTGATTCAAGCTGGGATGGGGGTTGCTTATGGTGGTTTCATTATCGGGAATGTTCTGCCCGGCTCATACATGGTCCAGGTTACGGGAAATCAAGGAGACTTTGCACAGACAATGTTGACCGTAGGTTGAACCGCAATAAGTAATTCCAGCGTGTGAGTAGCATGGTGCACACTCATCTTCACGTCGCCGCGCTCGCGAGCTCAGCTGCGTAACTAGACAAGCAGCAGAAAGACAAGGAAGTAAGCTATGATAGCTAGCAGAGGTACCAGCCGTGTGGAGTAGTGGTGGATTTTCTCGACGTTAGCCGCATCTCGTCGGTGATGGTAGTTAAGAACCAAAATGCCGCTGACCAATCCGGCCACCATTACAAGGTACGTTGCTATCATAAACCAATCCGCGAAAGTCAGATACCCCAGCGGTGGCAAGTTGCTGTCCAGACTAAATTGGAATAACACTGCCGCAATTAGAAGTGATGCCGATAGAAGAATCCGATTCTCAAAGACGGAGCTGACGTCTCCATACATCAGCGTCGCCATTAGTGCGATGAACGTCAACAGTAGGACTGGAATGAAAATCTCCACCGCTGACGTCGGCTCCCTGTTCAAGTTTAACGAGAAAATATATCGCGAATAGGTTTCGTTGTACACTTGATAATGGTGGTCCACAACAGATTGACTCCATCCTGTCACCGACCAGCCAACAACCACGACGGAAGGGTCGACGCCGCTATTGCTCGGGTCAGGCTGATATGCCAGACTCTGCTTCGTTAGCGATTGGTCCTCAATCTGAATAAGCAATGCATGTGAATCGAAGGGATACTGGTGCAGATCCATGTTCTCGTAGAGGCTTGCTTGAATTCGCCAGAGCTTCTCAGTGGTTGTGTTCTCCTCTAGACTAATCGATGAAGCCCGTCCATTCATGAACTCGAATGATCCAAAGTTGCAGCCGACAGTGGCACAGCGCATGGACAGGTAGAAGTCTATTGTGTAAGAGCCGGACCTGAGATCGATTTCTCCTACATTCAGCACGTAGACGCCGACTAGAACAGTGTTCGCGCCAGGGGTGGCGTGCGCTGCGGGAGTGAAGCTCAGGCAGAAGGCACACCAGATCAGAACAGCCAGCACGCCGCTTCGGGTGGAGAGCCGCATCATCATATTCAACCTCTGGGGTTGTTCCAGAACCATTGCATCTTAGGCGGCTCAATGTTCTCCTGCCAAAGAAGAGCAATGAGCTCGCCCATATGGTAGAGCTGCTCCGTAAACGATTGAAAGAGGCATTCCTCGACCGAGAGGTTGAAGGTCGTTCCTGAGGATAGAACGAAATCAACTCGTCTATTGAATTCTTCTTCGTTAGCGGTTTTCAGGAAGGCGCGGGTTTTCCCTTCGACCTCGTCGAGATGCCGAAGAACCTGCGCCATGTCTGTGTATTCTTCTGACTTCTTCCGCACGTATTCTCGCGATTTACCGTGGATCACCCAGTTGACGATCCAATCCTCGTTGTCGATTATGTGGACTAGAATGTTCTTCATGGTGTAGAAACTGGCTTCCCTGTTCTTGACAACGACATCGACGGGCAGTTCGGCGAGCTTCTCGGCGAAGTTTCTCCTCACTCGGGCAGAATATGAATACAATTCAGTTATGGTAAACACGTGGATCCCCTCGACGCACGTAGCAATTTATCGTGCCACAGCTAGAAAAGGGATAGTTTGATCGCAAGATTCGAGTCAAACCACTTAATTCCTTAAGCATCAATTAGCTTGGCGATAGGTCAGAGATGGTGAGGGTGAGAGCTGAATGTTACTAGATCATATTGGCAAATCACCTAAGATTCATCCTTCGGCCTATGTCGCCCCAAATGCGATCGTATGCGGTGATGTAACCATCGGTCCGGGCTCTAGGGTTTCATTTGGAGCGTCCATAGTTGCTGAAGGGGCGTCGATTGAGCTTGGAGAGGACTGCATCGTGATGGAGAATGCCGTCATTCGCAGCACCGATAAGCATTCGACTAGGATTGGGTCCCACTGCCTCATCGGACCGAATACCCATCTTGTAGGCTGCACTCTTGAGGATTGCGTGTTCGTAGCTACTGGCGCATCTATTCTTCATGGCGCGAAGTTAGGCTACGGCTCAGAGGTGCGCATCAATGGCGTCGTTCATCTTCGTACGGCATTACCTCCTTACGGGATTGTACCAATCGGGTGGGTTGCCGTAGGCAACCCGGCCAAGATTATGCCTCCAGATCAGCATGATGCAATCTGGGCGATACAGATGCCACTGAACTTCCCAAAGTTCGTCTACGGAGTGGAACGGGCACCTGAGGGCCAAACAAACATGCGAGAAATCACCAGACATAGATCCGAAGCTCTTGCCAGTCACAAGAATGACAAGGCACTCTAGGTCCACCATATTTTCTTTTGAAAGAGTGCTTTGATCGCAAGATTCGGAGTCAAACTACTTATTTCGTCAGCCCCAATAGCCGCCCATGTCAAGTATCGACTCGAGCGAGGTCGAACCGCAACTGATCCCAAGTCAAGAGAGTGTGGACACGGACACTCAAATGTGGGCAGCCGTCCTAGCCAGGGACAACCGCAGCGATGGTAGTTTCGTCTTCGCGGTTCGATCGACCGGAATCTACTGCAAGCCGTCTTGCCCGGCCAAGCGCCCCAGTCGGGATAGAGTGGTATTTTTCTCAGCTCCGGCCGAAGCGGAGGAATCCGGATTCCGTCCTTGTCAAAGATGCCACCCGAAAGACAACGAATCGTATCCTGGGGTTGCGATGGTCGATCGTGTGTGCAAGTACATTGAAGCCAACTTGGATCACAAACTCACACTCACAAATCTCAGCGATCACGCTGGAATTAGTCCGTACCATCTATAAAGAACGTTCAAACAAGCGGTCGGCCTTTCCGCTCGCGAATACATCCAAACTCGCCGGCTCGCGAAGATGAAGCTCTTGCTAAAGAACGGGCACACGGTAACGAAAGCACTCTACGGGGCGGGTTTCAGCTCGAGGAGCCAGTTCTACGGAACCTCGAATCAATTTGGCATGAGCGCCGGAGCGTTTCGCCGGGGTGGCAAAGGTTTGCGAGTTACCTACTCAATCGTGAACTGCCCGCTGGGCCGTCTCTTGGTTGCGGCGACACCGAAAGGGGTCTGTGCCGTATTCATGGGAGACACCGACGTCGTAGTCGAATCCGCACTATCCAAAGAATATCCACGCGCCAACCTCTACCGCACAAACTCGGGGTTTCAGAGATGGGTCACTGCGATCATGAATTATTTTGCCGGCCAACAAGCTAACCTCGACCTACCACTCGACATCCAAGCAAGCACCTTCCAACGCAGAGTCTGGAAGGAAATCCAATCGATACCCTATGGCAGCACTAGCACATACAGCGAAATCGCATCTGAATTAGGCGAGCCTAACGCCGCGAGAGCGGTTGCGAAAGCTTGTGCAACGAACCCCGTCTCCCTCGTTATACCATGCCACAGGGTAGTTGGGAAGAATGGCGACTTGCGAGGTTACCGCTGGGGTGAAAAAAGAAAGAAGGATTTATTGACATTAGAACGCACCCACGATTCACAGACCGCGCCACGCTCAACTCCGTAAACTAAGACTACTCTGACTTCACTGATGGCGATTTCAAAGTGGATATGAAGTCACGAGTACACTGGTCTCCAAAAGTCGTCATACTGGGTTATGGGCTAGTACTAACGCTAAGCGTCATCTGGGGCCTGGCGTTTGTTGCGATAAGAAGGGCAGAGTTTGAGCTAAGCCCGCCTAATTTGACCATACTCAGATGGTTAATAGCTTCAGCTGGCTTCCTTGTCCTTGCCCCCCTTCTATGGAAAGCCTGCGAAACCTGTTCAGAGACGAGACATCCCGCGAATACTACTAGTTTCCTTCGCAAGCGTAGTCGGTTATCATCTCTCGCTGAACTACTCGGAGACTATTGTGTCCTCAGGCTTGGCTGGTCTTCTGATTTCCTTCGCTCCCATTTTTGTTGTTTTGCTGTCAGCGATTTTCTTGAAGGAGCACGTCGGTAAGGGTCTAATGCTCGCATTGGGGTTGGCGGTAGTTGGGGCTTTCATTCTCTCGGTGGGTTCAGACCTTACCTTTCTTCAGATTACAGGACCCCTTGCGGTGATATTAGCGGCATTCATGTATAGCGTGTTCTCCGTCGGTTCAAAGCCGCTAGTAAAATCATACGGTGCCCGTCCAGTAGCGATCTGGGTCGCCGTAATTGGCACGATCTTCACCTTACCCTTACTCTCCTGGAACTTCTTCACGCAGGTTGCCAACTTGTCTCCTACGGGATGGCTGTCGGTTCTCTACCTCGCAATTTTGAGTACAGTGATCGCGAACATGATCCTTTACACGCTAATTTCCAGCAGGGCAGTGTCAAGCCTCTCAGTGCAGCTCTACCTAGTCCCACTCGTAAGCTTAGTTGGCGGAATATTGCTGCTCGGCGAGAGTTGGTCTATGTTCACCATTATCGGCGCATGCTTCTTGCTCGCCGGAACTGCCCTCGCCACACACAAGCATTAGCATCCAGGAAAGTCTAAGACAGATCATCAGCTTTGCCTCGATCTTCCGGGGCCAGCTCGAACGCGCATCTTCTAAGGAATGACAATTATACCTGCGCGATTCTTGCTTACTTGCGGGTTTGAGTCTTGGATCTGGAAGAGCGGATCTTGGTTCTTGTACCTACCCTGTTCTTTTTTGTTACGGTCGCTTGGGGCTATCTGTTTGAGAGAGTGATCTATGATGAGGTTCAAGAAGCGGATCGTGCGCATTTTCAAACAATGAAGAAACTTTTAGGCCCACACTTTCATCAAGTCACCTACTCCGACGCCATCTTCCTCTTCATGGTTAACGGCATAATTTGGATACTTCAATTGTACCGGCCAGGTCTCGGCGTCATCGTAATGGTAGCCGGGGTTGTGATCGCAGTAACCGGACTCTTAGCAAGTTTCATGTGGAAGTACGGCGATGGTATGCGAATCTCAAAATGGGCAATGTTAGCTACGCTGATCGTGGCGGCGGTAGAATTCATCATGTTCATCTTCATCCCATGATCAACCACGAAACATCTCCTCGCACCTAGGAAGACCCAAATACCGATTTTTCGTCAAGCCTTTCTAGCGAGAGCGTTGAGTCTAAGATCATTCATGTTTGGGCCTCCAAAGCCCTGGGGGCAATACGCGTACGTCGTTCTTAGGATAGTTATCGCAGCCTTCTGGTTGAACTCGGATATGCCACGTTGGTTTGCCTTGACGATGGGGCATCCGGTAGCCAACGGTATGGTTCGCGGCCTCTTCGGTGCGGGTATGGTCGTGCCGCTAACCTATCTCTTTACGCTTCTGGAAACCCTGGGAGCGGTTGCCCTCATCTTGGGCTTGCTGACCAGGTTGGTGAGTGTGTGGGCGGTTGTAGAATTCGCCATTACCGGAACCATCGGCCTTACGATAGGACAGGGAGGGTTGATCAAGGATTTTGGGCTGATGGCTGGAGCCTTAGTCCTGGTAATGAACGGCAGTCAAAAGTTGAGTCTCGACGGCGTACTCGCGAAGCAGGCAGTAAAGTAACTCAGCCAAGTTGGAAAAAAAGCTTCTTTAGCGCTGCCAGTCGAGAACTGGCCTGTGACTCATGTGCAACGTTCAGCCGTATCAGACTTCGTTAGGCTGATGCATCTTCCGCTCCCGTTCTGCGTCTTAGCATTTGCTACGATTGGCGCTGCCCTCGCAGAAACGGTCTTCTTGGATCGTTTGCTCTTAACCTACCTCGGAATCTTACTTGCCCTCTGCCTAGGGGCGTACAGCCTCGACGAACTCCACGGCAGACCCCTCCACACGCGATTCCGGGATACAACGCTTCGCTGTTTCGCCATAGCTGGAATTTCTGGCGGGGCTTTAGTGGCGACTTATCTGTCGTGGACTATTAGCATTGGAATTGGGGTTCTCGCAATTGTCGCGGCCTTCTTCATCCTAGCGTACAACTTGGAACTCTTCGGCGGGCGATTCCATAATGTAGGTTGGTTCGGTGTGAGTTGGGGTGGCTTGACGACTTTCGCAGGCTACTACGTTCAGTCCCCGACCGTCGCTCTCCAACCTCTAGTTGTTTCATTTATGGCGACCCTTATCGCCGTCAGCATTGTCCTTCTAACGCACAGATTTCGGCCGCAACAGTTGTCCAAGAAACTTGGAACCGTCCCGAACTCGGATCTAATCGAGTTTTCACGTTATGCACGAAAGGCGATTTGGACGGTCGTACAATTGGAATGTTACGCGATAATTGCACTCGCGATCGGCTTGATCATTCCAAAACTAATCTAAGATAACGCGCGTTAGTTTCGTGCACCAATTAACGCTACAATCCCCAGACTCATTTTCTCCACCAAGGTGTTCCGAAAGCCTGCCTCTTCGAGAAGCTTGCATATCTCAGGCACTCGCATCGAGATCAGGATCGTGTTTGCTAGATAGATCATGGTTCGGTTCCAGTAGGTGGACACGATGCGGCCGAGGGCTGGGAGGACGTGGAATATGTGAAATCTGTAGATCATCCACACGGTATTGTTGTCGGGGTGAACAAAATCAACCGAGAAGAACCATCCCGATCCCATCAGAACCCGTAGACTCTCTCTGAAGACGGCTAGTTTGTTTGCGAAATTACGCAACGCTAAGCCCACAGTAACGTAGCTGAAGCAGTCTTCGCGAAACGGCAAGGATTCACCTACTGCCCTAACAAATTCTATGGAACAATTACTCAGGTTCCTTGTCTTCTTTCGTATAGCGACACTAAGCATCGCGGGGCTTAGATCTAGGCCCACAACCAGGCTTCCCGGTTTTGCGCGACGTCCGAGTTCGAACGTAACCAGTCCGGTTCCACACGCGAGATCTAATACCGTGATTTCGTGGCGGAAATTAATCTTAGATAACATCCTACTTCGCCAAACGGAGTCGAAAGTGAAGGTCATCAAGTGAAGAAGGCGGTCATATTCGGTTTCGACATCGGTGAAGATAGTTTGAACGAACTTCACTTTTTCGACGAACTTAGTTGGGATTTCCATCATGGACATGGCCAGTGACTCCGTTGCGGGGGAACGGTTAAGTTGGGCTGTTAGTCTGCTAACATCCGTTTAACCATGTATCAACTTGACGAAGCTAAGATCATTGAGGAGATTAGAAAGCGCGGCTCGAAACGCATTCTGCTCCAAATGCCCGAGGGCCTAAAACCGATTGGGTTCAAACTCGCGAGGTATCTCGAGAACGAAGGTGGTGTTGAGGTTTTCGTCTCGGGCGATCCGTGTTATGGGGCTTGCGACCTCGCATTAAACCCCAAGGCACACATTAACGCCGACCTGCTCGTGCACATCGGCCACGCAGAGATACCGGGAGAGTTCCCCGAAGAGAATGTTCTGTACGTAGAGGCGCACGCCGACGAGCCTGTAGAGGAACCGATGAAGAGGGCCGTAGAGATGTTAGGGGAAGAACACAGGATCGGTCTTGCTTCGAATATTCAGCACATCCACCAGCTCAGTAAAGCGAAAGAAATTCTAGAAAACAATGGTAAGGAGGTTCTCGTGGGGCGGGCGTCAGGGTGGCTCCGGTATCCAGGCCAGGTGCTGGGGTGTGATTATGGTAGCGTGCGAGCGATTGCAGAGAAAGTGGATGCGATCGTCGTGTTGAGCGGAGGAGACTTTCACGCCCTTGGGATACCCTTAGCCACAGGCAAACGAACAATCGTAGTCGACCCCTTTCAACAAACGGCGAAAGACATGACCGAAGACTGCCGCAGACTGCTCAGGAAGAGATGGATCAACATCGAGAGGTTCAAGGAGACAAAGAGGGTTGGCATCATCGTAGGCATGAAGAGTAGCCAGATGAACATCGCCCTAGCGCGCCGCCTTAAGGAACTCTTGGCGGCGAACGGCCAATCAACGATTCTCATATGCGCCGCAGAAGTGATTCCTGAAACCCTCGAGTCATTTACGGACCTCGAGGCTTACGTGGAGATCTCCTGTCCACGAATAAGCACCGACGACCAAGAACGCTACCGCAAACCGATGTTGAACCCTGAGGAGGTCATGATAGCACTCGGGAAGAAGAGTTGGGAGGATTACACTAAAGGAATGACGCTTGAAGAATGGCATTAAGGCGGCTAGCCTTGCCAACGCGATCCATCCGAATCCGCAAACACGAGTTGGCAATCGCATTACAGAAAGTGAAACCTCACCCGAAACCCGAAGTCGCCCTCGAACAATACACCATCCCAGCCGACCTAGCCGCCGAAATTCTTTTCACCGCCTGTTATACGCACGCTGACATCGAAGAAAAGCGCGTGCTCGATCTTGGAACTGGAACCGGTAGACTGGCGTTGGGCGCCTCAATTCTCGGCGCTAGTAGAATTGTTGGTGTAGACATAGACTCTTCAAGCATTCATGTCGCGTCACAAAGCGCGAAGGTTCTCGGCGTAGATGTGGATTGGGTAGTGGGGGATATTGGGATCATTCGAGGTTCTTTTGACACGGTTCTCATGAACCCGCCCTTCGGCACCAAACAACCTCACGCAGATCTTCAATTCCTACAATGCGCCCAAAACCTATCATCCGTCATCTATAGTATTCACAAATCCTCAACGCGCAGCTTTCTTGGGCACTGGTTAGAAAATCAAGGGTTCAAGGGGGAACGATTCATGAGCACGAAGATGGAGATACCGCATCAATTCTCGTTCCACAGAAAACCGAAACGATTTGTTGAGGTAGACGTGTTCCGAATCCTCCGAGCTTAACGGGAATTTGAACCGGTGCTTATATAGCGGGTTGCAGCTAACGAACGCGAATCTGCGCAATCACCGTCCCAACTCAGCCGACATCCAGTCGGCATGTGATAATTCGAGGGGTGATTGCCTGGGTAAAGGTAATGAGGTTTGAGTAAGGCACCAAATGAAATGGTTCAACCCGTACTACCGGGCGATAAGATAGGCGTGATAGAACAATTCTTGCCCGGCGTCGGGACCTATGAAACTGAGGGCACCATATACGCCAACTACACTGGTAACGCACGAATCGACTTGAAGAACAAGAGGGTGACAGTTGTGCCTGTAACGCGGACGGCCCTTCTTCCGAAGGAAGGAACAACAATCATCGCTTCCGTAATTCATACTTCAGAGAAGATGGCTACCGTAAACATCTGGAAAATTGACGATAAGGCCATCCAAACTCCATTCACAGCAATACTTTACATCTCCTCCTCCAGCCCAAGATATGAACGAAGCATGTCGGATGTTTGTAAGGCTGGAGACATTATTCGCGCTCGAGTAATCGACATGGCTAACCGAATCCCACAACTAACCACGGCGGGACGCGGGTTAGGCGTAATCAAAGCGTTCTGTTCAAGGTGTGGTAGTGTATTGGAGTTTACGAACCGGAGATTGCAATGCCCCTCTTGTGGAAACATTGAAAGGAGAAGACTCGCGGAAGATCTAATGAAACCAGAGGTAGAGGTGGAGAGAAGTGGAAGTTAAGGTTCTATCAAAATCGAAAAATGAGCTTAGGCTCGAAATAATCGGTGAAGATCACACATTCTGCAATCTACTGCAAAACGTTCTGCTCGAAGACAAGAACGTTGAGCTGGCCGGCTACGATCAACCACATCCCCTCATTCGCTCGAGCATCGTCTATGTCAGAACGAAACGTGAGGTCTCACCCGAGAAGACACTGTTAAACGCACTCGCAAATGTGCAGGAACTCAACAAGGAATTCAATGAGAAGTTCGCTAAGGCCGTCGAGCCTGCCTAATGAGTAACGTAGAACCAATTCAACGGGTCGTGCGCGATCGGCAGCTTGCGAGTTTGGGAGACGCTTTCATTAACTTCGTATACTCACTCGCATTAACACAGATCAGTGGCCACCCCAAAGGGGTGAAAGTCAGCGACAAGATCCTATCCGAAGCGTACAAGATAGCCGGCCTAAGGCAATACCTTGGGACGCGATTATCGAAGAAGGACCTTGCGAACGCTTCCGAATCGTTGTTAATGGAAGCTTACCGTAAACAGCTCTTAACAATCGAAGAAAGCGTTCACGTACTAACCCAGAACCCAGATGGGCCTCAAGCGGGATTATCCGACCTCTTGAAACTGGCGGCGGAGCGTCTTCCGCGGGCGTAGCGGTTAGAGGTTGATTAAGAGAGAAGCTAGAATACTGGGCCTGAGCGCCCGTCGGCAAGGCCGCACAATATTAGTGGTGGGCGTAGTCTTCAGGGGCTCCCTATGGCTAGACGGGGTAATCAGCTGCCTCCTAGAAATTAATGGAACAAACCAGAATTCCGCGTTATCCGGAGCAATCAAGGGATCGAAACAGTACTCACAGCTTCATGCCATAATCGTGAAAAAGCAGTTCGTTCCCGGGTTCGAACTGGACCTAGATGATTTAGCTCGCCGAGTGAATCTTCCAGTCATCGCGATCACCAACCGACACATCTCAAAGGCGCCGAAAAAGGAGATGGGCCAACGTGGCCCAGAGCGTTATGATATTACCGTGAATGGACACCATCTTTCCGTGTTAGCGGTTCGGATAAGCAGAGTAGGTGTGGAGCAAGTGTTCAACGTAGGCTGCAGTCCCACTAGCAGCATACCCGAAGCAGTTAGGGTTGCAAATTTACTGGCTCAAGAAAGTTCAAGGTGCAGATATCTGCGGCAGCGGCGAAAGCTTAAGATTGGCCCAAGCCATACCAGACATCCAAGGATTAAGTCCGTTTGAATGAGGGATATCTCCGGAGATCCTTGAGAGTTTGTCTACACTTATTTCTGCCGAAGAAGTTTTTCAACTGAACCCAAAGATCAGGTGGGCATCATTCTCCACCGAGTCCGGCAGAATCGCATTCTCTCAAATGCGGCCGGGCCTTACCAGCTATACTCCTGAACAGGATGATAGGGCGTTCATGGAGTTCGGACCGCAGTTAATGACCGGGATCGCTGAAAGACTCTCCCCAACCGGCGGCGCGGGAAAGGTGCAAAGTCTCATCGTAAATATGGAGAAAGACGCCGTGTTCCTAGCCCCGCTTCGAGGAGGGTATCTGGCGATCTCAGCAGACAGAGCCGACGCGGCTGCGGTTTTCAAAGAAGTCGAACCCATGATTCGACGGCTAACACCCGCTAGCACCCGTTGAACGTTCGCTCACAACGCCACTAGTCTTCAGCAGCCTCTAATGTGAAGAATCAGAAGGAAGGCGACGCGAAAGGCCCAACAGATGATACGAAACACGCGATTTCTTAAGGCAAGACGAACTGAAACCAAGTAACGCTTAAATGGAACTCGTATTGATTGGGCTCGCGGTCGTTATCAAAAGTGCAGTTTTGCCCAAAGTGCGGCCTCGCGCTTCTCCCCACTAAGAAGCAGAAGACGGTTGTGCTTAGCTGTCCAAAATGCGGCTACGAAACCCATCGCTCAGACCGCACCGTGCAGAAACTTGAGCAGCAGAAAGAGAACGTAGTCGTGATCGGCAAGGAGGAACAGAAGATTCGAACCTTGCCCAAGACGAAGGTTGATTGTCCAAAGTGCGGGCACAAGGAAGCATTCTACTGGTTGGTCCAAACGCGTGGCGCGGATGAGTCGTCAACGCAGTTTTTCCGGTGTACAAGTTGCGGATCGACCTGGCGAGAGAATTCCTAGAACCTCCGGTTTCAGGTGCCACCGCTCAATTAAAATGCGTAAGCTAGGCTCACTAGGGCACCGTCGAATACCCGGTGGTTAATGATTGTTCAAGGCAACGATTAGTGATGCTAGGCTCTGGAGGAACATGCTCGCCGCCGTATCAACGCTGATTGAAGAAGCAGACGTTAACGCCTCCCCCGAAGGCATCAAACTGCGTTCCATGGATCCGTCCCATGTGGCGATGGTTGACTTCGAATGGAACAAATCAGCGTTCGAAGAATACACTTGCCTCCAACCCACGAAAATTCGACTCAACGTAACTGACATAGTCAAGAAACTTAGGGGCGCGGGCCAAGAACCCCTTGAGATGTCCTACGACGAAACAACCCGCAAGCTGA
>Ga0074046_10000913_pt1 | contig 27401 bp, 23 predicted proteins | sample BogForMeECP23OM3_FD_94441 | JGI IMG/M metagenome (GOLD analysis project Ga0074046, IMG submission 94441) | Bog forest soil microbial communities from Calvert Island, British Columbia, Canada - Bog Forest MetaG ECP23OM3 | ecosystem: Environmental > Terrestrial > Soil > Wetlands ...
CGGCGGACAAGTGGGTGACCAGGGCGAGATTCGTACCCGGGGTGGGCGGATCAAGGTCACGGATACACTGCGTCCGGTTACGGGTCTTGTCGTGCACCGCGGACGCGTCGTGGCCGGCGAGGTGGCCCTGGGCGAGGCGGCAGAGCTCACGGTGGATTCCGAGCTGCGTCAAGCCACGATCCGGAACCACTCGGGCACCCATCTCCTGCACGCGGCCCTGCGCCAGGTGCTTGGGCCCCAGGCCCTGCAGAAGGGCTCCCTCGTTGCACCCGAGCGGCTGCGTTTCGACTTCACCCATGACGCGCCCCTCTCCCAGGAGGAGATCGAGCGGATCGAAGACCTCGTGAACGGCTGGATTGAACGCAACGCGCCCGCCCGCATCCGCGAGCTGCCCTACGCGAAGGCGATTGAAGAGGGTGCGATCGCGATCTTCGAAGAGAAGTACGGCGACGTGGTGCGCGTCATCTCCTTCGGCGACTTCTCGACGGAGCTGTGCGGAGGAACCCACGCCCGCGCCACCGGCGAGATCGGTGTTTTGAAGGTGCTCTCCGAGAGCGGAATCGCCTCGGGCGTGCGACGCATCGAGGCGCTGACCGGGCAGGGCGCGCTCGCCCACATGCGCGCGCAGGAGCGGGCGCTGCGGACCATCGCCGACCTCCTGCGTGCGCCACCGGGCGAGCTCGCGGCGCGCATCGAGAAGCTCCTCGAGGAGCGGCGGGCGCTCGAGAAGGAGCTCGAGCGGTTGCGCGCAGAGCGGCGTGGCGCGGCCTCCGGCGACTTGCTCTCCCAGGTCCGGGAGATCGGCGGCGTCAAGGTCCTCGCCGCCCGCGCCGAAGGGGCAGATCCCAAGGAACTGCGCAGCATGGTCGATGAACTGCGGGCACGCCTTTCGAGCGGCATCGTCATGGTCGCGGCCGAGGGGGAGGGACGTGTCGCGCTTGCGATTGGCGTGACCCCCGATCTGGTGAGCCGCTTCCGGGCGGGGGAGCTCGTGCGGGAGGTCGCGCAGGTCGTGGACGGGAAGGGCGGAGGCCGGGCAGATTTCGCCCAGGCCGGCGGCCGCGATCCGGCGAAGCTCGAGGCCGCGATCGAGAAGCTTTATGCCCTCGTCCAGGGGGCTTCGTGAAGGTCGGCTTCGCGGCGGATCCCTTCGCCCCGCGGCGGCGCCAAACGCGCGTTGTTCAGGTCGGAGATGTCGCGATCGGCGGCGAGAACCCGATCCGCGTGCAGTCGATGACCACGACCGACACCCAGGATGTGGCGGCGACGGTCTCCCAGACCGAGCGCCTTGTCGCGGCAGGCTGCGAGATCGTCCGCATCACGGCTCCCTCGCTGCGCGACGCCGAGGCACTTGGCGAGATCAAGCGCGCGCTTGTGCAACGGGGTGTGCACGTTCCTCTGGTGGCGGATATCCATTTTACCCCGCATGCCGCGATGGTGGCCGCACAGCACGTCGAGAAGGTGCGCGTCAATCCAGGCAACTTCGCTGACAAGAAACGCTTCGAAGTGCGGGAATACAGCGACGCGGAGTACCAGGAAGAGATCGAGCGGGTGGCCGCGCGGCTGCGCCCCCTAGTGCGCCGCTGCAAGGAGCTGGGTCGTGCGCTCCGCATCGGGACCAACCACGGCTCGCTCTCCGACCGCATCCTCAATCGCTTCGGCGATACGCCGCAGGGCATGGTCGAGAGTGCCCTCGAGTTCCTCGTGGTGTGCGAGGAGGAGGGCCTGCACGACGTCGTCTTCAGCATGAAGGCGAGCAACGCCCAGGTCGCGATCCAGGCCTATCGCCTCCTGGCCGCCCGCCTCGAACAGCGTGCGCCCCGACTTCCTGGCTACCCGTTCCATGTCGGTGTCACCGAGGCTGGGGATGGCGAGGACGGCCGGATTAAGAGCGCGATCGGGATCGGCGCCCTGCTTGAGGATGGCATCGGTGACACCATCCGGGTCTCCCTGACAGAAGATCCCGTAAAGGAGATTCCGGTCGCGCGCGCGCTCGCGCAGCGCTACGACCGGCGCTGGAGCGAGGCGGGAGGGGAGCGAACGGTTCCCGACCCCGGGGCGCCGTTCGTGGCCGATCCCTACAGCCACGCCCGCAGAGCCACGCGCGCCATCGCGGTGGCGGAGCTTGCGATCGGGGGCGACGAGCCCGTGCGCGTCGAGCTCGAAGTCGCGTCGCCGGACGACGTCGAGCGCGAAGCCGATGCCCTGGCCGTGGGGCTTGCCCTGCGGCCGGAGATCGCTTGCGAGGGACTCCTGGTCGATCTGCGCGATGCAGAGGGCGCGCGCCGATTCGGCGCCTTTGCGGATGCCCTCGCCAAACGGAACCTGCGCGCGCCGCTTTCCGTGCGCCTTCCGGCCGCGAAGGTGGGCCTCGTGCCGGCGAGCGCAGCGCGCGTCGTGGTCGTGGTGACACCGGAGACCAGCGATGCAGAGCTCCAGCAGGTGGCGTCCGCGGCGTCCCGGCTTCGCGGCCCCCTCGAGTGGGCGCTCGAAGCGCGCGCAGGCGCGCTGGCTTCGCTTCTGGACCGGGCCCACGAGACCTCGCGCCAGGCCTCCCTCTCGCGAATCCTCTTTTCCCTGTCCGACGAGCCCGCGACGCCCGGTGCGCGCTTCGTGCACGACGCGCGTCTCGTTGCCGCGCGCCTCGCCGCGCGGGGTGCCGGCGATCTCCCGATCGTGCTGCGCGGAGGCCACGGGCGTCCGGCCCGTGACGAGGCCCTTCTCCTCGCCACTGCGACCGATCTCGGAGCGTTGCTCTGCGACGGGATCGGCGACGCGATCTCGCTCCCTGCGACGCTCCTCGGGGATCCAGGCCGCGCCCTCGACCTTGGATACCGGATCCTTCAGGGCGCGCGGCTTCGCACCTCCTGGACGGAGTTCATCTCCTGTCCCTCGTGCGGTCGCACGCTCTTCGACCTCGAGGAGACAACCGCGCGTATCAAAGCCCGGACCCAGCATTTGCGAGGCGTGAAGATCGCCATCATGGGCTGCATCGTGAACGGCCCCGGCGAGATGGCCGACGCAGACTTTGGCTACGTGGGCTCAGGGCCGGGCACCGTAAACCTCTACGTGGGCAAGGAACTGGTGGAACGCCACGTGCCCGCTGCGACCGCCGATGACCGGCTTGTCGAACTGATCCGCAGGCACGACCGCTGGGTGGATCCGCCCGCCGCCTCCTAGTCCGGTCGGTTTCGTTTCCCTCTAGGGCCGCGGGGGCGGCGCGGCCACATCCCGCTCTCCCGCGCGCTCGCCGACGATCGCGCGCTCAGCCCGATTATAATAGCCATAGGCCTGCGACGCGGTTAAGGCGGGATGGTCGCGACCGATCGCGGCGCTCAGCACGGCGAGTCCGAGAGAGACGACGAGCAGCCCCTCGGCCGCGCCAAGGCCCGCACCCGCAATGCGGTCGGCAAAGCCCAAGCGGGCGGCCTTGACGCCACGCTGCACGAGCCGCCCGAGCACTGCCACCGTCGCCACACCGATGAGCGCGACCAGGACGGCGCAGCCGGCCTTGAGGGCCATGGGGGGCACGCGGTCCCCAAAGAAGGGCTGGCAGGCCTCGGCGGCGGGTCCCGTCAGGAAGCGGATCGAGATCACCGCCGCGGCCAACGCGCCGAGGGAGAAGGCCTCGCGAACGAGGCCAAGCAGCAGGCCCCGCAAGGCGGCCACTGCGACCACGGTGGCCACCACGAGGTCGAGAGAGACCTTCGGCATGGTGCTCGAGCCTACCCCGTCGCCCTGCTCCTGTGCAGGTCCCCTTCATGTGGCCCGAAGACGCGCCTCGGCGCGGTGCAGAGCGAGGGCGCTACGGTTGCGGGGGAGCCTTCCTCTCTCCCCCAGCCACGGAGGGTCGCGCCATGAGACTCGTCCGAAAGCTCACGCTCGCGCTCCTCGCAGGCTTCGCCGTGATCTTCGCCATCCAGGCCTGGCTCAGCATGCGCGAGTTCGCGGAGGCCTACGAGACGGATATCTCCCGCGACCACCGCGTGATGGGCCGCGCCCTCGCCGCCGCGGTGGCCGCGAGCCTGCGCGACCACGGTCCGAACGCTGCCGTTTCGATGATCGCCGAGGCGGACGCGCGTGAGCTCCAGACCGAGATTCGCTGGGTGCAGCTCGACGCCGCGCCGGGCTCTGCGGGCGCGCCCGCGCTGCCGCGCGCGCAGGTCGTTCCCGCGGAGCTGGGACACGACGTCTCGCTCGTCGACCGCTCCCGGGGAAGTCACGGAATGGTGTATACATACACGCCCGTCATGCTCGACGGCCAGGTCGCTGGCGACATCGAGCTCTCCCAATCCCTGGAGGGAGAGCAGCGCTTCATCCATGTGCGCTTCCTTCACGAGCTCGCCGTGACGGCGGCGCTCGTTCTGGTCTGTGGCGGCGTTGCCTGGGTGCTCGGCGTCCGTCTGGTGGGAGAGCCCGTCCGCAAACTCGCCTTGCAGGCGCGGCGAATCGGTGCGGGCGACCTCTCCTCGCGCATCACCCTGCGCCAGCACGACGAGCTCTCGCTCTTGGCCGAAGAGATGAACGCGATGACCGACAACCTCGCAGAGGCCCGCGTGCAGCTCGAGTCCGAGACCTCCGCACGCCTGGCCGCGATCGAGCAGGTGCGCCACGCAGACCGGCTCGCCACCGTGGGCCAGCTCGCGTCGGGCATCGCCCACGAGCTCGGGACCCCTCTCAACGTCATCTCCGGACATGCGGCGATGATTGCCTCGGGTGAGGTGTGCTCCGAGCCCGAGATTCGCGAGACCGCCTGCGTGATCCAGGAGCAGACCACTCGCATGACCGGCATCCTGCGCCAGCTGCTCGACTTTGCGCGGCGCAAGACGACGGAACGCTCGCCGGCCGATCTGGTGAAGCTCGCGCAAGAGACGGTCGCGTTCCTCGAGCCCCTGGCCTCCAAGCGCGGCGTGCTGATGGAGTTCCGGGACCGCGAGCCTGCGGTGCCTGCGGAGGTCGGCACCGGTCAGATCGAGCAGGTGCTCACGAACCTCGTCATGAACGCCATTCAGGCCTCGCCGCCAGGCGCCAGGGTCGAAGTGGCCGTCCTGACGCGCAGACTGGCTCCGAGAGAGGGAGATGGATCGGAACGGCGCTGCGTCTGTGTCGAGGTGCGCGATCGGGGCAACGGGATTCCCGAGGACGCCCGCGCGCGCATCTTCGATCCCTTCTTCACGACGAAACCCGTCGGGGAGGGTACGGGGCTCGGCCTCTCTGTCGCCTACGGCATCGTGGCTGACCACGGAGGCTGGATCGACGTCGTAAGCGAAGCCGGCCGCGGCTCCGTCTTCACGGTCTGGCTCCCGCAGGGGGGCGACTCGGCATGACGCGGGTGCTCGTGGTGGATGACGATCATGCCATGGGAAAGATGGTGGTCGATCGTCTGCTGCGTCGTGGCTACGAGGCGGTGGGTCGGAACGCGGGCGAAGAAGCGCTCGCGCTTCTTCTCTCGGAGGAGTTCGACGTCGTGGTGACCGACGTTCGAATGCCGGGAATGACGGGGCTGGATCTGTGTACCCGCATCGTGAACCACCGACCGGATCTTCCGGTGGTCGTGATCACCGCCTTCGGCAGCCTCGATACCGCGATCGCAGCGATCCGCGCCGGCGCGCACGACTTCGTGCACAAGCCCTTCGAAATCGAGGAGCTGATCCTGCGCATCGAGGGCGCTGCGCGCCATCGCGCGCTCCACGCCGAGGTTGTGCGCCTGCGCCAAACGGTGGCGGACTCAGAAGGCTTTGGGCAGCTCTTGGGCGATAGCCCGCCGATCTGGAGGCTGCGGCCCCTGCTTGCCAAGGTCGCCGCCTCGGACGCCTCCGTGCTCATCACCGGAGAGACGGGCACGGGCAAAGAGGTGGCGGCCCGGGCGATCCATGCGCACAGCGCACGCCGTGATGCGCCGTTCGTGGTGCTCGACTGCAGCGCCCTTCCCGCCACCCTGCTCGAGAGCGAGCTCTTCGGCCACGTGCGCGGAGCCTTCACCGATGCGCGCACCGAGCGCAAGGGTCTGTTTGTGCAAGCCGCAGGCGGCACGCTCTTCTTGGACGAGATCGGCGAGCTCCCCCTCGACCTCCAGCCGAAGCTCTTGCGTGCGCTCCAAGAGCGCAGCGTGCGCCCGGTGGGCAGCGACCACGAGGTGGCTGCGGACGTGCGGGTGATCGCGGCGACCAACCGGGATCTCGATGCCGCGGTGGACGAGGGTCGCTTCCGGCGGGACCTGTTCTACCGGCTGGAGGTCCTCCACGTCGCCATGCCACCCTTGCGCTCTCGTGGACGCGATGTGCTCCTCCTGGCGCAGCATTTTGTGCAGCGCTTTGCGACGCGTTCGGACAAGCGCGTGGTTGGATTGTCGGCCCCGGTGGCCGAGCGCCTCCTCGCGTATACCTGGCCGGGCAACGTTCGCGAGCTCATGAACTGCATCGAGCACTCGGTCGCGCTCACCGGCTATGAGCAGCTTGTGGTCGACGATCTGCCCGAGCGCGTTCGCTCCTTCCGCGAAGAACACGTGCTCGTGACAGGATCCGATCCCGAGGAGCTGGTTCCTCTCGAGGAGGTCGAGCGGCGCTACGTGCTGCGTGTCCTCGATGCGAGTGGCGGCAACAAGACCATCGCAGCCCGTGTGTTGGGTCTCGACCGCAAGACGCTCCACCGCAAACTCGAGCGCTGGGCCGAGGGCTCGCAGGGCGGAGAGTCCCGACCCGCCTAGCCGACGCGGGGCGGGTCATTCCTCCCCTCCCGGGGCGAAGCTCCCCGCTCCTTGAGGCTGCGGAGCGGGATCCTGGCTTTTTTCCCCTGGCACGGGGGATGCATTCTCCACGAGCTGGTTCCCGGCGCCGGGCTGAGTTCCCCCCGAGGCGAGACCCCCGCCAGTCAGCCCGGCAGCCGGAACCGCAATTGGGCCCAACACGCGAAAGCGTCCCCTGAAGCGCAGGTAGCCATGATCGCACGGAGGAAGAGGCGGATGGTGATTTCCACAAGGCCGGACTTCCGAGCGGCCCGAGAGGCCAAGACGCTCGAGCCTGCGGGCAGGGGCCTTGTGCTCCTCGTCGAGGACGATGATGAGATGCGCAAGATGCTTGCCTTTGTGCTCACGAGGCACGGCTTCCGCGTGATCCAGGTGCGCGACGGCGCGGAGGCCCTCGAGTATCTCGGCGACGTGGTGCTCGGCGGAAGCCGCGAAAAGACGCCGCACCTCCTCCTCACCGATCAGCGGATGCCCGGGTTCTGCGGTCTCGACCTGATCGAAGCGTCCCGGCTCGCGGGGCTCAACATCCCTGCCATCCTGATCACTGCGTTCGGCGATCCCGAGACCCACGAGCGCGCCGAGGCGCTCGGCGCAACGCCCGTGCTCGACAAGCCATTCGCGATGCTGGAGCTCGTGAGCCTCGCACGGCGCCTCGTACCGGGGGTGGCTTAGGATGGCTCGATCCACACTTCGTCGTCTGCGGCACGGCTTTGCCGCGAGAGGTCCCGGCTTCTACGTGTTTGATGAGGACGCCCTGGCCGCACAGGGCTGGGCCCGGGAGCTCTTCAAGTGCGCTCAAGAGCTCATGGTCCGCACGTCCGTGCGCCCCCATGCGAAAGCGATCAGCGCGACCATGGCGAAGCCGAAGACCATGCACCCCGCTGCGGGCCCGAGGGCATCCGCCAAGAGGCCGGCCGCGAGGTTGCTGGCCGGGGCCACACCGAGCAGCGCCACGGAGTAAACGGAGAGCACGCGCCCGCGCAGCTGCGCCGGGGCGCTTTCCTGAAACAGCGTGCGGCTCATATTGAGAAAGACGGCGCCGCAAAGACCCCAGACAAAGACCACACCTAGGAATGCGGGGAAGGGGAGTGGAAGACCCATCACGGTGAGGGAGAGGCCGCCTCCGAGAAGTCCCAGCAAGAGCGCGCGCCCCTTGCGCCGGATGCCGCCGCGTACGAGGAGCCAGAGAGAGCCCAGAACGGTTCCGGCCGGGAAGACAACGAGGACGAGGGAGAGGTCGGTCACTCCGCCGTGGTGTACGTCGCGCACGATGAGGGGACACAGAACGTAGTAGGGCCCCAGGAAGAAGAGGCCGTTGCTGGCCACGAGGAGCGCGACGGGTCGCAGACGCGGCGAGCCCCAGACCGCGCGCAGACCTTCGCGGATCTCGGAGAGGGCGCGGCGCCGGAGCTCCCGGGACCTCCCGCCGCTGTCCGTCTTTGCGAGGCGAGAGAGCGGGACTAAGCCCAGAAGCAGAACGCCCGCCTGGGTCACGAGCAGAGCCGGGCTTCCGAAGCGCTCCGCCAGACCCGCCCCCCGTGCTCCCAGCGCCTGGGCGACGAACTGTACGAGGGTTGCTGTGGTGACCGCCCGTAGCAGCGCTCCCTCGGCGACGTCGGACAGCAAGGCGTCGCGCGCGGGACCCACGAAGGACTGGAAGGAGCCCCAGGCCAGGCCATAGACGAGGAGCGCTCCCAGGCTGAGCGCACCGGCGTCGACCACCTTCGCCATGAACAAGGTCGTCGCGGCAGCCACGAGGTGCACGGCCACGAGCAGGCTCCGGCGATCCAGTCGGTCGGCCGTGACTCCGCCCGCGAGAAGCAGGACGAGCGCGGGCAGGTTTTGGAACATCTGTGCCGTCCCCACCCAGCGGGGGTCTGCGCGCAGCTCGCCCACCGCGAGCCAGGAGAAGAGCACCTGCTGCATCCCCCACGAGCCGTACCAGGCTCCGATCGCGCTCATGAACCAGGGGTAGAGGGCGCGCGCCGGAGCGAGCCCGGAAGGAGGGGGCTCGGGCGAAAGAGGCTCGGGGGCGTTTTGCATGGAAACCGCGAGCATCCCGCATCGAGGCGAACCCGGCGAGAGATCCGGGCACGCGGGTGACGGAGCCCCCGGGTTCGTTCATGCTAGGACGCGATGCCGCCCCTCCCGCGCGCGATCGCGTGCTTCACCTTCGACAACATGGGCGAGGCCGCGGAGCTCGGCCCGGGCGGGCTCGCCGCTCGGCAGCCCGACGGGCGGCATCCCTCGCTCTCCCGCGGCTACCCGCGGATTTTCGATCTGCTGGAATGCCACGGCGTGCGCGCGAGCTTCTTCGTCGAGGGCTGGAACGGCCTACACCATCCGGAGGAGGTGGCGGAGATCGTTCGCCGGGGCCACGAGCTCGGCATGCACGGCTTTCTGCATGAGCCCTGGTCCTCGCTTTCGCCCAGCGAGGAGAGTGCGCTCGCTGCGCGCGCGACCGACGCCCTTGGGCAAGCGGCCGGCGTGCGTCCGCGTGGATTCCGCGCACCCGGCGGCACGCGTACGCCGGAGACGGAAGGGATCCTGCTCGCCCTCGGCTACGCCTACGACGCGAGCCTCGGCAGCGGGATGCGACCGGAGCTCCTTTCCCAGGGGCTTGCGCAGGTGCCGTTCGTGTGGCCCTGTGTCGACGGATTCCACTACCTGCGGGAGCCCCCGGCAAAGCCTGGCACGGTGCGAGACCTCTGGCTTCGGGCGCTCGCGCGTACGGCTTCCGAGGGCGGCCTCTTCGTCACGGTATGCCACGCCTTTGTGACGGGTCTCGAAGAGGCACGGATCGAGGTACTGGGCGAGGTGATGGCTCGGGCGACCGCCGACCCGCGCGTCGCCGTGATGCAAGTCGGTGAAGTGGCCGAGCTCCTGCGTTCGGGTGCGGCGGTGAAGGCGTGAAGGCTCTCGCGCCGGACGTGCGCTGGGGCATCACGCTTCCCATCCCGAATCTCCCGCTTTCCCGCCACGCACCGTTGCTTCAGGTGGTTCGCGACTTCGGCTACAGCGATGCCTGGACGAGCGAAACGAGCGGGGCCGACGCTTTTGCGCCGCTCGCCTACGCGGCGGCGCTCGAGCCTCGCTTGCGCCTCGGCACGGCCATCGCGGGGGTCTACTCGAGGGGCCCAGCGCTTCTGGCCATGAGCGCCGCAGCGCTTTCCGAGGCGGCCCCCGGACGCTTCGTGCTCGGCATCGGTGCCTCGAGCGCGGCCATCGTAGAAGGCTGGAACGCGGCGCGCTTCGAGCGTCCCCTTGCGCGGGTCCGCGACACGCTGCGCTTTCTGCGCCGTGCCTTGGCCGGCGAGCGGGTCGACGAGGTCTACGAGAGCTTTGCGGTGCGTGGCTTCCGTCTCGAGCGGCCGCCGGAATCCCCGCCGCCGATCTACCTCGCCGCGCTGCGAGAGGGGATGCTTCGCCTTGCCGGCCGGGAGGCCGACGGGGTGATTCTCGGGCTGCTTTCCGCGGAGGACGTGGCGCGCGTCGTGGCGATCGTCGAGCAGGGCGGGCCCTGCAAGGACGTGGTCGCACGCATTGCGGTCTGTCCCACCTCCGATGCCCGGAAGGCGCGCGAGGCTGCGCGTAGGCTGCTCGCGACCTATCTACAGGTTCCGGTGTACGCTCGCTTTCACGATTGGTTGGGGCGCGGTGAGCTCCTGCGGGCCCTGCGCGAAGCCAGCGCGGCGGGCGACCGGGAAGGGGCAAGGCGGGCTCTGCCCGACGCGCTGGTGGATGCGCTCTTCGTGCACGGGACGCCCGAAGAGTGCCGGGCAAAGCTTGGGCGCTTCGTCGCCGCCGGCGTGCGAACGCTGGTGGTGCAGCTCTTCGCCTACCCGGGCGATCCCCGCGAGGCGCTGCGGGCCCTGGCACCGCGCGGGCAATGAGGTCCGGCCCTCGCCAGTCGCCGAGGCGGAGCACGCGTAACGTCCCTGCCATGGAGCTCGACGCCGTCCACTGCTACCGGGCCCTGCGCAGCCGCGACCGCCGCTTCGACGGTCGCTTTTTCACCGGCGTGACGACGACGGGGATCTACTGCCGGCCGATCTGCCCTGCTCCGGCGCCGAAGCGCGAGAATGTGCGCTTTTTCCCGTGCGCTGCCGCCGCAGAGGACGCGGGGTTCCGGCCGTGCCTGCGCTGTCGCCCGGAGACCGCGCCCGGCACACCGGCGTGGCGGGGGACCTCGGCCGTCGTCTCGCGCGGCCTGCGCCTCGTCCGCGAAGGCGCCCTCGACGCCGGCGGCGTGGGGGAGCTCGCGACACGTCTCGGCATCGGAGAACGGCAACTGCGGCGCCTGTTCCTCAAGCACTTGGGGGCGTCTCCACTCTCCTTTGCGCGGGCGCGCCGACTTCACTTTGCGCGGGCTCTGCTCGATGAAACGGATCTCCCGATGACGGAGGTTGCCTTCGCCGCCGGGTTCCAGAGCATTCGTCAGTTCAACCACGCGCTGCGTGCCTGTTTCGGCGAATCGCCCGGTCGGCTGCGTGCCCGTCGCCGTTCTCCCGATGGGGCAAAAGGCGATGGGTTGACCCTTCGCCTTGCCTACCGGCCGCCCCTCGACTGGGATGCCGCGCTTCGCTTCCTCGCCGCGCGCGCCACTCCGGGGGTCGAAGAGGTCGCCGGTGGGAGCTACCGACGGACCGTCGAACTGCGCGGGGAACCAGGACTGGTCGAGGTCGCCAGGGGCGCTGACGGAGCACATCTCGTGCTGCGTGTCGAGCTCGGCGATCCTGCTGGCCTCCTCGAGACCGTCGACCGGGTGCGGCGGATCTTCGACCTCGCAGCCGACCCGCTTCGCATTGCGGGTGACCTCGCGCGGAACGCCGGGCCGCGCCTTTCGGCGGCGCTTCGCAGCCAACCCGGCCTCCGTGTCCTCGGGGCGTGGGATGGCTTCGAGCTCGCGGTGCGCGCGGTGCTCGGTCAGCAGGTAAGCGTTGCCGGGGCCACCACACTCTGTGGGCGCCTCGTGCAGGCCTTTGGCAAGCCGCTCTCCCTTGGGCGAGGTCTCTCGCACCTTTTCCCCACCCCAGACGCACTGGCCTCCGCAGACATCGCTGCGATCGGAGTTCCGCAGGCGCGGGCCCATACGCTCCGCGCGCTGGCCAGCGCTGTGGCAAACCAGACGCTGTGCCTCGACGCCGCGCGGGGACTCGACGACGCTGTCTCACGATTGTGTAGTGTGCCAGGGATCGGAGAGTGGACCGCCCACTACATCGCGATGCGCGCCTTCGGCGAGCCCGACGCGTTCCCCGCAAGCGATCTCGGACTGCGCAAGGCGCTGGGCGCTCGGAGGGCCCCTCTCTCCCATGCCGAGGTGGCGCGGCTGGCGGAGGCCTGGCGACCCTGGCGTGCCTATGCCGCGATGGCGCTCTGGAGCGAGCTCGCCGGCAAGAAGAATTCGTAAGGCTCGCGCTTCGTTCCCCTCCGGACGAAATCCCGCGGAGTCCTAGATGGGGGTCTGATGGAGATACGCGCGCAGCCCGCGAATCTCCTCTCCCTGCTCCGCGATCTCGTCGCTCAAGAGATCGCGCATCGAGAGCATCGCCATAAGGCGACCTCCGTCGACCACCGGCAGGTGGCGGAAGCCTTCGCGCTGCATCTTCTCCAAGCACTCGCTGCGGGTATCGTGGGGCGCCGCCGTCACCACCTCCCGCGTCATCGCGTCGCAAACGCATGTGGTGGCCGGATCACGTCCTTCCACGATGACCCGTGTCATGAGGTCGCGCTCCGAGAAGATGCCCACAATTCGGTCGTCTTCCACGATCGGGATCGCCCCCACCCGGGCCCGCGCCATCGCTTGCGCGACTTGCATCACCGTCGCGCTGGGGGGCGCCGTGACCAGCCGGAAGGGCCGAATGATGTAGCGGATGGCATGCATGCAACACCTCCCGACCGCCGCGCGGCGGGTCCTGCTCCGAGGGGGTGGGTCGCTCCGGGTCTCGCATGGTCCGACGAAGCAGGAGGCGGGCGGTCCCCTGCATTAGGCACCCGATCGGGCGCTATGGCAAGGGCTTTGTGCGGGCGATGGCACAGTCCTTGCGTGGCGCGGTTGTGCTAGGTGCCCCGCGTCATGCGCAGGTAGGCGCGCGCGTCCTCGCGGCCGGGGTCCGTTTCGAGCACCTTCTCCCACTCCCGCAGGGCATCGGCCGTGCGTCCGAGGCCGTAGTAGGTGACGCCGAGCTGCACGGCCGAGGGGAGAAAGCCGGGGTTCGCCCGCAAGACCCGTCGAAACTCCTGCGCGGCCTGGTGGGGAAGCCCGCTCTCGCGGAGCGCTACACCGAGGCGATGGCGGATGTCATGAAAATCCGGGCAACGATCCAGCGCCTTGCGGTACGCCTCGATCGCATCTCGCAGCTCGCCCACTTCCCGGTAGGCGTCGCCCAGCGCGGCCTGAAGGTTTGCGAGCTTGCCTCGTGTGGTGGGATCGACGAGACCTTCGCTTGCCGCAAAGCGTCTCGGCGTCGCCGTCGCCATCTCTTCGGCCAAGGCCCGCGAGCGTTCGAACTCCCCGCGCTGCTCATACACTGACACGAGCGCGAGAGCCGCTTCGGCGTAGCCGGGGTTGATGCGAATGGCTCGCTCGAGACTCTTCGCGGAGCTCTCGAGGTCGCCCCGGCGCTCATACAGCAGACCAACCATATAGTGGACGTCGGCGAAGCTCTCGCGGGTCTCGAGCAGCCGAGTCAGGTGACCGAGTGCGCCATCCAAGTCGCCACGTTCAAAGCTCGCGCGACCGAGTTGGTACTGCTCGCGCTCCTCTGACGTCAACTCACCCGCGCTCGGCATGCGTCGGCGCGAGGCGCAGCGCTTAGTTCGCCGCGGGGATCAGGTCGGCGGCCTGCTTGGCAACGTCGCTGCCTTGGTAGTTGCGGAGGATGACCTCGAAGATCTTCTGCGCTTCGTCCTCGAGATTCATCTTCGAGTAGCAGACACCAAGCTGGTAGAGGGCCTGGGCGTCGAGGCCGAGGCCTGGGTACTTGTTCAACACACCGCGGTAGCGATCCGCGGCGGACTGATATTCCTCGCGCTGAAGGTAGAAGCCAGCGATTCGCATCTCATGCTCGGCCAGGCGCGTGCGCAGTTGCTTCCAGAGCTTCTCGGCCTCCGGGGCTTGGGGGGAGTGGGGATAGCGGGCGAGGAGCTGATCCAAGAAGCCGAGAGACAGGCGGGTTGCCGTCTGATCGCGGCTTGCATCCTTCGACTGGTTGTAGTGACACATCGCTGCGCGGAAGAGGGTGTAGGGCACCTGCTCGTGCTGGGGATGGAGGTCGCCGAAGTCACGGTAGTAGGAGAGCGCTTCGTCGTACTTCGCATCGTCGTAGTATGCGTCGGCGATCTTGAGCTCGGCCAAGATCGCATAGTCACTGTAGGGATAGTTGTCGATGATCTGCTGGAACGCCTCGATGGCCTTCGCGTGATCGCTGTTCGGGAAGACCCAGAGCGTCTTCGCCGGCTCCTCCATGAGCGAGAGCCCCTTGCGATAGAGCTCCTCAGCCGAGGGGGTATCGCTGGACACCGCTGGCTTTGTGGAAGCGCAGCCAAAAGTGAGTAGGGCGCAGAGCGGAAGGCCGGCGGCGATCCCGATCCGGCGGCCAACAGAAACGCGGGTGCTGAGCATCACGGTGGACCCCCCAAGGATGATCGGCAGCATGGCAAACTACTAGAGTCCGTCCCTCAATGTCAATTTGCTACGCTCGAAAAATTCCAGGAGGAAACCCATGGTTCACGACCATTTGGCCAGCCATCGTTTGGACCGGCGCCTTTTGAGGCGTCGCAACTGGGTGAATCCGAAACAGCTGGCCAAGGAGCTCGAGGCTCTGCCTGATGTTTCTGAGAAGATCCGCCCGCCTGAAGAGGTGCAGGAGACGAGCGAGGAAATCAAGGCGCAATAGGGGTATTTACCACCCACCCGTCGGTACGGGCTTCCTGCCAGGCGCTCATCGAGAAGCCTGGAATGCGATCCGATAGCGCAATTCGATGAACTCGACGTCCAAGAATGCTTTGCGGCGCCGGGCCCCATCAATCTCCCAGCCTGCGGCCTCGTAGATCCTCCGGGGACGCTCATTCTGCTCCGCTGTCCAAAGGGTTGCCTCGCGGTATCCACGGGCACGGAGCGTGTCGAGGGCAGCCCGCATGAGAAGCTGGCCCACGCCGCGGCCCCAGCACGAGGGGAGCGCATACAAGGTATCGAGCTCGCCGGTAACGCCGGGGTTCGCATCCGCGTCCAAGGAGCCCCGGATCACGGCGAAGGCGATAGGCTCCCCCCGGAGCTCTGCGACCAGGGTGACTTCGTCCTGCGCCTCCCTTTCCCAGCGCTCCGCCGGAGAGTGCAGCAGAGCGAGCTCGTCTTCGGGCAGAAAGTGGGCCCACGCGGTGCGGGCGGCCTCGACGAAGATGCGGCCAATGCTTGCAGCGTCGCCGGGCCGGGCGGGCCGCACCAGGATCTCCATGCCCCGAGCGTAGCCGGGCCCGCTGCGGGAGACCCTGAGACGGCCGACCGGAGGAGCACGCCTTCGCGGGCAAGCTCCGCGCCCCCGCGCTAGAGGCGGTTTTTGGTGGGGCGCTCCGGCGCAGCAGGGGCCGTAGGTGCGGCTAGCGGGGGATTCGGCAAGCGCTGCTCCGCGGCGGAATGGAGGAAGACCCAGAGGAGCACAGCGACGAGCGCCGCTGCCAGCAGGGACGCCGCGATGGCGACCCGGCGGATGCGACTCTGGCGGCGCGCGTAGGCCTTCTCCGCCGCGGCCCGTTCCGTTTCGGTCCCTGCTCGGATCCCCGCGGCATTCATCTCCTCGGGGATTCGTACCAGTTGAACGGTCACGTTGTCCGGCCCCCCGTGATGGTTCGCGAGGTCGACGAGCATCCGCACCGCGTCCTGGGGCCGTGCGTTCGCAAGGGCACCCACCATCTCGGACTCAGGAACGCAGCCCCAGAGCCCGTCGGTGCAAAGCAAGAAGCAATCACCGGGCTTTGTCACGACGGGCCGGATCTCCACATCCAGCTCCGGCTCACCCCCGATCGACCGCAAAACCTCATTGCGGCGCGGATGGACCGCCGCCTCCGCGGGGCTTAGGAAGCCCCGACGCTGCAACTCCGCAACGTACGAGTGGTCCGCGGTGAGGGCGCGGAGCTTTCCGTCGCGGAAGACGTAGGCGCGGCTATCGCCCACGTGGGCGACCCACGCGTCGCCCGCGGCGGCGAGCAGCAGTGCTACGCCGGTCGTGCCCATGCCCGCATAGCGCGAGTCGCTCCTTGCCACCTCGAGGATGCGCTCGTTCGCTGCGAGGAAGGCCTTGCGCAGCGACTGCTCGGGTTCTTCGTGGCTCGCGCCCAGTACTTTGCCGATCGTGTCCACGGCGATCCGGCTCGCGACCTCTCCACCTTGGTGGCCTCCCATGCCGTCCGCCACGACCAGCGCACGCCAGCCCGAACCGTTGGCAAACTCGCCGTACCAGTCCTGATTGCTGGCACGGACCCGTCCGACGTGGGAGAGCGACGCGACCTCAATCACGTTCATCGCTCGAACACCAGATCGATGTCGGCGATCTTGATGCGGTCGCCGGGACGCAGGGGGCTCATCTGGACCGCTGTTCCGTTCACCTGGGTGCCGTTGCTCGAGCGCAGGTCCTCGATCGACACGCGCCGGCGGGAGACGTGGATTTCAGCGTGGTACCGGGAGACCGTGCTCGAGGGGATGGCAAGGTCGTTGTCCGGTAGGGATCCAATGCGGATCCGGCCGGGCCGGAGCGCGATGCCCTCCCCGGCCCGCGGGCCTGCCACGAATACCAGACGTCCTGCCGGGCGCCGACGCAGGGTGAGCCACGCCAAGAGGCCCAAAGACAGGACGGCGCCCGCGGCACCCGCCGCGACAGGCCAGAGCGGCCGGCGGTACAGGGGGTAGGGGACCGCACGCGCTTGCTTCAAGCCGCCTGCCGAGACTTCGATGCGATGGGTCTTGCCGTCGAGCTCAGGCGTGAAGCGTGCGACGTAGCTCTTCGTCATCTGGGAGAGGATGTTGTCGTAGAAGGCCGCCAGCTGACCGGGATTCGCGGCTTCGACGAAGTCGCCGCCCGTCTCCTTCGCCACACGCTGCAGCGACTCGAGCCCGCCCCTTCCGAAGTTCGCATAGCCGATCGTAAAGACGGGAATTTGCACCCGGGAGCCGTCGCTTTGGGCCAGCGCGATCACGTCCTCGAGCTTGTGGACGCTTCCGCCATCCTGACTGTCGGAGAGCAGAATCACGAATGCGCGACGGGGAATCTCCCCGCCTTGGCGCAAAAGCTCCACGGCCCGGTACATGCCGTCGTACAAGAGCGTCCTCATGGAGGTGGAATCGACCTCGAGAGTGGAGAGGCGCACCCGCGCATCCGAGCGTGCAGCGGAAAAGGGGGCCACGACCTCCACCTTGCCGGCGAAGCTCGAGATTGCGATCCGGTCGGCGGGACCCATGCGGTCCAGGAAGCCGAGCGCGCCGGCCTTCGCCTGGTCGAGCGCCTCGCCTTGCATCGTGCGGCTTACGTCCAGGGCGAGGACGCACGCCATGCCACGGTTGCTCTCGCCCAGGGGCGTCAGTGTCACGGTCTTCGGGTCGATCGGCCGGCCATCCTCGGTGATCGTGAGATCCACCGGGCGCAGGTGCTCCACCGGAGTGCCGAGCCGGGTCTGGGCGCGCAGATAGAGATTCACCGCAGGGTCGGGAACCACGCCCACCTCGACGTCGTCGAGCTCGAGGCGTTCGACGGAATGCATCTCGAAGCCGCCGGAATCGCTGCTCTGAACCGCCGCCGGCGCTGCGACCGCGAGCGCGAAGACCGCGACTGACACAGCGGCGTAACGCACGGCTAGAAGACGGTACGGAACCGGAACGTGGTTCGTCCGAGCTTGACGAAGTCACCGTCCTTGAGCTCGGTGCCCTCCGTCCGCTCGTCGTTGACGAAGGTCGGATTCTTGTCGCTGAGGGGCGCGATCACGAACATGCCGTCCTGGTGCTTCACCTTGGCGTGCTCCCGGGAGATCCATTCGCTCGGCAGCGGAACCTCGCAGCCCTCCGACCGCCCGAGCCGGCTATCGCCGTCGGGCACCCGGAACACCTCGCCTTCAAGCTCCCCGTCCACGGCGACCAAGACGCCCACGGTTTTTCCACGGATGGAAAGGGCCGTCTGGTATTTGGTCTCCCCCTGACCGCCGGAGGGGGTTGGGCTGGTGCTCCTCGGCGGGGAATAGCTCGGGGATGACATCCGGGCGGGCGGGAGCGAAGGCGGCGGCACGATCGGCTCGGGCCGGTCCAGTGTGGGCTGCGGCCGCAGCTCCGTGGCTGCAGACGCCGCAGAGAAGGGCGGCACTGCCGCCGGGGGCTGGGGTGAAAATGGCGCGCCGGGAGCACGCTGCAGGGATTGGGTCGCAACGTCCGGGCGGCGCGGGGGGAGAGCCCCCCGACGCATCCCGCTCGGCTTCGCCCCTTTCTTGCCCTTAAAGAGCCCGCGCAGCGAGTCGAAAAAACCCAATGCTCCACCTCGGGACGGCGCTGCGATCCCAGCCGCCGCGACCGTGAAACGCCTCTAGAATACCGCGCTAAAAGCCCGCAGCCGCCAGTGCGTCGTCGCTCGGCAGCCCGCCCTCACCGGCTACGGCGGCGGCCATGAAGCGTGGGACATAGTCCGCAGTTTCAATCGGCAGAAGATTGCTTTCCACAAGCCTCCAGTAGGAGCGATCGCTGAACGGATCCGACATGCGTTTTAGGGCGGTACGGACGCCGTTCTCGCCACGGTTATAGCCCGCGAGGGCCAGCAGCAGCGCGTCCCCGCCGAACTCGAAGGCGAGGTCACGCAGATAGCGCGCGGCAATCTCGGTGGAGCGCCGCGGGTCCCGCCGCTCGTCGACGCCACCTTCCAGGCGCATGCCGTAGCGCTTTGCGGTGGCGGGCATGAACTGCCAGAGGCCGAGCGCACCGGCCGGGCTCCCGATGTCGGTCTGGTAGCCGCTCTCGATCATGGCGAGGTAGTGCAGGAGCTCCGGCATCTTTGCCCGCACCAGCTCTTCGCGCAGCATGGGCACAAGGGGCACCCCGCGCTGCAGGGAACGCTCGATGAAATCGTGTTCCTTGCGCATGCGCACGCCCACGTCTTGGTAGAACGACGCGGGCACTCCCTCCGGGCTCTGGCGTAGCCCCACGAGCACAAGGCCCACGCGCTCTTCCAGACAGGCGCGCAGCTCACTCGGTGCCACCTCATCCATCCTGCAGGCGGGGCCCTCGCTCGGGGTGGCGCTCGCTGGGCGGGAGCGCTCGACGGCGTTGCGAAAAACCGTGGGAAGGTCGACCGGACGACCGAGCTCCGCGGAAAGCCGGTCGCCAAGGCGCTCCATGGCGACTTGCATCACCATCTCGCGGGGCACGTCGTCGAGGCGTCCGTTCGAGAGCAGGAGCCCCGCCGCCGACTGGAGCTTCGCCTTGGCCCCCGGCCAGTCGCGCAGCTCCGCCGCCTTGAGCCCGTCGCTGGCAGTGGCTGCGGCCTGATCGAACACGCTGTCGCTCTTGCGCCAGCGCCAAACCCCAAAGGCGACGAGCGCAATCACGATCGCGGCGAGTGCCAGGACGAGGAGCGTCCCCTTGTGCTCCGTGTGGGTGTCGCCCTCGTGGTCGTCCTGCTCGAACACGAAGCGCATGTCGCCCGCGAGCTCGAGTAGGTCTCCCGACGCGAGCAGCGTGGGCTCGACCAAGGGGGTGCCATTCAGGAGCGTTCCGTTCGCACTGCCAAGGTCGACTGCGGTCCAACCTTCGGGGGAGGCGTGGATCAAAAGATGCTGGCGGGAGACCAGAGCGGAGTCCAAGACGAGCCCGCAGGCCTCGGCGTCGCGTCCGACCAGCAGATCCGCGTCGTCGAGCGGTGTCGTTGCAACTCGCTCTTCGCCGTGGACCTGGACGAGGCGCGCGCCCATCTCCGCCACCCCGCTCCAGGTAGACTACGGGCCGCTGCCCGTCGGAACGTCGATCTCTACGGTGGTCGAGGGACCGATCGAACCGGAGAGATAGCCGTCGATCCGCGCGCGGCTCCCCGCGCGATAGACCTCGACAATTTCGATGTTGGCGATCGGGTGGCCGTGGTCCACCAGGCGACCGCGCATTCCCGGTTTCATGCCCCTCGGCGTGCCGAGGTCGATCAGCACCGCTTCGACCTTGCCCGCGGCCCCCTCGGTCGAGATCACCGTCCCTGTGAGCTTCTCGGCGCGGGACGGCGCAGGAGCTTCTGGTTTCGTCGCCGCTCGGTGTTCCTTCTTCTTGGGCGGCGGTGGCGGCGGCGGAGGCGGAGCGTCGGCCTGAAAGTTCACCCGCAGCTCGTAGCTCAGGAGCCCGGCGTCGGAGGGCTCGGCGATCTCCAGAAAATAGATCCCGGGCTTATCGACCCGGGCCTCAAGGCCAGTGATCGGTGCTGCGCCGCTCTTGGCTTCGCCGAGCTTCACGGCGGCTCCGTCCGTGACGACGACCGAGTAGGGCGGGATGGGTTTGCCATCCTTGCTCACTGCGACCACTTCGACGCTCACGTGGCCTGGGTCCGGAGCTTCAAAGCGGTACCAGTCCGCGCAGTCGCCGTCGCTGCAGTCGAGGCTGTCGGCCTTCCAGGTCTCGAGGGGCAGGGGATTTGCGCCGGAGGGCTCGGCGTCTGGGTCGACCTTCTTCGCACAGGCAAGCGCGCAGGCGAGCAGCGTTGCGCTGAGGAGTGCAGAAGAAAAATAGATGCGGCGTCGCATCAGCATGGCGTTTCCTAGTTCCGTGTCGAGCTCGGGGGCTCGGTGTGAGCGATCGCAAGAACGGCGTCCCCGCTGCGCAAGAGATAGTCGGCAAGCACCTCGATGCCGTCCTGGGGATAGCTAAGGGACCACCGCAGATGTCCGGGCTCGACCTCCTTGGCCTCGCGCAGCAGGCCCGGAAACGCAAGGGGACCGCGCGCCTCCTTGCGCGGCTGGAGCTCGCGCTCGCCTTCTCCCTCGCGCACCCACACCCGCAGCGACACCTCCTGACACTCCGGGCTCCACTGGAAGGTGTGGGAGCCCGTGCCCTCGCGGTAGGTGAAGGTGTCCACGCCCTCCGCGCAGGTGAGGCGTAGGTCCCGCCGAGAAACGAGAACGCCGTTGCCTCCGTGCACCTGCGAGGGCACACCCTCGAGGCGCACGGCGATGCGCAGGTTCCCCCCACTCCCGAACATGGCGTCGCGAAGCGCGTCGGCGGAGGCGAGCCAGGTCCGGAAGCCCTCGCCCAGCACGAGCGCGCGGTCCTCGAGGATGGGCTTGGCACGCCCGTCGGCGTAGAAGGTATCGAGCAGCTCGCTCCGGAAACGCGCGAGCTCGCCCTCCCGGGGAGCGTACAAGCTCTTGAGCTGGGCCTCCGTGAGCTCTCCCGAGAAGCGCTCCCCGATGCGCTCGGACCAGCGGCGGTCAATCTCCGTCCCTGCACTCTCGAGCACCGCCGAGAAACCGTTCAGAACGGGCATGGCGAGGATTTGGCGGATCCGTTCGGCGGCCTGGGGATCCGAGCCGGGTGGCACCATCTCATGGATCAGGTCGAGCGCACTGCGGAAGGAGGTCTGCTCGCGGCGCGCCACGCGCTGTGCGAGGTCGAGGGCCGCCTCGGGCTGTGCCTGCGCGGTTTCGACGTCCTGCACCACCGCGTCCAGGGCCTGCAGGTAGCGTGGCCATGCGAGGGTGTCCTTCGGGTCCTTGGTCTGCTCCGTACGCGCGCTGTGCAAGGAGCCCATCCAGCTCGGCTCGGGCCCGCTGCGTGGCAGATCCGCGCGGGTCTGGGAATCGATCTGGTCCACCAGGCGGAGGTAAGGAGAGTTCCGCACCGCGGCATCGGAAACCGCGGGGAGCGGCGTGCCCATGAGATAACGGCGCCAGTTGCCGTCAAAGCGCGTCACGTAGGCGCGTTTGAAGGCATCGAGAGTTGCGGGTGAGGCTCCTCCTGCGCGCTCGACGGCGGCGATCAGTCCCTTCACGAAGCCATCCCAGCTCTGGTGCGTGTAGGTGCCCGGCACAGACGCCTCGTTCTCGCCCGCGGGCAAGCCAACTTCGGAGTAGCGGACCGGGCCGCGGCCCTCGCTGCTGTTTGCGCTCCACTGCTCGAGGCGATCGAGGTCGAGCAGCGTGGCCGCCGTTTGGTTGAAAACCTCCCGCTCCTGCTGGAGGCGTCGTGTGACGTGCTCTTCGGGCGCCCAGGCAAGCCAGGCGTCGTAGCCAGGACCGAACAGGGAGGGATCGGCCGGTCCCGCCTCGGACTTCACGAAGTGGGAGAGGTCTGGCCGCGCCTCTCCGGGCAGCGCCCCCTTTCCCTCGAGCCATGCAACGTCGAGCGCAAGCTCCGCCAACGCTTCGAAGGCGCCACTGTCCAGGCGCTTCGCGCTGCGCAGGAGCTCGCTCTTGGTGGGCTCCTCGTAGTCGCGCCCGAAGCTCCAGACGTAGGTCTCACGCGCACGCTCGAGCGCGGTCTCGAGTGCACCGCCGAGGCCCAGCCGCCGACGCAGCCGGGATCGCTCCTTTTGCTCCTGCTCGATCGTCTGTCGCAGCTGGTCGAGGGCCGACGCACCGGTTCCCGCCAGCACGGACTGCGTATCCACGGTCAAGTGCTCGATGGCTCCGTAGTTTCCGAAGAAGGGAATGCTCCAGGCCAGCGCCGCCGCGAGCAAGAAGCCACCCCCCACCACGAGCAGCGCGCGCCGGGTGCTCGGGCCGATGCGATGGCTGGGCAGTGCGAGCTCGCGGTCCTCGAGCATCATGTCGCGAAAGAGTGTTCGCACGAAGATTCCCTGGGTCGGCCCTCGGCCGTCGACCCGGGAGCGCGCCCAGGGGAAACCGAGCCGCTGAGAGACGCCCGGGAGCGTCTCGCCCTCACGCCGTGCGCTCGTCAGGTAGACCCCGCGCAAGAAAGGGGTTTCCTCGTAGCGCGACGGCGCGAACGAACGACGCAAGAAGAGCGCGAGCACACGCGAGAGCTCGTCGAGCTCCTGGGGGAAGACGAAGAGTTTGCGGCGGCGCTGCGGATCGGCTTCCCGCAAGAGGAGCTCGGGCAAGATCGCCTCGAGTTGCTCTCGCACGGCGTCGAGGCCCCGCAGCGCGGCGTCCCCGGCGTCGGCGAAGCGTCGCTCCGGGTTCGTCCAGCCGAAGAGCTCGACCAGGCGGCCAGGAGGCAGGGCGCTCGCCAGCTCGATAAACCCATCCACCAAATCGACTTTGGTCACGGCGATGTAAATCGGCGCGTCCACGCCGAGCTCGTCGATGATCTCATTGAGCGTGCGGCGGAGCTGTCGGGCGTTCTCCTCCACGTCGCTCACGCTTCGGCCGAGCAGGCTCGTCGCCGGGACGGCGACGACGACGCCATTCACGGGCATGCCCGGGCGCGCACCGCGCACAAGGCGCAGAAGCGAGCGCCACTCGCTGCGGTCAGCGGACTCTTCGGAGCGCGAGTAGCGGCCCGAGGTGTCGAGCAGGATGGCTTCGTTGGCGAGCCAGAAGTCGCAGCCGCGTGTCGGTCCCGGCGCCGGGAGCCGCGCGAACTCGGCGGGGAGCTCGAGGCCCGATTCGTGAAGCAGCGCACTCTTGCCGCTTCCCGGCTCGCCAATCACCAGATACCAGGGCAGTGCGTAGACGCCGTCGCGCCCCAGCCGGGAACCGCGCAGTTCGTCCATCACCATGCGGAAGCGATCTGACAGCTTGTCCCGCAAGGCGCGTGCTTCGCTCTCGGAGGGCCGCGCGGGGGGCGCTTGGTCGTCCACGCCGCGCGCGCGGCGCTGTTCGCGCTCCTGACGGAAGAGCATCACCACCAGCACAATCACGAGCGCGATCAGCGCGAGGCCGAGCGCGACGATGATCGGGACGAGCCAGCCTCCGCCGAGAACGAAGCGCAGGCCGGCGGCGAGCCCCACGAAGACCACCGTGCCCCCGGCCGGAATCACGACCTTCGGGCTCGAGAGGGCCTCCAGCCACTTCGGGAGGTTCATGACACCGGCGGCAGCGGGACGTGTCCGGCAGCCGAGCCCAGGATGCTCCAGAAGGTCCCGAAGACGACGAGGGCTGCGAGGGCGATCGCCAGGAGCCATGGCCAAAGACGCCCTCCGCGGGCGGGCGGAAGGCGGATCGCCGTGTCATAGGCCGGCGGCGCGAGCCACTGCTCGCGCCCAAGTTCCGTCGCGCGTCCACAAACCCGCAAGAGCTCGTACTGCTGGTGGACGATCGCGCGCCGGTCGCCCTCGTGGCCCATGTACTGACCCTCAAAGCCGAGCAGGAGGCACAGGAAATAGACCTCGCGTGCGGCCACTTGATCGGGGCGCAAGTGGGCCAGGTGGTCATAGAACTCGTTGCCGGCGCGGTTGGTTCGGAAGAGCTGAAGCTGAAGGGGCTCGCGCTGCCAATCCTCTCGCCCGGGCCAGCCGGACTTGAGCACCATCTCATCCGCCCACGCGACAAGGGCGAAGCGGGCCTCTTCGAGATCCGCCGGCGGCACGCTGCGTGCGTCTGGGTCGCGCAGCACCCCGTCGAGCAACGCCAGGACCTGCGCCCTCAGTCGGCTGGGCTGCACGGACGCGGCTTCCGGGGAGAGTTGAAACAGGAGGAGCGAGTCGAAGAAGTCGCCGGCGATGCGTCCGAGCGAGCGCACCATCGCTCAGCCCTTCGGAATCACGACGTACAAACGCACGTCGGCGTTCTCGAGCTTGCCGAGGGAGAGGGCGAAGCAGAACTCGTCCTTGACCTTCGACCAGGCGGGTCCGTGGGGATCCACCTTGAAATACTCGAAGCCCGCGCGCGCCGCGATCTCCGTGGGCGCCGCCGGCATGGGCTCAAGCCGCAGGCCCTTCGTGTTCAACATGACGAGGGGCGGGACCCCGCGGCAGGAGCTCGCCTTGCCGTACTCGGCCACGTGCTGGGCCAACTGCTTCGAGTCCATCGGCGCCTTGATGGCGAGGAAGAAGGCGTTTCGCGGGTCTACGCGCTCCAGGTTGAGGTCGTTCGTCACGTAGTACTTCTTCGCCGGATCAAACGGCATGGGCAGCTCGAAGAAGTTGGTGGGAACGGCTTCCGCAAGCTGCGCATCGATGAATTCGATCAGGGCGTGGAAGCAGCCGTAGAGATCCTCGTGGTTGTAGAGCGGAAGCTCGGCCGCCTCCATCGAGTGGAACGCCGCGAGGGACCCCGCCGTCTCCACGAGGGCCGTATAGAGGTGAAAGGGGCGCGTATCGCCGGTGGAGAGCAGGTGGCGCAAGACCGGCGTCATGCGCGCCAGGGTGTAGCGCATCCACATGCGCGGCAGGTCCGCGATCGCGATCGTGGCGGTGCGTCCTGCCACCACGCGCACCCGTGCCGCAATCTGGCTCACGCAGCGGGTCACCTCGTCGAAAAGCGGCGGGAAGGTCTGCATCGCAAGCAGCGGCGGGCAGTAGGTCGGGGAGAGCGCAAACGGTGTCTTGAGCTCCCCCGTTGCGCGGATCTCCGCGATCTTGATCGACTCGTGGATTTCGAGGTCGTGTTCCTGGCCGTCGAAGAAGAGTCGGAGGTTCGGATACACGAGGTTGACGGGCGTCATGTATCCGCCGCGTTGGAGATCGGGCAGCTCCTCGGGCTGCACCAGCCAGCGTACGTCGCGCGCACCGTCGCCGAGGGGGGCGGCGTTGGGCTCGCTCGGTGAAAGGTGTCGCAGGCCGAGGTAGAGCGAGAGCCGCTCCGCCGTCGGATCGAACTCTCGGGTTTCGACCAAGGCGTTGCCGGGGTAGCGCACGATGGTGCCACCGGGCAGCACGGCGTCGAGGGCCAAAAGGGTCACGCGATGGTCGTTGAGCGCCTCCTCATCCACCTCGAGCTTCGCCACGCCCCAGTGGAAGGGATTGAGCGTGCGTAGGTGGTAGTTGAGGCGAGCGTCGCCATAGAGCTCGCTCTGTTGCAGGTGCTGGGGCCGCAGGAACATGCCCTCGGACCAGGCCACGGGATTGAGCGGGCGGGTCGTCATGGCGTCGCGCGACCGATCACTTGACCAAGAGGTCGCGCGCGGAGAGCACGACCGTCGGCCGGCTCTCCTTCGCGCACTTGGCGGCGATCGAGGCCTTGCGTGTCCCCGGCGGATCGCCGGGCGCACGGTAGTAGTCGGCCACCAGGCCCACATGGGTCGTCGCCAAAGAGAACTGCTCGTCGAAGGTCACCTGCTGACCGGGTGCCACCGTGATCTCGCGCGGCTTGCCCACGGCCCCCGCAAGCGCCCCGCCGCCCAGCACGTCCTCGACGTTCGCAGCATCGAACGCCAGTGCCGACTCGAGCGGGTACACGTAGAGCACGACCACGTGGGACTGGCCGTCGTAGTAGTTAAGAGTCGGGCTCGCATTCAGCGTAAAGCAAACCTGCGTAGCGGTGGGGGGCGGTGGCTTCGAACAGGCCAGGCTGCAGCACACCAGCGCGCTGAGGAGCGCCCAGCGCGCGAACGCGCCAAAGCGAGGGCGACCCCCCTTAAAACCACGCGCGATGCCAGCTCGCTCTCGGCCACCGACCCGCAAGATCCCGGACATCTCGTCGGCCTCTTTCGGGTTTCGAGGGCGACGCTTCAGCCGCTCGAAGAGGCCATACCTTCGCCCGAGTCGCGCGCGGAAGTCAACCCGCAGGGAGTAGCCGCCGTGCGATAATCGCAGACTCCTTTCCAAATCTGGAGGAGCGCCCATGTCGAGCGCGACCGCGACGCTGCGCATCGTCGCTTTGGGCGATTTTAGCGGTCGCTCGGAGACCAAAGCCTCGCGCATCCCTGTGGACAAGGAGCGTTTCGAGGAAGTCTTCGCGCGCATCTCTCCCCGGATCGAGTTTACCGTGCTCAATCGAATCGGGGGGGCCGCCCCTCAGCTTGAGATCGCGCTTGCGCCGGCGAGCCTGCGCGAGCTTGGACCCGAAGCGATCACGGAGGCGGTACCCGCTCTCTCAAAGCTGCGGGAGCTGCGCCGGGCGGCGGAGGCCGTGGGCCGGGGCGAACTCGAAAGGAACGCATTCCGCCTGCGGGCTTCTGAGTTGGCACCGCCGCCCCTCGTGGAGCCGTTGGTCCGTCTCATGGAGTCGGCTTTGACGACTTCCCCCACGGCGCCCACCCGAGCCGCGACGGCGCCGCAGGCCAGCGACGTCGATTCCATCCTCGGGCTCGTGGAGAGCCCCGGCGCGAGCCCGCCCGCGGCGCGCGAGACGGCCCGTCGCTTGGTTGACGCCCTCACCACACGGCCATCGACGGGGCGGAGCCCGGGAGCGAGGAACGGGGCGGCGGCCGCCGCGGCCGCCTTGGATGAGCTCCTCTCGGCGCAGCTCGATGAAATTTTCCACGCCCCGGCCTTTTCGAGCCTTGAATCGCTCTGGCGCGGCGCGAAGCTCCTCGTCGATCGGACCGACTTCCGAAAGCCCATCGCTCTCGACTTGGTCTGTGCGGGTGCGGACGCGGCGGCGGAGGCGATCGACGGCCTCGCCGAAGGTGAAGACGCCGACCTCGTGCTCGCGGCGTTCGAGCTCGGTTTGGGGGCGCAGGACCTCGAACGGGCCCAGGCCTTGGCGGGCGCAGGCGAGCGCGCCCAGACCCCCATCGCGGTGGGCGTTGCGCCCGCCTTCCTCGGGCTCGCCTCGTGGCGCGGGGTGGCCAAGGCACGCCTCCCCC
>Ga0074046_10000914_pt1 | contig 27392 bp, 31 predicted proteins | sample BogForMeECP23OM3_FD_94441 | JGI IMG/M metagenome (GOLD analysis project Ga0074046, IMG submission 94441) | Bog forest soil microbial communities from Calvert Island, British Columbia, Canada - Bog Forest MetaG ECP23OM3 | ecosystem: Environmental > Terrestrial > Soil > Wetlands ...
CAAAAAAAACGCATCGGAGTGTTGAACCCCGCAGAGCTCCCCCTGAGAGTCGGCTCGCTGCGGCGACCTAGGGTCGGACCTCGTAGAAGGCGTTGAAGGGGTTATCGACGTCGAGGCGCCGGAAGCTCGCGAATCCCGCCTCGCGACACAGCGCCTCGGCCCGCTTCGGGCCGTAGGCCGCGCCGAGGCCCTCACCCCCCTGGGAGAGCGATACCGTCATGCAATAGAGCGTGCTGATCGAATAAAGCAGGGCGCCAGCGGAACCCAGATTCTCGGCCAAGCTGTCACCCGCGGCCGGCTCCACCAAAAAGAACGTTCCCTCGGGAGCGAGCGCCTCGCGGATCCGGCGCAACACCGCGCGAGGCCGGGCGAGGTCATGTACCACGTCAAAGGCAGTCACCAGATCGAGGCGCGGCTCTTGCGGAAGATCCTCGGCCGAGCGCTGCTCGAAGTGGGCATTCGCGAGACCCTCACGCTCGGCCGCCGAGCGCGCGCGCGCGAGGGCTGTGCCATCGATGTCGTAGCCGGTGATCTCCGAGCGCGGATAGGCCTTCGCAAGCGTGAGCGTCGAGGTCCCCGAGCCGCACCCGATATCCGCCACCCGTGCACCTTGCTCGAGGCGCTTCACGACGTCCGGCAAGCTGGGGAGCCACTTGCGGGTCAGCAGTACACGCATCCCCGGACTGTTCGCGCGATCGATGGCCTCCACCGCTTCGCTTCCGAACTCCGCGTAGCTTACGCCGCCACCTTCGCGCATTGCCCGTGCGACGCCGGGAATCGCCCGGTAGACCGCGGGCAGAAACTGGGTCCAGCCGCCCAGAAAAAACGGGCTCTTCTCGTCCGCGAGACAGGCGGCGACCTCGGGGGTGAGCTCGAAGGTCTCGCCCGCCGGGTCGTACTGGAGGATTCCGCCTGCGGCGAGCGCGGAGAGAGTTTCACGCAGGTAGCGCTCGTGAAGTCCGGACTCCGTCGCGATCGTGCGGAGCGCGAGCGGCCCTCGCCCCGCGAGGGTCGAGAGCAGGCCTGTGCGACCCGCCACCTCGGTGACCGCGAGCAGCGCGGCGTTCGTCGTCATGCCCATGAACTGTTCCATGAACGCTCGGACCTTCTCGCGATCCATTCCGCCTCCCTTCAGCTCTCGTCCGCGCGCGTCCTGGGCGCAAGCCAATGCTGTGTGATTGCAACCGGTCGAAATCCCAGCTTCGCGTACATTTGCTTGGGGGTGTCTGCGGCGCGAGCCGTGAGAAAGACTGCCTGCGCACCCCGCTGGCGCGCCTCGCAGACGCAGTGGGCAACGAGCATCGTTGCGATGCCGCGGAGCCGTGCGGCGGGATGGACGTAGAGGTCTTCCAGCAGACCGAGGCCGCCCTCTACGAATTCCGAGAAAAATCCGATGGGGGAGCCTCCGCGCGAGGCAAGCCAGGTGCGGACGCGAGGCCGCTTGCGGCGCATCGTGTCGACCCACTGTTGGCCGACGGTCCGCACCCAGGGCGCCCCGTCGTCGCTCAGCTTGAGCGAGAGATAGGCTGCCCACTCCGCTTCACTGTCCAGCTGGCGAATGCGGATTTCGCGGGTGTCCCTGCGCAGCTCGCCCTCGAGTGTCATTACGATGCCTTCCTCGCATTCCCAGCCCTCCAGCGCGAGCCGCGCATCAAGCGAAGGGGGCACCGAGAGGGGATCGAGACGGATCGAAGCACGGTGGCCGCGAGCGCAGAGCTCAGCGTCGACGGCTCCCAAGAGCTCGTCAACCCCGGCCTCGTCGGTACGGACCAGGCGGGCGTGGTTGGCATCGTAGATCTGTGGGGTTCGCGCGTCGCGCACGAAGAGGGCGCCTGCGCGGTGAAAGGATTCCGCCGCCCCTGCGGCGTGGTACTCCGCCTCGACCGAGAGAATGCGGACGAGTGCCGCGGTCCCCGCGGAGGTCAGACCCCAACCGTCCAGATGTCGCCGGAGCGGAGCAGCGTCTGCAGGTCGCCCTTCCCGCGCTTTGCCACCGCCTCTTCGATCTGCCCCTCGAGCAGGCGCTCGTAGGAGAGCTTCTCCACCGCCCGGAACACTCCGATCGGGATCGGGAACTCCGGACGCACGAGGGTCGCGAGCGCGAAGGCGTAGGCCGGGGTCTCGTAGCTCTCGTCGTGGACGGCGATGCCGGCGGCCTCCGGGTCCTCGTCGTCGCGCAGAGGCACCACGCTCGGAATCCCGCGCTCGATCCGGATGCCCTTGCGCGCGCCCTTGGCGCCGAAGACCAGGGGCCTGCCCTGCTCGAGCAGGAGCCCGGCCTCAAGCCGCGTCGACTTGTCCTCGACTTCTCCCCACTCATCGTCGTTGTACACCGGGCAGTTTTGCAGGATCTCGACAAAGGCCGTGCCCTTGTGGGCATGTGCGCGGTGCAAGATCTCCTGGAGATGCTTGGCATCCACGTCGACCGTGCGTGCAACGAAGGTGGCACCCGCCCCAAGCGCAAAACTCACCGGGTCCAGGGGGTAGTCCACGGAGCCCTGCGGTGTGGACTTCGTCTTCATGCCGAGTCGCGAGGTCGGTGAGTACTGGCCCTTGGTAAGGCCATAGACGCGGTTGTTGAACAACAGGATCTGCAGGTCGAGATTGCGGCGTAGGGTGTGGAGCAGGTGGTTGCCGCCGATCGAGAGCCCGTCGCCGTCGCCGGTCACGACCCAGACCGAGAGCTCCGGCCGGCTCGCTTTAATGCCGGTTGCGAAGGACGGTGCGCGCCCGTGGATCGTGTGGAATCCGTAGGTATTCATGTAGTAGGGGAAGCGGCTCGAGCAGCCGATTCCTGAGACGAAGACGACGTTCTCGCGCGGAACGCCGAGCTCGGGCATCACCTTCTGCACATTCGCAAGAATCGAGTAGTCACCGCAGCCCGGGCACCAGCGCACGTCTTGATCAGAGGTGAAGTCCTTGCGCGTGAGAACCGCCGGCATCTCGCTCACGAGCGCGCCTCCCGGGGGGTCTGCGCCCCCACGAGCTCTTGGATCTTGGATTTGATTTCGCCGACTTTGAGCGGCTGGCCCTGGACTTTCGAGAGGCTCTCGGCGTCCACCAGGAATTCGGCGCGCAGCAGCATGGCGAGCTGGCCAAGGTTGAGCTCGGGAACCAGCACGCGCCGGAATCCCCGGAGCACCTCGCCCAGGTTTTGCGGAAAGGGATTCAGGTGGCGGAGATGGATGCTCGAGACGTCGAGTCCGTCGGCGCGCGCCTCTTCGACCGCCGAGGTGATCGCCCCGTAGGTTCCGCCCCATCCGACCACGAGGAGCTCCCCGCCCCGCTGGCTCCCATTAACTTCGACCGGCGGAATGTCCTGCACCATGCGCGCGACCTTTTCGGCGCGAAGCCGCGTCATGCGCTCATGGTTGGACGGGGCGTAGGAGATATTCCCCGACACCTCCTCCTTCTCGAGGCCGCCCACCCGGTGCTCGAGCCCCGCCGTCCCCGGCACCGCCCAGCCCCGGGCCAGTGTGTCCGGATTGCGCAGGTACGGCTGGAAGGGCCCGTCCCCGGACGGTGTCGAATTCTGAAACGGGGCCCGCGCAAGCGTCTCCACCTCTGGGATTCGCCAGGGCTCGGCGCTGTTGGCGAGGAAGCCGTCCGAGAGCAGCACGACGGGGGTCATGTACTTGACCGCCAGCCGGAACGCTTCAAGCGCGGAGTAGAAGCAGTCGCCCGGCGTCGCGGCCGCAATCACCGGCATCGGGCTGTCGGAGTTGCGCCCGAAGAGGGCAAGCAAGAGATCGCCCTGCTCCACCTTCGTGGGCATTCCGGTCGAGGGTCCGGCGCGCTGCACGTCGACGACCACGAGGGGGAGCTCGACCATCACTGCGAGGTTCAGCGCCTCCTGCTTCAAGACGAAGCCCGGACCGCTGGTTGTGCAGACTCCCAAGAGGCCGGCGTACGAGGCGCCAATCGCCGCGCTCACGGCAGCGATCTCGTCTTCGGCCTGGAAGGTCTTCACGCCAAAGTGTCGATAACGGGCAAGCTCATGCAGGATGTCGCTCGCCGGTGTAATCGGGTAGGCCCCGAGGAAAACCGGTCGCTGCATCTGCACGCCCGCAGCCACGATGCCCCAGGCCAGTGCCTGGTTGCCGGTGATATTTCGATAAGTCCCGGGCTCGATCTTCGCGCGCGGGACGACGTAGGAGACCGGAAAGAGTTCCGTCGTTTCCGCGAACGCGTGACCCGCGAGTAGAACACGCCGGTTGGCTTCGCGCACGTCTCCCGTGAATTTCTGGTCGATCCACTCGAGTGTGGGCTTTAAGTCTCGGTGATAGAGCCAATACATGACGCCGAGGGCGAAGAAGTTCTTTGAACGATCCGCCTCGCGCTGGGAGAGGTTCAGGTCTTTCAGTGCCTCGCGATTCAGCTTGGTGAGCGGGATATCCACCACAGTGTAGCGGTCACGCAGGGCTGGCAGGGGGTCCGTCTCGTATCCCGCGAGCTTCAGGTTTCGGTCCACGAAGGCGTCGCTGTTGACGATCAGCATGCCCTTCGGACGCAGGTCCCCGAGATTGGCGCGCAAGGCCGCGGGGTTCAGCGCGACCAAGACGTCGGGCTGATCGGCCGGCGTGCGGATATCGAGGGAAGAAAAATGGATCTGGAAGCCAGAGACCCCTGCAAGCGTGCCGGCGGGTGCGCGGATCTCTGCCGGGAAGTCAGGGAAGGTCGAGAGGTCGTTGCCTGCGAGTGCGGTGGTCTCGGTGAACTTTGTTCCGGTGAGCTGCATGCCATCACCCGAGTCTCCGGTGAAGCGGATGGCAACTCGGTCGAGCTCTTCGACGCGCTTTTGACTCAAGGACTGTGCACCTCGTTAGACGTGGATCGCGCCCCGCATTCTATCCGCACGGCCCTGTTGCGAAAGGGTCCCGCTCTACAGGCCGGGCACGGCTCCGGCAGGCCAAAGCGCTGGACGGGCGCCCGGTTTCGAGCCCTTGCTGCGGGCGTTTGAGCCTCAAGGCGGGAAGCCCATCCGCCGATAGTGGGGCCATGTTCTTCCCGCGCTCGCTGCCGCTCGCCCTCGATGAATCGGGTCTCCACGGCCTTCGGCTCGCCCTGAATAACCCGGTCCTCTCGATCCAGGAGCTTCCTCCGGGTCCCGCCACGGCGGCGATCGCCATCCATGCGGAAAAAAGTGGGGAGTGCGCCCTCACGATTGCCATCCGGGCCTTGCGCGGGGGAGAGGTCGTGTTCTTCACGCTGGATGAGGACCTATCGGACGACAGGGCGGTTCTGGGAGCGATCGATGGCGCGCTCTCCTTTGCCGAGGCGATGGGCTTCCTGTTCGATGATGAGGTCGAAATCGCGACGCCGGCCCAACGCAAGCGAGCCCTCGGCCGCTGGCGTGAGCTGGTGAGCGAATCGAGGAGCGGCTCGGTCGAGGCGGTCGCGCCGGCGGAGGAACTCCTCGTTCTCGAGGAGACCGTCGAGCTCGAGGAAGCCGCACCGCCGGAGCTTCCCCCGCCGCGCCGCCCCGAGACCTCCTCCCGCACGGGGTCAGGCCACGCGGAAAACAAGTCCGGCGCAGCGGCCGCTGGGAAGGCTGCCGGCCGCGGAGTCTCGCTCACCAAGTTTCGCAAGCGCAGCGCGATGTCCACTGCCCCACGCCCGGAGGGGGAAGGCCGTTCCGACGCCCCGCCGGGAGCTCAAGCCTCACGCAAAGCCGTTCTGATGACCCCCCACGGACCGGCGCTCGGCCGCCTCCAGCTGATCAAGCGCCGGCGATCGGGCGATGCGGCCCCGGCGGCGAGTTGGCTTGCCCGCCTTCTCGGCTCGTTTTGACCCTACCGGCCAGGAGAAACGTCATGTCGTACCCGCTCGATCGACTCCAGCAGCACCTGCCCGGCCAAGGCGCCCGCCCTTCCTTGGGGCGCGTGGCTCTTGCGGTCTTGTGCCTGGCCCTCGGCCTCGCCTGCGCGAAGCCCGCGATCCTCCAGGGAACAGACGAGGACCGGTTCAAGCGTGCTCTCGCCCATCGCGATCTTGGGGCCGATCACCTGCAGCACGGGGATAACGCCCTGGCGCTGCGTGAGCTCCTCCTCTCGGAAGAGATCAATCCGAAAGACGCGACCACCCAGGCGGGGCTGGCTGAAGCATATCGGCGACAGGGTTACCTGGCGGACGCCGAGAAGCACTTGCTCCGCTGCATCGAGCTTGCCACCCGACAAGGCGTGATCGGCAACCGCTCCACGATCCAGCTTGCCCGGCTCAACCTATCGTCTCTCTATGTCCAGCTGGAGCGCTATCCCGAATCGATCGAGCAGAGCAAGATGCTGGCGAACGATCCCACGTTCACGGCGCCGTGGATCGCGCTTACCAACCAGGGATGGGCGGAGTACAAGCTCGGACGGACCGAACAAGCGCGGCAGACCCTTGGGCTCGCGCTGCAGTACAAAGCCGACTTCTGGCGCGCGCTGCTCAACCTCGGCATCTTGGAAGCGGAGGCAGGTCACAAGGCGGAGGCGTTGCCGCTGTTTAGCCGTGCCCTCGCACAGAAGCCCGGACCGTTGGCGGAGGCAGAGATTAACTACCGGATCGCCGAGATCTACGTGTCGTTGGGCGAACGCGACCGCGCCCTGCAGCACCTGACCGCGGCAGTCCAGACAAAGCCGAGCGGGGAATGGGGGAAGCGCTCCGAGGACTACCTCAAGGTCCTCCGCTAACGGAGGACCAGCGGGCTGCGGGGGATCGCTCCTCGATTGGGGCGTATCTCGGGCGGCAGCGTGCCCTGCGTCATATCACCCTCGACGAGCTCGAGGCCACGACGCGCATCCCGCGCCGCTCGCTCGAGCGGCTCGAGGCGGGCGCCTTCGATCGCGACCGCGATGCCTTCGCACGAAGCTTCGTTCGCACGGTGGCCACAGCGCTTGGCCTCGACGCCAACGAGGCCGTGACGCGCATGCTCGCCGAGGTCGCGCCAGATGCCGATTTACGCGGCGCGCGGCGCCTGCACACGGGCCGCGTGCTTGCGCTTGGCGCGGCTCTCGCTGCGCTCGGGGCCGTATTTGGGCTCTGGCGGGCGGGAGTCTCGCTGCCGCGCTTCTCGCTGGGCCGGGCCCAAGAGCGCGCCATCGTGTACCGCCGCAACGCCGTCCACGAGCTGGCAGATGAGGCGCGGGCCCGGGGGCTTCGGCCTCCGCCGCCGGCTGAGGAGGACGCGTCAGCGCCCGAGACACGCTAGGGTGTCCGCGTGGCGAGCTTCGTGACCGAGGCGCTGGTGCTTCGGGTGTTCGATTTCGGCGAGTCCGACGTCGTCGTCCACCTGCTCACGCCGGAGACCGGGCGTCTGGCGGCCATCGCGAAGGGCGCCAAGCGCAGCCGAAGGCGCTTCAGCGGGACCCTCGATTTCTTCAACCAGCTGCGCGTGCAAGCCGACCGCAGACCCTCCCGGGCCATGGCTCGGCTTGAGCACGCGGTCCTGCTCCATTCCTTTCAAGAAATCCGTCTCTCCCCCCCGCGTTTTGCGCTCGGCTGCTACCTGCTCGAGCTCCTCGGCCGGCTCGCGCCGGAGGAGGGTGCCCGGGCGGACACGCAAAGGCTCTTCGCGTTCGCGACGGGCGCGCTTTCCGCCATCGCCAGACGAGAACCTGACCTGCGGCTGCGCACGCTGCTTGAGTTGCGCGCGCTGGATGCGCTCGGGCTGCGCCCCGAACTGCGCCGCTGCGTGCGCTGTGATGGGGAGCTCGGGCCGGCAGGGGAGGTGGCCTTCCATGTGGCCGATGGAGGACCCGTGTGCGGAGCGTGCGCGCCGCGCATCGAGGGTTTGCTCCGCGTGCACCTAGGTACGCTCCGCGCCCTCGACCAGGGACTTCGCCTGTCCGAAGGGCGGCTGGACCGCTTGGCACTCCCGCCAGGGGCGCTTCGCGAGGCGCGGCGCCTGCTCGCGCGATTCACCCGGTTTCATCTCGGCATCGAGCTTCGAAGTGAGCGATTCCTCGACGAAATCATGCCGGTCGCAGAATCCGCGCCGGCTTGACACGCCTCCCCCGCGAAAGGAATACTCGCCCGCCCCACGCGCCGCCTGCGAGCGATGCGACCCCAAGGGTGCCCATGTCCGACGCCGACTCCGCGAAGAGCCCTTACCCCTGGCGCATGGACGACCTCGTGTCGCTGTGTACGCGCCGCGGGTTCATCTTTCCCTCGAGCGAGATCTACGGCGGGATCAACGGTTTCTGGGACTACGGGCCGCTTGGCGTCGAGCTCAAGAACAATCTGAAGGCGTTCTGGTGGCAGCGCGTGGTGCGGGAACGGGACGACGTGGAGGGGCTGGACAGCTCGATCATCTGTCATCCCCGCACCTGGGAAGCGTCCGGTCACGTGGAGCACTTCAGCGATCCGATGGTCGACTGTCGTGCCTGCAAGAAACGATTCCGCGCCGATCAGCTGGACGAGGCAGGCTCGTGCCCCGCGCGCGAGGGAACGAGCGAACACGATTTCACCGAAGCACGTCGCTTTAACCTCATGCTCAAGACCTTTATCGGCGCATCGGAAGATGCCGCGGCGGTCGCATACCTGCGGCCCGAGACCTGCCAGTCGATTTTCACGGACTTCCGGCGGGTGAAAGACGCCTCCCGCCAGAAGATCCCGTTCGGCATCGCACAGATCGGCAAGGCCTTCCGAAATGAGATCAATCCACGCAACTTCACCTTTCGTTCTCGAGAGTTCGAACAGGCGGAGCTCGAATTTTTCATCCACCCGAGCGAGCGCGAGAAGTGGTTCGCGCACTGGCTCGAAGAGCGGCAGCGCTTCCACCGCGAGCTAGGATTCATCGCTGCCCGTCTGCGCGTTCGGGCCCATACGGCAGACGAACTCGCGCACTATGCAAACGCCGCAGCGGACATCGAGTTTCTCTTTCCCTTCGGCTGGCAGGAGATCGAAGGCGTTCACGATCGAGGGGACTGGGATTTGCGGCGCCATACCGAGTACAGCGGCAAGGACCTGTCGATCACCGACGAGGAGACGAAGGAACGCTTCACGCCCCTGGTGATCGAGACGTCCGTGGGGATCGACCGAACTGCGCTTGCCCTGCTTGTGAATAGCTATGAAGAGCAGACGCTGCCCGATGGCGAAACGCGCACGTTGCTTCGCCTGCCCCCAGCCATTTCGCCCATTAAGGTGGCGGTCTTGCCGCTCTCGAAGAAGCTTGCCGAACCCGCCCAGAAGCTCGCGCTTGAGCTCCGGCGGCGCTTTTCGACCTTCTACGACGAGTCCGGGAACATCGGGCGGCGCTACCGGCGCCAAGATGAGGTGGGCACCCCCTTCTGCGTCACCTACGACTTCGAGTCGGGCACCGATGGCAGGGTCACAATCCGCGAGCGTGACGCAATGACACAGGACAGGGTCCCCCTCGAGGGAGTGCAGGCTTATCTTCGGGACAGGCTGGAGATCGTCCTGTGACGCAGCGAACCGCGAAGACCACCCGCAGAACGCCTTCGAAGTCAGCGAAAAAGGTCTACTTCTTTGGCGCCGGGAAGGCCGAGGGTCGCGCCGAGATGAAGGCAATCCTCGGGGGCAAAGGAGCGAATCTGGCCGAGATGACCCGGCTCGGCGTTCCAGTACCTCCCGGGTTCACGATCTCGACCCCCGTATGCCACGAGTACAACGCTGCCGCGGGCAAGCTCCCCGCCGAAGTAAAGCGCAGCAGCCTTTCCGCCCTTTCCAAGGTGGAGAAGATCATGGGGCTGCGCTTTGGAGATCCAAAGCGGCCGCTTCTGGTGTCGGTGCGCTCTGGGGCGCGTGCGTCCATGCCCGGCATGATGGACACCATCTTGAACCTCGGCTTAAACGCCGAGACCGTCGAGGGGCTCGCGGCCTCTGCCGATGCGCGCTTTGCCTACGACAGCTACCGGCGCTTCGTCCAGATGTACGGCGACATCGTTCTCGGCGTTCCGATGGATCGCTTTGAGGAGCGGCTCGAGGCGCTCAAGCGGAGCCGTGGTACCGAGCAGGACACCGCCCTGAGCGCCGAGGATTGGCGCGGGCTCGTGCGCGAGTTTCTCGAGGTGGTGCAGGACGTGACGGGAGAGCCCTTCCCGCAAGATCCCGAGCTTCAGCTCTGGGGAGCGGTGGGAGCGGTCTTTCGCTCCTGGAGAAACGAGCGCGCCATCCGCTACCGAAAGCTCAACGACATCCCCGAGTCCTGGGGCACGGCGGTGAACGTGCAGGCCATGGTGTTCGGCAACATGGGGGATGACTGCGCGACGGGCGTCGCGTTCACCCGCGACCCGTCCACCGGCGAGCGGGTGTTCTTCGGCGAGTACCTGAAAAACGCCCAGGGCGAGGATGTGGTTGCCGGGATCCGCACCCCTCAGCCGATCAACACAGCTGCGCGTCGTCCCGATCAGTCGCACCTCTCGACGCTCGAAGAAGAGATGCCCGCGGCCTATCGACAGCTCGTGCGGATTTATCGGGGCCTCGAGAAACACTACCGGGACATGCAAGACATTGAGTTCACGATTCAGCGCGGGCGTTTGTGGATGCTGCAGACGCGAACCGGCAAGCGCACCGTGCGGGCGGCGGTGAAGATCGCTGTCGATATGGCACGCGAGCGACTCATCAGCCGGGAGGAGGCCGTGATGCGGGTCGACCCGCGGGCCCTCGACCAGCTCCTGCACCCTACCCTCGACCCGCGGGCGGAGCGGGAGGTCCTGGCTCGGGGCCTGCCGGCATCCCCGGGCGCCGCGGTGGGTACCGTCGTGTTCTCCGCCGATGAGGCCGAGGCCCGGGCGAAGGCGGGGGAGAAGCTGATTCTGGTTCGGATCGAAACCTCTCCCGAGGACATCCACGGCATGCACGCCGCCGAAGGCATCTTGACCGCGCGGGGGGGCATGACTTCCCACGCGGCGGTGGTGGCGCGGGGGATGGGCAAGTGCTGTGTCGCCGGATGCGGCGCCCTGCGTATTCACTACGGCAAAGGCGAGATGCAAATCGACGAGCAGGTGATCCGAGCGGGCGACACGATCACCATTGACGGCAGCAGCGGCGAGGTCATGAGGGGGCGCGTCCGCACCGTGACGCCCGAGCTCGGCGGGGAGTTCTCGGAGCTCATGCGCTGGGCCGACCAGCTGCGCCGGGTGCACGTGCGCACCAACGCCGATACACCCCACGACGCAAAAATCGCCCGGCAGTTCGGAGCCGAAGGCATTGGCCTGTGCCGTACCGAGCATATGTTCTTCGAGCCGAATCGCATTCTGGCCGTGCGCGAGATGATTCTCTCCTCCGATGATCAACAACGCCGACGGGCGCTCGAAAAGCTCTTGCCCATGCAGCGCGGCGACTTCGTCGGGATCTTCCGAGCGATGGAGGGGTTGCCGGTCACGATCCGCCTGCTCGATCCTCCGCTCCACGAGTTCCTACCGCACGAGGACGACGAGATCCGGGAGGTGGCTTCCGCCCTCGGGAGCGACACGGCAAAGGTCCGTGGGATGATCGACTCCCTGAAGGAGTTCAATCCCATGCTTGGGCACCGCGGCTGTCGCCTCGGCATTACCTTCCCCGAGATCTATCGCATGCAGGTCCGCGCGATCGCTGAAGCCGCATGCGAAGTGGCCGAGTCCGGTGCGAAGGTTCAGCCCGAGATCATGATCCCCCTCGTCGCCCACGTGGGGGAACTCGAGATGCTGCGCCCGCTGATCGAGGAGGAAATCTCGTCCGTGCTGCGTGAGCACCCGGGTGTAAAGGTGCGGCCGACGGTCGGTACCATGATCGAGGTGCCGCGGGCATGTATCGTGGCCGAAGCCATCGCGCGTCACGCGGACTTCTTCTCCTTTGGCACGAACGATCTTACGCAGATGACCTACGCGCTCTCTCGCGATGACGCGGGGAAATTCCTCGGCGCCTACATTGACCAGGGGATTCTCGAAGATGACCCGTTCGTCTCGATCGACGAGGAAGGAATCGGCGCCCTGATCCGAATCGGTGTCGAGAACGGTCGCAAGACGCGAAAAGATTTGAAGGTCGGGATCTGCGGGGAACACGGCGGCGACCCGAAGAGTGTGAAGTTCTGCGCGCGGGCAGGCCTCGATTACGTGTCGTGCTCACCGTACCGAGTGCCCGTGGCGCGCCTGGCTGCCGCGCAGGCGGAAGTAGAGGGGCGCGTTCAGGCTCGTGGGGGCGAGCGACGTTGAGCGGCGCGAGCCGTCTCTTGAGGGCGACCTTCGCTCTGGCTCTCCTCGCCCTCGTCGCGTGCCGGGGCGACGCCGGCCCGACGGCCGACCCCTCCTTCGGAGTTGAGATTGTGAACGATCCTGCGATCGTCGACTTTCAGACGCGAGCCGATGCCTTCTATGGACGCCTGACCCGCCGGCGCGTGAACACGATCGCGACCTTCAACGACCGGGTGCTTCGCGAGTACTTCCAGACCGACGCCCAGTACTCGGACTACTATTCCGCTCTCGCGGAGGCACTCACCGAGGCGCACTTCGAGAAGAATCGCCCGCTCGAGGGCGAGGTGCGCGAGTTCCTGTTCGACGCACCGGGAAAGGCCCGTGTGCGCTACCGCTTCGTGGGATTGAACTCAAAGCCTCTGCGGTTCTGGAGCACCTCCTTGGAGCGCGAAGACCGCTGGGAGCGTGTCGAGGGCAAGTGGTGGATCGTGCCAGGACGACCATGACAGTGCCGGCCCAGGACCTCCGCGAACGACGCGCCGCGGAGCGCGTGCAGGCGGCGCTCGCGGCGGCCTACGAAGACTCGCAGCGCCAGGTCTTTCTGCGTACGCGCGACCTCTCCGCGCGGGGCATTTTCTTGTTCTCCCCTGATCCTCCCCCGGTGGGGGTGGAGGCCCATCTTCTGTTGGAGCTTCCGGGGGAGACAGCGTTCCTTCGCCTCTCCGGCCGGGTGACACGGCGAGAAATCGGAGAGCACTCAGGCTTCGCGCTGCAGTTCGGCTCGCCTACCACGGAGAACGCGCTGAGCGCCCTGCGGAGCTACGTGGCCGGCATCGCCCGGGAGGGCGCCCCCCGGTCCTGATCTCACGAGGGCTCCGAAAGGTCGAATCGGGCTGTGTGTGGAAAAGCCGGCAATCTGCCCCCTCGGGACGGATCGGTGAACCTCTCTTTCCACAAAGGGAAAATCGTTTCCCTCCTCCCTCAGACGAAGAGCTGCACATTGCCGCTTGTATCTAGGCAAAAGCTGTTTGAGGATGGCTAGCTGCAGTCGGGCTTGCCTATCGGGTTTTACCCTGGTCTAATGGCACGTGGATTGCTCGTTCATGTGTCGGGACGCTGGTCCCCACTTTTGAAAAGCCCGAGACTACGAGCGCATCGAAAGGAAAAAGCCCAGGGAGCTTCACAGAGTTTTTGGAACGCGGGCGGGTCTTCCCCCCCAGATTCGGCGCGTTCCTGCCACCCATGGGGTGGCGCGCCGGCTCTGCTGTTTGGATCCTCCTCGAGGCGGATCCTCCGCCGCGGTTCCCAGTCCCGTGTCGCATCCCCTAGTTTTTCGAATCGATGCTCTTCGCAGCAGATGCAGGAGAGCACACCTTGTCGAACGCAGAGAAGGCTTGGCCGAGCGACGCACAGCTTGTGACCGAGATTCTGGCCGGAAGTCGCGAACACTTCGATCTCCTCTACGAGACGTACTTCCCGCGTGTCTTTCGCTTCGCGGTGAAGCGCCTCGGCGACCCCGGCGAGGCCGAAGACGTCACCCAAGAGGTGTTCGTCACGGTCTTCCGGTGCCTTGCCTCCTACGCTGGAAACTCGTCCCTCCTCGTGTGGATCTTCGGGATTACCCGAAACAAGGTGAACCGCCGCTTCCGCGGCCGTCGCCCGCGGCTTGAGTCCCTCGACGACCTCGGTGCGATCGAGCTTTCCGGGGAAGATGTGCCTACCGATCGCACGGTGGACGCCCGCAGGCTGCTGGCCCGCTGCGAGACCCTGATCGAGGAGCACCTGACTCCCCTCCAACGGCGCATCTTCCATCTGAAGCACCTGCGCCGGCAGCCGATTCGGGCCATCGCCCGGGCCCTCGGCAAGTCCGAGGACGCCGTGAAGGCGAACCTCTACCGGATGCGGCGAGCCCTCGAGCAGGGGGTACCCGGTCTTGAGGGCGTGATTACGTCCTAGGACGAAATACCCGTCGCTCGGTCCAGAGCCGAGAAACCTCGTCACGACGCACCTTTCCGTGCCACCCCCCGGCGCTTCGGGCCACCTAGTTGTCAGGGGCTGACCCTTGACCTCGAGGAGTCCGCGTTGAACCGTGCCGTTCGCTCTGCCTGCTCAAAGGTTGCCGCTCTTGCTCCCGTTGAGCCGTTTTCCGATGCGGCGCTCGTCGCCGGTATCCGCGACGGGAGCCAAGCGGACTTCAATCGGCTCTACGAGCGCTATTTCCAGCGTGTCTACACGTTCGCCTACATCCGCGTGCGCAATCACGCGGACGCCGAGGAGATCGCCCAGGAGACTTTCACGGCGGTGTTTCGGTCTATTGAGGCCTATCGCGGGAAGTCGAACCTGCTCTCCTGGCTCTACGGTATCGCGAAGAACACGGTGAACAATCACTTACGCCGCATCAAGGCGCGGGAGGCCTGGCTCGAACGAGCGGAGCCAGACCTTTGGGTCACGCGCGCGGTGAGCATGGCCACGCCCGAGGACGAGCTCTCCCTGCGCCGCTACGCTGATGCGATTCACCAGCGGCTTCACTCCGTCGCGGAGTGGCAGGTCGAGGTCTTCGTGCTCCGGCACCTCGAGGATCTTCCCATTCGCGAGATTGCCCGTCGGATGGCGCGCTCCAACGACGCGATCCGCTCGTGTCTCTATCGCGTGAAGCGCCTTCTTGTCGAAGCGGGCGACCCCAGCTTCGCAGTGACCATGTCTTGAACGACTAAGACGGGGGGTGGGCGTGAAAGGATTCCTCCGGGGAGGGAGGAACTCGACCGAGAAAGCCGAAGCCGATCAGCTGAGCCCGAAGCCGATACAGGAAGCGAACGAAGAGATGGACGCAGAGTTGAACGTAGAGTTCTCGGACGACGAACTCCAAGAATTTCTTGAGGGCGACCACCTCGAGGTGAGCGCAGATCCCGCGTTCAAGGAGCGCCTCCGCCGCAAGCTTTGGGAGATCGTGCGCAGCCGCATGGCCGACGATCCGGAGAGCGGTGGGATTTGACGCCACGTTGCGTCGAGCCACGCCTCTCACTAGCCTCGCCTCCCCATGAAGCGTGGCGTTCTGCGGAGGGTTCTCCGGCCGAAGATTTACCCTTGGTACGCCATGGCGGCGGTGCTGATCTGGCATGCAGACCCCACCCCGGCGCGGATCGGCGTTGGCCTCTCGCTCGTGGTGGCGGGCGAGAGCCTGCGCTTCTGGAGCGCTGGTCATCTCATCAAAAACCAGCGCCTCACCGTCTCAGGTCCCTACGCATATCTACGACATCCGCTCTACGCCGGGACGATGCTCGTCGGGGTGGGATTGCTCTGGATGGGAGGTGGCTCGGCGGCTCCTTGGCTCCTTGGCGTGGGCTTGCTCTTTTTCTTCCTCCACTATTTGCCCTACAAGGAACGGATCGAAAGCGCACGGCTTGAGCGCCGCTACGGGGAGGCGTACCGGCGCTACCGAGTGGCCGTTCCCGCGCTCCTGCCGGCAGTCCGGCCCTGGACCGATCCTGAGGTCACGGGCGGCGAAGGCTGGAGCGCGGAGCGTGTTCGGGCCAACAACGAGGACGGGGCCGCCTTGGCCGTGGCGCTCGCGGCTGCACTCGTGCTGCTCCAACCCGTCCTCACTGCGGCTCTTCGACGTCTGCTCGCGCCTTGAGCGCGAGCTACCGCGACGCAGGCCGGCCTACGGTCAAGCTCTCCCGCGTCGCGATCGCGGCTTGCGTGCACCAGGTTCTGGAGCCAGGGACAGGGCGCGACCCAGTCGTCTCGCTCGCCCGTCTGGGAGAGCAGGAGGTCGTGATCAAAGATTTTGCGTCGCGAAGCTTCTTGGTCCGAAACCTGATCGGACGCTGGATGATCGCACGGGAGGCCAAGGCCTACCGCGCACTCGCAGGTCACCCAGCCGTACCTCGTTTCTATGGATGCGTGGACGCGCTTGCCCTCGCACTCGAGTACCGACCCGGACGGCGAATGTCCCGCCGCACGTACGGTTCTCTCCCGCCCGAATTCCTCGGCGAGCTTGAGAAGGCGATCCGCGAGATGCACGCCCGAGGGGTGGCGCATCTTGATCTGCGCCATAGAACCAACGTGATGGCGGATGCCGAAGGGCACCCGGTCTTGATCGACTTTGGCTCGGCGGTCTGCTTGCCCCCGGGTGGGCTTGCAGCGCGGATCTTCTTGCCACTGCTTGCGTACTTCGATTTTCGCGCGCTGCGCAAGTGGCAGTCGCGGATGCAGGCCTGACTACGTGCGGGGCGGAAGCGGAGGCTCCACCTCGGAAGGCGATCGCGGCGCGAGTCGCCCCACGTAGTACCGGAAAGTCTCGAGGGTGAGCCGAGCGTCGGCCAGGGCCCGATGGGGCACGGCACCGTCCACCAAGCCGGCCGCCGTCGCCGCCTGGTGGAGCGAGAGCGCAGGCACCCTCTCGCCGGCCACGAGCGAGAAGGCGTAGTAGAGCGTTGCCAGATCGATGACGTGGTAGTCGAACGGGTAGGGGAGTCCGCAGTTCTTGTAGGCGCGCTCCAGGAACTGGACGTCCATGCGCACGTTCTGGCCCGCGGGTACCAAGGTCTTGCCTTTGGGTGCGAGGGCTGCGAGCTCCGCAAGTGCCTGACGGATCGGGACCGCATTCGCCCACGCCACCGAGTCGTAGCCTGAGATCGCGGCCGCCTCCGCGGTGATGCGTTCGGGACGCGCACGCACCTTCCACTCTCGAACGGCGAGCTCGGCCAGCCGGTAGTCCGTGATGATCGCGGCGATCTCAGTGATGTCGTGAAGCTCGGGGTCCAGGCCGCCAAACTCGCAGTCCATGAAGGCGAACACGAACTCCGTCACGGCGCGTCCGTCCTCTCCGTACGCCGCGCTGCGTCGCTCTCCGTCTCAGGCACAGCTCTCCACGTTCTCGTTGGCGCACTCGGGTTCCGCGAGGCAATTCTCAATCCGCTACGCCTACGTAGCCGATCTGCCCTCACCCTGCCTCCCGGATCTCCCCAACGCCCCATCGACCGGCTTTTCTCCCGGAGTGAGGGAAAGATCGGCCGCTCCTTCGCCCGCAAGATCCAATGCCCGGAAGACTCCAGGTCGAAGCAGCGCTTCGATCCCATCTTTTCACTCCGTCGCCTTCGTGTCATGGCTTCACGCTAGAATGAGGCCTCACTCGGCGGCGGCTCGGGCGAAACGCGGCGCGAGAGAGGGGATTGCTCCGGGATGCCGCCTTTTGCAAGGTTCCATTCCGTAATACGTCCAGAGAGCCCAAAGGCGCTCGTGCAAGGAAGATTGCCATGACGATCGAGTACACGCCGTTCTCGCCGCAGGTTCGGGCGAACCCCTATCCCTACTACCGCGCCCTGCGTGACGATGCGCCCGTCTACTGGATCGAGAGCCTCGGCGCTTACGCGGTCTCCCGCTACGCAGACGCACACTTCGTCCTCACCCACCCCGAGCTCTTCTCCTCGGATGCGATGCGCACCATGTTCGTCTCCGCCAGACCCGGTGCCGACCCGACGCGCGATCCCGAGCTGCTGGCGGGCATGATCTCCCTCGCGCAGGCCCTTCCGTTCACCCCCCACGAGATGATCACTGCGCGTAACCTGATCTCGACGGACCCGCCGGAACACGGAGTGATGAGGAAGATCGTAAGCCGGGGCTTTACACCACGGCGGATCGCATCCTATGAGGCGCGCGTGCGTGAGGTGGTGGCGGACTGCATGAGAAGGCTCTACGCGCATGGGGAGTTCGATCTCGTACGCGACTTTGCGATTCCAGTGCCCACAGTCATCATCGCGGAAATGCTCGGCATCGAGTCGGATCGCCATGAAGACTTCAAGCGCTGGTCCGACGTCGTGATCTCGCAGTCGAGTGGTTCGCGGCGCGGACAGAATCTCACAGAGACCGGCTACATCGAAGTGATTCGGGAGTTGAGTCACTACTTGGTGGCTGTGATCGAGGCGCGGAAGGCGGAACCCGCAGAAGATCTCGTGACGACTCTCATCGCGGCGCAAGAAGATGGCGGCGTCCTTACGCCCATGGAGGTCGTTGCGTTCGCGCTGCTGCTGCTCGTCGCGGGCAACGAAACCACCACCAACCTGATTGGAAACGCGGTCAACACATTGCTCGCGCACCCCGAGCAGCTCGAGACGGTGCGGCGCCGCCCGGAAATGATCCCTGCGGTCATCGAGGAAACGCTGCGCTACGAGGGGCCGATCCAGTTTCTCTTCCGGCGCACCCGCGAGGAAGTCGTGATCGGCGGTACACGGCTAGAGCCCAACACCTTTGTGATGCCGATCCTGGGCTCGGCAAACCGCGACGAACGACAATTTGCGAATCCCGACGTCTTCGACATCCAGCGCGACACCACGGGTCACGTGGGCTTCGGGCTCGGCGCGCATTACTGCCTGGGCGCCTCGCTTGCCCGCCTCGAAGCGCGAATCGCCCTCGAAGCGCTCGTCGGCGAGTTGCCGAGGCTACGGCGCCGGAGCTCGGTGATCGAGTACGTCGACTCGTTCTTGATTCGCGGACCCCACCACCTGGAGCTTGCCTGGGCGGCCTAGCCCGAGGTCTGGAAGTCAGGGCTGCGATCGCGGTCCCTCGCCCACGGGACAGCACGCCGCCGCACTCACCGGTACGCTTCCGTCCCTAGAGTTCGGCCAACGCAGGGATCACCTCCTTGCCGAAAGTCGTGAGTGCGCCGAGCGCGTCCACATTCGGGAAGTTGAAGATCGCATGGCCAATGCCGAGGCGTGCGAGCTCACCGCACTGGGCCACGAGATCCTTGGGGCTCTGCTTCGCAAGGTTTGCGGTGCCAAGCGTGGTCTTCTCAATCTCTTCGTAGGGGCGCCGTTCCGCCTCGCAATGGCGCTTTAGGACGTCGAGCTTCTGGCCGAGCGCAGCGGCTCCGACAAACGCGAAGAGGTTGCAGGCATCCGCGTATCGCGCGACGAGGCGGAGGGTTTTCTTCTCGCCCATCCCCCCGATCAGGATCGGTGGGTGCGGGCGTGTGAGCGGGGGTGGGGAGCCAAGCGTCTCGGAGAGCTGGTAGTGCTTGCCCTGAAAGGGCGCGGCCGGACCCGACCAGAACTGCTTCACAATCCGGAGCGTCTCTTCCAGCCTCTCGAATCTCTCGCGCAGGGGCGGAAAAGGGACTCCGAGGCCGTGGTGTTCACGGTCGAACCACGCGGCGCCGATCCCCAGGTAGGCGCGTCCTCCCGAGAGGACATCGAGCGTCGTGACGGTCTTGGCAAGAACGCCGGGATGGCGGTACGTCACGCCAGTCACCATGGTGCCGAGCTTCACCCGCTCGGTCACCCCAGCGAGGTACGAGAGCGCGGAATAGCCCTCGAGCATTTCCTGCTCGGCGGGGCCGACGGGTGGAATCTGGAAGAAGTGGTCCATCACCCAGACACTCGCGAATCCAGCATCCTCCGCGGTACGTGCAATCTCGGAGAGCTTTCCGCGGATCGAGGAAGGGGATCCCGCCCAGCTGAAGCTCGGAATCTGGAGTCCAATACGCATAGGGTCTCCTTTGAAGGGTGCCCTCGCAGGCTACAGGACACCGGAGCATTCCGTCGTGCGGAATCTCGCCGGAACGAGAGGCGTGCGCCCGCCCCGAAGGGGCACCCCGCCACGCACCCAGGCGCCACGCTGGGATGCGGCTGCCCTTCGAAGCCGCGCGAATCACGCCACGACGCGTAAAAAGGTGTATCAGGTGGGTGTTTTCGGCCAGTGACACCTGGGATCCGCTGGCCCGATCAGGAGCGCCTCGTGGCTCTGGCGTCGGCCACACCTGCCGGGCTGGATGGGTCAGGCTGCGCCAAGTCGGTCGGACGCCAGACGGTAGGCTTCCTCCAATGCATCGCGATCTATATGAACGTCCGGCCAACGGGCTGCGACCTGGTGGGCCGCTTCTACCTCGCTTCGTAGGGCACGCCGCTGCTCGCTATCGAGCAACTGTGGCGCAAGCCGTGCACAGGTTTGCAACAACCGTATCGTGACCGCAGGGTTCTCCGCGCCTGCTTCGCGGATCAAAATGCGCCCCTCACCACGCGCGCAAAGAGCAAGGGTGGCACGAGCAGTCGTACCGCGCCGCGCTTCGTGTGCCACGCGCCGTCGGAGGCCGGGAAGGCGGCGAACATGCGCAATGCGTCTCCGAGCCAATCGATGCTGCTCAGACCGGTGAATGTGTCGTTGATGGCAGGACTAAGCGCGCGAATTGCGATTTCTGAAACCTGCGCGAAGGCAAACTCGATGTCCTGCTCAAGCGCACGATGTTGGCCGATCTTCACCGCATTGTGGATCGTTGCCGCCAACTCCTCCGCGTGCGCAGCGGGAAGCACGCGCGCAAGCGCTTCGCCCTCAAGCACAAACTGGCCCGGCCTGAACGCAAGGCACACGATCGCCCCCCGTTGGTCTGCCGCCCTCACCACGCGCGCACGGTCGACCGTCCGCACGTAGCCACTGGTGATCGCATTTACCACGCCGCCTTCTGCGATGCAGCGTTGGCGAATCCCGTCTGCGCTCTCTTGCCGTTCGGGGCGTTGGGAAGAAGCACCCGTGTCGACCACCCGTTGAAGTGACAACTCTCCGATGGCGGCATGGAGATCTTCCACGATACGCGCAAGCACATTGTTGGTCTGGATCGCGAGCGCAATGCGGTGGTTGTAGAAGACCAAGTAGCAGAAGCTCACGAAGACGAGCAGCACGCTCGTGAGCACAGTGAGTTGCGGCACAAAAACAGATGCACCGCGCTCGTGCTGACCGCGCCGAGAATGCCCCCAAGAATCGCGCGCGCGTCGTCGAGGTTCCCGACCGAGAGCCAAGGATGTGCCGCAATGCGTCCCGTGCTTGTGAATACATCGAATGTCAGCGTGGCGGCGAGCACGACGAGGGTGGTGGCCGCGATCCCAAACGGAACCGGCAGTAGGCTCGTGCCCGGGACCACGCTTTGGATGCGCGCAAACCGCCTGCTGCTGATCATGCTTAGCCTCCTCAGGCGGTTCCCGCCTGGCCGCGTGTATATCAGGTGTGCCGCAATCCCGAATCAGAAGTAGGAGGAGCGTGCTCTGGAAGGAGCGCGGCGCACAACGGACGCTTCCCACCGAGCTAGCGACGTGGCGCTCACTCTACGGATGGTGGCTCGTAAGCTTCCTTTTCCACCCCATTGACTAGTAACCACGCCCGCAGGCCAGCGGCCTGGCTTGCTGATCGTATTCGGCTTGCCCGGAAGAGTTCGGGGAAGGTGCATGGACCGCGCCCAAGCACTGGGGCCAAGCGCTGGTCACGTTCCCCAGCACCGAGGACTGGACAGTACCGACACGGGGCTGGCACCTCGACTACCCGTACTGGTTCCCGTCAGACGCTGTGTGGGGCGCAAACCTCGTGACCCGAGTCGACACTGCACGCTCACGCACACCCAGATCCTCGAGACGATTCGGGGATCTGCTTCCGACGATCCCCAGCGGTCGCTTCGGACGCATATGGCAAATCTACGGCGCAAGATCGAACGCGACCCAATGCATCCGAGGCTGATCGTGACCGAGCCGGGGGTAGGCTATCGATGGGTGGGCGACCTCTGGTACGGCGACACCGCGTAAGTACGAAGGCACGGCAGACGCGGGCGTGCCCCGCAACCAACCAGCAGCTCCTGATCACGCCAGCGGATCCCGTTTCAGACACGTGCGCACGGCACACCCGCGAAAGAGCGCGGTCGAGGCCGGTGTCCTCTCGCCTCTAACGAAGCGCGTGACGGGAAGTCCCGCGGGGAGAGTCGGCTCGAAGGCGGCCAATAGCGCGATTCCCTCGATCTAGAACCGGTCACGCTACAAACTGTTGAGCGCTCACAACGGAACAGCGCCGAGCGTTCGCAGAGAATCGGCCTGTCAGCGACGAACGTGCGGCTGCAAACTCAAGATCCAATCCTTTCAAGAAAAACATCAGTTTTGGCGAAAGACAAAGGCACTCCTCTGGGTTCTTCGGTCACTGCGCCCGAAGGCGCCTACGGGCTCCAACGCCGGAGCGGTTCCTGCTCCGCGATGCGCGCGAAATCGGCGTCGGTCGTGAGGAGCTGCAGTTCATGGCGAATGCAGAGCTGGGCGAGGATCGCGTCGATCGTGCCTACCTGGATGCCCCGCCGCCGGGCGCGATTGCGAATCTGCGCGGCTTCAAAGTGGTCGCGGCGGTCGGGTGTGACGAACGGAAGAGCAGCAAATCGAGCGACGATCGCCTCCTGCGCGCGAGGCCCTTGGAATCCTTGCAGGATCTCCTGATAGACGAGCCCCGTCGTAACCACGAGCTCGCCGACCGCCAGCGCTCGCTCCAAGGCGCGCACCTCGACGAGGTCGCCCCGTGAGTCGCGGCGAAGCGCCAGCGACCAGACGCTTGTGTCCACGAAGAGGCTCAATCGCGCGAGCGCTCCTTCTTGTACTCGAAGCTCGTGTCCCACTCGAGCTGCCCGAAGAGCTCGAGCAGTCGCCTCTGCTCGCGCCGCGCGATGAACTCTCGGAGCGCGGACGTTACAGCGGCGCGTTTCGTCGACTCCCCGCTCAGTGCGAGAGCTCGTTCGACGAGTTCCGGATCGAGATCGAGATTGGTCGCCATGTGTTGACTCCCACACATATATTCACACAATCGGTCTCGACCCGCCAGCCCTTGAACGGCCCGCCGCCTTGTTGTGAGAACTCTTCCGCTGCGCGGTCGGCCCGGCGTCTCGCTTCGAGGTCGGGAGCGCTTCCATGGCATGGAGATTCAGCTCGACATCGTGCTTGGGCAAAAGTCTGATTCCGCTCGCAAGCCTGCGGTATCCCGTCCCACCGGACCAGGGACCCGGCACAGGACCAGCGACCAGATCCAAGTGGACGGGTATTGAGGACACACCGCGATCTGCGAGCGACGGCTAGGCTACCGAAGGAACGCTTCCAGCAGCGCCACTCTGTCTCGCTTTCCGTCCGTGTAGGCGACGTGCACTTTGGCCCCCGGCGCCAACTGATTGAGCAGCCAGTCGTTTGGGCACCATGCGACCGCCTCGCGCCGTTCACCAGACGGCGTTTGAAAGTCGACGAAGACCTCTGAACCACTGCTGCCAGGCCATCCCGGCCACGACGCCGTCATACACTTCTTGGCAAAAACCACCGTTGCCTTCACCACCCGGCCCCTGCAAAAAAGTCGTCGAGCTCGCAGTGCCTCACGCATCTGCGGCACAAACATGGGTGACAGCATCAGCAGCATGAATACCGGCATCAGCATAAAGAAAACGAGCGGCGGAGTCGGGCTGCGGCTGTCGTCGCGCAGGACGTTTACCGCAGGATCGCTCGGCAAGAACTGTACCTCGACCGCATCGCCCGCTTTTACTGAGTAGTAAAGGGATCCTTCGCACAGCGTCGCAGCGCCACGGAATTCGCGGCTCGGTTCGGGTGAAAATGCATAGATCACTCGGTGCCCGCCCGAGCCCCTGCACGCGGACGCATCGGACGTGGAAAGGACACGCCCTTGTGACGTTTTGCCCACGCCCAATGCAAGCCGCATCGTTGGAGCGGAGATCAGAATTGACAGGGGGAAGAATGCGAACAAGGCCACGAACACCAGCGGAAGGAACAGCGCCGACCGCGGTACGACCGCAGAAGGGCGCAAGCCTGGAAGAGTCTCCGGCCGCCGGGGTGGGTCAGTCGGCACATGGGCAAGCTGATCTTCGAACATCCAATCACTCATTTTCGTGGACGTCAGGCGCGGGCGGTTGCCGCAGTCAGCGCCGCCTCCACGGCCTATTGGTCGTATCGTTTCCACCCATTCGGCAGTTCAGAGGCTCGAGCGATGAAAAGCGGGATCTTCTCCTTTTGACAGAGAAGCTTGATGTCTTCCAGGAGTTGTTTTTCCGCACTGGAATAGGCGTCTGGATGAGTCGTCACAATCCAGACTCCGTTTTCTCGTACGTCATTCGTCTGCTTCCGAACAAAGGCGAGAAATTCGTTTGTTGCCTGCAGGACCAGCTGTGCCGCTTCCGGCTGCAAGAGCGGAGAAAAATCAACGGTGAAGCCCCATCTCTTCCCACCCAAGTCAGCCACCTGCTTCGGAAGCATATGCATGGAAATCCCCTGAGAACGATCGAAATCCGCAGCTGCAACGGATGCACTGCCCAGGACACTCAAACAGGACACTGAAAGGCAACAGAGGGCGATGAGGGTTCTCACCGGAGGAGCCTCCCCGGAATCCAAGCCAGCACGGTAGGGACCGGCACGATTTGCCGTCGCGAGAGATTGCTCCAAGACGTCCTTCCCTAAATTCGCGCGACTCCATACCTGTCGACGAGCCGATTCCTCGACCTAAGCGTTCGATTGACTGCGAGAGACCCTTGCCTACCGGGGTGTTCGGTGGGCTAATGCCTCCATCCCTGGTCGCGTGAGCGGGAACTTCATGTGTTGTCACGGGGGGTTGGTCCTCATCACGGAAAGCCAGGAGCTCGCGGAGTGGATCGCGCGCTACGTGGATCCATCCGGCCGGTTCACGCGCGAGCCCCTCTTGGTGAATCCCAGAACCGGAGAGCGGTGGGGTCACTGGTCCCTGCGCGATGCCTGGCTGCGTTCGGCGCACGCAATCGGCCTAGGAAGCGTGAAGTTTTACGAGGCGACCAAAGCACACCATGGGGACCGCTGCGATTGCTCGTGGCGTGAATGAGCGCATTTTGCAGCGGATGCTGGGACACGCGGACCCTCGCTCGCCCCGCCGCTACGCGCAGCTCGCCGATTCGGCCTTGGTGGAGGTTCTTCGACCGCGGCACGAGACACCGGATTCGGTTATTTTGTCGCCAGCTTGTCCCCGAGCGGAAATCGCGGAAGAGGGTCTCTCAACTAACTGATTGGCAGGTGGGTGTGGCGCTCCCAACGGGAGTCGAACCCGTGTTTTGGCCTTGAGAGGGCCACGTCCTAGGCCACTAGACGATGGGAGCGATTCGCTGGATCGGCAAGGGCAACCTAGCCATAGCCCGCCAGCGCTGTCAACCGTGCTGGCAGTGTACGATAAGCTGGGTGGTCGGCTTGTACCTTTGGCCCGTAAGGAGACCCATGGGACGCTGCATGATCTGTGGGAACGAGCGTGAGGAACGCGAGCTCAAGGGCAGGATCTGTCGAACCTGCAACGAGTCCGTTCGCCGCGAGGCTACTGGCGGGAAGCTGAAGGAAAAGAAGGCCGCAGACCGTGCGATCCGATCGACCGGCCAGGAGCCGCCCGAACCCAAGCGGAGCTAGGGGGCGGTCCTCCGCGGTCGAGGCATCCTGCGTTTCGTACGGCCGGAAGACGTTGCCGCAGCCATCGCTTTGATTGCCCTCCTCCCGTCGCACTTGTGAATCGCTGCAGCGCAAATGAGATGCTCAGAAACCACTCGATTCCCATGCACACGTGGTCGCGATTCCTGTGTGGAGCGGAATAGAGGTGCGCGAGAGGTCGGCCTCGCGTTCGGTCCTCTCCGACACGTCACCTGCCACGACCAGGAGGGCCGATCGCGACGATGGGTGAAAGGAAGGGTGGCTGCCGAGGCGCGGAGTCACAGCCCCAGGGCCGAGGGATCCAAAAGTCCCATCCATTGAAGGACGAGGACTGAGTCGAGCGCCAACAAATGCTCGAGCGAGCGATACACGAAAAGAGGACCCCGCACCATCGGGGAGGCGCTGTGGGAAGCGCGCAGTGAGTGTCATTTCGCCACAGGGTTTTATGACGCATTTAATGGTAGACAAGCCAAGGTGACTTGATGGACGGTGACAGAAATATGTGACCTACACTCCAAAATGCGTCACCGGAACCTTCCCTTGAGATGGAGGGGTCGCGAGGGCCATTTGGAGCGGATTCGTACCCAGTGCTCAGGTCTAAGCCGTCTTTTGCCGGTTTATGGGCACGCAGGGTGGTGCTTGGCACGGGGGTTGCTCCAGCAAGCTCCGCCACGATCGGGGTGTGCGGTCCGGATGGCCGCCGTTCGCGGCGGCGGGACGAATCGGAGCAAGGTGCTCCAGCGGCCCCCGGCCGGCACTCAGGAACGATCGTTCGGCAGCATGGAGATAGAGACATGACGAAGCGTCGCGAGGGTTTTACCCTCATCGAGCTCATGATCGTCGTCGCCATCATCGGCATCTTGGCGGCGATCGCCATTCCGAACTTCCTGAAGTTCCAGCTGCGCAGCAAGACCGGTGAGGCGAAGGCCAACTTGGCCGCGATCCGCACCGCCGAAGAGGGCTACTTCTCGGAGTACAGCGTGTACGTCGCGCAGGCCGCCCCGTGGCCGAACGGCAACCCCACCAACCTCAAGCAGGTCTGGGCTGTGGGTTCAGGCTTCGATCAGCTCGGCTGGTCGCCCGAGGGTGAGGTCTTCTTCATGTACGGCGTGGCTTGGCCCGGCGCCGGCGCGAACGCGAGCGCCTTCTCTGCCGCCGCCGAAGGCGACCTGGACGCCGACACGACGTTTTCCCAGTTCGGCTACATCCACCCGGCGGTTGCCGCGGGTCCCGGCGTTGCGCCCCCCTTCGGGCCCTGCGCTGCTACGGGGACCTATGACGCGGGGACAGCTGCGGCTGACCTGCTCAACACGGTGGGTCCCTGCAGGGCCACGGACGGCCAGAGCGTGTTCTAGGTCTTGTGTATGACGGAGGGCCGGGCGCCGCGAGGGCCCGGCCCTCTCTCCTTCCCTCACCACGATGGAGAGCGCCATGTTCCTGCGAAGCCGCCGAGAGGGCTTTACCCTCATTGAAATCATGATCGTGGTGGCGCTGATCGGCATCCTCGCCGCGATTGCGATTCCCAGCTACACGACTTATCAGGCCCGCTCACGACGCGCCGAGGCATACACAAACGTCTTCGCGATCATTCAGACCTCGGACGCATACTACGCCGAGTATCAGACCTACGTCACGACGGGAGTACCGGTACCTGGAGGGCTCGGCGCCATCCAGGGAACCCAGAAGCGCCTTTGGAGCGCGGCAGCTGAGGCGGCATTCGCCCAACTCGGATGGATACCTGAGGGCGCAGTCTTTTATGACTACGGCACGAACGCGGGGACTGGCGGCGGTCAGGCTTGCAGCTGCCCCCCCGGTACCTGCGTGACGGCGACCGCCTACGGCGATGTGGACGGAGATAACAACCTCGCCGAGGTTCTCTATGCGCGAGGGACTCCCGGTTCGGCCTGCCCGGACTTCCTGCTGGGAGTTCTTCCCATCCCGACGATGTACGATCAGCCCGCAACCTACACCAACCTCATCCCCCCGAGCGCTCCGTTCTGAGGTAGAGCGCGACGGGAAGGATGGGGCTCATTGCGCGCACAGCTTTCCAAGA
>Ga0074046_10000915_pt1 | contig 27388 bp, 25 predicted proteins | sample BogForMeECP23OM3_FD_94441 | JGI IMG/M metagenome (GOLD analysis project Ga0074046, IMG submission 94441) | Bog forest soil microbial communities from Calvert Island, British Columbia, Canada - Bog Forest MetaG ECP23OM3 | ecosystem: Environmental > Terrestrial > Soil > Wetlands ...
AGCTCTTCGCAGGACGCTTCGAGGTTACTGCCATTCTCCAAAACGATATCCTGGATGGTATCTTTCTTCACATAATCGTATAAGCCGTCCGAGCTCAGTAAAAGGAACGAGTCGCGTATGTTCAGTTCAGTAAAATCGTTGTCCTTCAGGACCCGCGGTTCGCCGAGTGCATGGGAGACCATTTTTGAAAGCGGGGGGTTTTGTCCGGTCTGCTCCCGCGAATGACTGTCCCGCCCTTTGGTTTCAGGGGAAGCATGGTCTCGTGGGGTTGTAATTCCATCTGAATTGATAATGTAGATACTGCCGTCACCGGTATCGAGGACCGTGCAGTCCAGGTTGTCATCAACCAGGCATGCAACGATCTGCGTACCCATGCCTGATCTCTCACGGGACTGTTCGGATTGCTGGCGGATCTCTCTATCTGCATCATGGACCGCATTCTCCAGGGTCGTTCTCGGGGATCCATCCATTTTACGGACTGCACGTATCAGCGACGAAATTGCAATATCACTTGCAATCCTTCCTGCAGGATGACCAGCAAGACCATCTGCGACTGCAAACACAGAGAAGTTGCCGATTCTCTCAGCGCAAAATGAGTCCTTGTTCGTGTCCTGGATCCCTCTTTCCGATAGTGCCATGAAGCGGACCTGGGCCATACCATCCGGGTGTCACGCGGTAAAATAATCCTTTTGTTGTTGCCAAAAACCGGAGGGAACCAATACATTTTGGGATTCGTATATAATTTTTTGGTGATAATCAGGAGAATATTCCACAAGGATAGCGCGGAGTAGCATTATTAAGGATACCGGGTTCGTCCGGAATATCAGGATCCGGCAGTTGGGTCTATAGCGCCTGCGCCATGCCACAAATAGCAGAAAAAAAGATTTAGTGAGTCGCAGTCGTTGTAGCGGTAGTATTTACCGTTGTTGTTACCGGGATGGGAATTTTTGTCGGAGTTGGCGTAGGAGTCGGGGTTGGTGACGGTTTGAGGTTTGCCTGGATATCGACGGTACCTTCCGGAGTATCGGTTGATTTCTGCAGTACCAGGCTGCCATCCTTATAAAGTTCCACCAGGAGGCTGGCAGCCGAACCATCCGATTTCTGGATGTTGGCAATGACCGTTCCCTCGCTCGTGGATATCTGGTACAACTGGTCGCCGGTGCCGCCGACCTCGGTCAGGCTTCCGGGTGTTCCCACCGATCCCGCGAAATTATTGGCATATATGACCCGGACCCAGACCCCGTTATTCGGAACAACGATCTGCGGCGTTGATGAAGGGACCGGGGTTACCACAGCAGCGACTGTTGTCGGGACTGGGGATGGAGTGGGTGTTGCAACCGGTGTGACAACCGTAACGGGCAATGGTGTCGGGGTAACGGCAGGCGTCCCGGTGTTTCCGCCAGCGAGCGGGTGTACAAACAGGAAAACCCCGGTAACTATTGCAATAATAATAATGGCAAGGACCCCTGCCACAAGGTATCTTGAACGCTTCCGTCCCGGCGATGGTACCGGGAGATGCGGAGGTGGTGAGGCTGGAGCCCCGGGCGCAATGACCGGAACTTCAGGTGAATCTCCGGTCGCAATTACCGGCCATTTTATGTCAGAGATAGAAGTTTCCGGCTGCGTGACCTCCGGAATGTGTCCGGCCTGTGGTACCGTGTGGTGTTTCGGGATGATGGGCGCAGGTTCTGTACGGGGGACGGAATCTTCGATGAGGGGTTCGATTGAATGAATTACCTGTTCGATAGGCCTTTCTTTTTTATCAGCAGCTGCGCCGAAAACCGGGGGGAGCGGGACCTGGACCTGCGGAACAACCGGGGCCGGAGCCACTTCCTGGGATATAACCTGGGGAGGGACCGGAACAGGGGCCATTTCGGCAGCGGGAGTTCCCAGATCTGACTCCTGTACGACGGGTGTCCCGCAGCGGTTACAGAAAGCGGATTCCGGGGGTACCCGGTTACCGCAACGGTTGCAGAAGGAGCCCGTTGGCAGCGACGTCGTCTCAATGGGTTTTGGCATGGCAGGTACCGAGTCAACAATCTTTTTCATCGGCCGGGAGATCTCAATCTTCTTTTTTGGTGCCTGGATTGTCGGTGCCCCGCCAACTTCCGATCTTGGCGGGACGGGCTCTTCAGGTTCCGGTACCTGTTGTGGCTCTACGGACGGCTGGGTATCCTGCTGTACCGGATGCTGGAATACCGGTGACAGGTGTTGCTTAAGAATCCCGATCCATTCATCGCACTCCCTCTTTCGTTCCCCGCCGCTGGTTTTTGTGAACGTCAGGATCATCTGGCGGGTCGCGCCACTGCTGGTGATGAGCGAGAGTGTGATGGTCGGGTCACGGATAGCATTCTCACCTTCTTCCACATTTCTGAGCGTTGCAAGCAGGATCTCCTGGGGTGGGATCAGGTGTTTTTTGCTGTCAACAAGAATGAGACGTCTGTTTGTGAGTATGGCTTCAAATGATACGGATTTGACCTTGACGTTCTGCGCATTCAAAAGGATTGATTCGTCGTGATACAGATCAGGATATGCCATGCAACCACTCTCTCGAATATAATTACGTCACCCGGATACAATAAGTGTTTGTGAAAGTCCGGACCATGGCTTGAGTCCGCTTCAGAGAATTTCACGCCCGTTCATATAGGGCCGGAGGATATCCGGTACCCTGACCGATCCATCTTCCTGCTGGTAATTCTCCAGGATTGTACGGAGTACCCGCGATGTTGCGACAGCAGTCGAATTGAGGGTGTGGACGTGTCGCTTTGTCTCAAAATCGCTCTTGTCCCGCACCCTGATATTCAGGCGCACGGCCTGGTACGTGGTGCAGTTGCTGCAGGAGACCACTTCCCGGTAGGCTCCCTCACGAGGCATCCATGCCTCAATGTCATATTTCTTCGCGGCAACCGTGCCAATATCGCCAGTACAGATGTTCACAACCCGGTAGGGGAGGCCGAGACTCCGGAATATTTCTTCAGCATTCGCCAGCAGTTCCTCATGGATCTGCCACGAATCTTCCGGATTGCAGTACACGAACTGTTCGACTTTGGTGAACTGGTGGACCCTGAAAAGTCCTTTTGTGTCAAGACCGTGCGCCCCGATCTCGCGCCGGAAACACGGGGAGATGCCGGCAAGCCTCAGAGGAAGATCTCTCTCTTCAAAGATCTCGTCCTGGTACATCGCACCGAGGGGGTGTTCGCTGGTAGCGATCAGGTAGGCATCATCGCCGTCGATTTTGTACATGACCTTCTCGAAATCCCCGAGATCTGTCACACCTTCGTAGGATGTGCGGTTGATCATGTAAGGTGGGATAACCGGGGTAAATCCTTTCTGTACAAGCAGGTCGATTGCGTAGCGCTGGAGGGCCATATCGAGAAGGACAAGGCTCCCTTTCAGGAAATAAAACCCTGCCCCGCTTGTCTTTGCAGCCCGCTCGAAATCAGCCCAGCCCTGTTCGGCAGCTAGCTGGCCATGGTTTTTGATCTCGAAACTGAACGTTCCCGGGGTCCCGTTCCTCCGGATCTCAACATTTTCGGTATCGTCTTTTCCTACGGGAACACTGTCATGTAACATATTGGGGAGGCGCATCAGGTACGAGCGGATTGCGACCCGGATCTCTTCCTGTTCGGTATCATAGTCCCTGATCTTCCGGGGCAGCTCGGCTGCTTCAGCCAGAAGGGCCGTTACCTCACGGCCGGCTTTTTTGCCAGCATTGATATCCCGTGCGATGGTATTCCTCCGCTGGCGGAGTCTGTCAGCCTCGACCTTGAGTTCACGGGACCGGGCATCCTTTGCAAGCAGGTCATCGACCCATGCGATCTTTTCGGGATCATTTCGTTTCCTGAGATCTGCTTTTACGCTATCGGGGCTGGCCCGCACGAACCTGATGTCAAGCATGCATGATTCTCCTGTCCTGCTTTCCTGTTCAATAGTATATGCGTTCCATCATAATTAATCGCCTTCTCCGGAATGTCCGGGGCTGGATTTTATGGTACTATGAGGGAACAGACAATAAGGAAAAAGAGATGGCGATGGGTCCGTTGACACGATCTGCAGCGCTGATGGAACTGCTTTTCAATACCATCCCTCGTTTGCACTGCCGACCCAGGTATGAAATAAACGTTCCTTGCCGTGGGGAAGATCACCACTCGACAGCGGTAATTCTGCGGACGATCTCTGCTGCAAATTCTTTTGAGGCTGCCGGACCGTTCGCCGTGATGATCCTGCCGTCGGTGACCACGGGCTTGTTCACGAGAACGGCACCACAGGTCTTCATCTCCCGGAAGGATACCGGGTTTTCATAATACGTGGCTTTTTTTCCTTTCAGGATCCCGGCCCGTGCAAGTACTACCGGGGCGAGGCAGATCGCAGCCACCACCTTTCCTTTCGGAGGGAAATATTTTGCAATCTCCCTCAGGAGTTCATCTCCCCACAGGTGAACCTGGGAGCCGGATCCCCCAACGATAAGAAGAGCTTCGTATTGTTTCGGATCAACCTCTTCAAAAGATAACGTAGCCGTTGCCCGTGCACCGAGCATGCCAACACAGGATCCCCGACGAGTCGAAGCGATCTCATATTCTATCCCGGCCTGCGTGAGTGCAGCCACAGGCTCGGCCAGCTCCTCATCCCTGAATTTCTCGGGAGCGATGGCGATCAGGATCTTCATGATCAACGGAAGATCTTTTGTTCATATAACTGTATTGGCTTTTCGCTTTGGTGTGAAAAATCGTGGAACTTTTTTCGCGGAACCGTTCATTGTCCCCCGGGAAATCGTTTTATTGCGGTCGCACAAACCGGAGGGCCTGCTGATGGTGAAACGCCGGAAGAAAGAGGAGAATGCGACAAGAATTCTGATTATCTCATTTCTGGAGAACCGATGATCCGGTTTGACGAATGCGGACTGAACGTGGTTCTGGTGGCATTATGCAACCGGCAGGTAATGGAAAACACCGTTTTGATTTTTTCCCCGCATTTACGCTTGTTTCTCGACTATTTTCGGCTTTTAAATCATTTTTTTGGGTTTTTTCTACTTTTAATGACAAAATTTAACCCAGAAATCCAAAACGGGCACGCAGGTGCGAAATTATTATAAACGTCCGATGTCTATCCCTATGCAGGACGTCATCATCGGTGACTTTCTTCAACTGCCATTCAGATCGAGTGGATCGAATGGGGGGATGACCGGCACAATGAACTGAAAAAACACTATAAGAAAGGGTATACCATGGATCTTTTATCGAAGTTTTATTTTAATTACAGCAAGCTCATCAAGACCATCAAGATCTACCTGCTGCTTGCCGGACCAGGCCTCATTGTCATGATCGCGGACAACGATGCCGGTGGGATCACCACGTACGCCGCAACCGGCGCAAAGTTCGGGTACAGCCTCATCTGGTTCCTCGTCCTGCTCGGGCCGGTCGCATATTTTGTACAGGAAATGACGGTACGGCTGGGAGCCGTCACCAAGCATGGGCACGCAGAGGCGATCTTCAGCGCGTTCGGCTCGTTCTGGGGATGGTTCTCGCTCCTTGACCTCACCGTTGTCAACTGGCTGACGATGGTCACCGAGTTCATCGGCATGACTGCGGCGCTCAGCATCTTCGGTGTTCCACCCGCCATCACGGTAGTCATAGTCATCCTCGTGATGTTTGGCATCGTTTTGTCTGGGAGGTACTGGACGTGGGAGAAGATCACCATGGCCTTCTGTCTTGTCAATCTCATCTACATACCAGCGGCGATACTCGTCCACCCTTCGGTCCCCGATATCCTCCGGAACGGGATCGTCCCCAACTTCCCGGGAGGGTTCAATGGCGAACTCTTCTTCCTGCTGATGGCAAACATCGGGACTACGATCGCGCCCTGGATGATCTTCTTCCAGCAGAGCGCCGTCGTTGACAAGCAGATGAAGGAGAAGGACATTCCGTGGGGAAAATTCGACACGGTTGTCGGTGCAATCTTTACTGTTCTGGTCGCGGTATTCATTATCATCGTGACCGGGACCCTGCTCTACGGTATGAACATCGAGAGTGCCGCCCAGGCCGCCCAGGTCATGATGGGAATGCACCCGTGGGTGGGGACGCTCATCGCCATCGGTCTCTTCGATGCCGGGTTCCTGGGAGCAATCTGCATCGCGCTCACCAACTCGTGGGCATTCGGGGAAGTCTTCGGATGGGCGCACTCGCTGAACTACAAAGTCAGAGAGGCGCTCTGGTTCTACGTCTTCTACTTCATCGGCCTTGTCACCGCCGGGGCGGTCGTGCTTATTCCGGGAGCACCGCTGGTGCTGATCACGCTCTTCGTGCAGGTGATCGCGGTGACCCTCCTGCCGGCGGCGCTGGTATTTTTGATCATCCTTCTGAACAACGAGGAGATCATGGGGAAATACAAAAATACCCGCTTCGACAATATAGCGAACATAACAATCGTCGTGTGCATCATCGTCGTGTCTTCACTGTACGGTATCAGCACGCTGTTCCCGAATTTGTTCGGGTAATGAGGGATGAGAAAATGGAATCAATCGAAAGAGTATTCGGGGAACGGATCGGAAGTATCATCAGTGAATCGACGGGGAAGATCCGCAGCATCAATCAGAAATATGCAACGCCGAAGATCAAACTGACGGGAGGGGCAAAATTTGCACTCCTCCTCCTCAGGTTCTACCTTATCTTCCTGGTTGTCCTGCTCGCGTACAAGTTCTGGACGATCGTTCACGGGAGTGCATGATGGCGCAGCAGGATAGCGCGAACAGCTCTGCGATGGCAGGAGACCTCGTGATCCTTCTCTCCGATATCCTGAATGTCCCTGTCCTGCGTTCCGGGAAAAAAATCGGTTCGCTCACCGATCTGGTGATCGTAGAGACTGCGAAGATCCCCGAAGTGCGGTCCCTGTACGTCTCCCGGTCGTTCGGCAACCCGAGCCTTCTCATCCCGTGGGAGAATGTCCACACCCTCACCGGGAGGGGGATCGAGGTCATCATCAGCGACCTCAAACCCTATGAGGCAGAACCAGCCGAGGATGTCATCCTCCTCCGCGACTACGTACTCGACAAGAAGGTCATCGATCTCGAGGAGAACGAGGTGGAGGTGGTGTACGACATTCGGCTCGTCCTCCGGAACAAGAAACTCTATGTCACCGATGTCGATACCGGGAAGGCAGCCCGTCTCCGCAGGCTTGGGTTCGGGTTCCTAGCGAAAGTTCTCTATTCCTCTGCTGATCCAGAGGCAGAGCAGATGATCCCCTGGACCTGCATCCAGCCGCTCCCGACCAACATCGGCCGGTTCAAGGGCAACGTCAAGCTGAATGTCTTAAAAGAGAATCTTTCGGAGATCCATCCCGTCGATCTCGCGGATATCCTCGAAGAGGTGGACCACGACCAGCGGGTCATGCTCTTCTCAACCCTCGATCACGAGCACGCGAGCGATACTCTCGAGGAGATCGAGCCGAAGGTGCAGCGCGAGATCATCTCCTCGCTGTCAACGGAGAAGGTCGTCCAGCTCATCAACGATATGACCCCCGGTCAGGCGGCCGACATCCTCTCGGGCCTGCCGTCGGCGGAGGCCCATGTCATCCTTGACGCCATGAACGCTGAGAGCGCACGGAAGGTCCAGGCTATCATCAACCGGCAGGAAGAGAAGGTCATCCACTATACCACCCAGAAGATCCTGAAATTCCCGCCGGACACGACCGTCGAGTATGTCCAGAATGACTACCCTCGCCATGCCCGGGACAAAGATGTTATCATGTACATCTACGTTGTCGACGAGAACGATCGCCTGATCGGTGTCATCGATTTAAAGGAGCTCCTGCAGGCCGATGACAAGGCATTCCTCCGGGACGTCATGGTCGAGAACGTGATCAGCCTCCCGACCGGGAGCACTCTCAAGGAAGGTGCACAGGAATTTGCGCGGTACGGGTTCCGTGCCCTGCCGGTTGTCGACGAGGAGAACCGTCTCGTTGGTGTAATCCCGTACCGGGACGTCATGAACCTGACCCATCACTTCGTCGAGTGACCGGCAAATTCCGGATTTATTTTTCAAAGTCAGGTTGCGGCTTCTTCTTGTCGAAGAACGCTGATGCGTTCTTCTCCAGCCAGCCATTCCCTTCGGGAATCTGAAAGGTTCATCAGAACCTTGAAGGAGAGAAGAATTCGTCAGAATTCTTCGAACGGCAGGCTCCCCAAAGCAATAGTCTATCTGCCCGAAAATCTTACAGCTGGGACAGGAGATACAGGACATGAAAATTGCAATCGGCGGAAAGGGGGGTGTTGGCAAGACGTTCATAGCAGGCGGTCTTGCGGCGTACTTTGCCGGTTCCGGGCGCCGGGTCATCGCGATAGATGCCGATGCGTCTCCCAACCTCGCGCTTACCCTTGGCCTGTCCGCTGATGAGGCCTCCCGTATTCTGCCGATAGCGGAAAACAAGGACCTGATCCAGCTGAAGACCGGCACCGGTTACTCCGGTGTATTCCGGCTCACATTCACGGTCGATGATATCATCGGCAGGTATGCAGTCCCGACACCGGCCGGAGTGAATCTTCTTGTCATGGGCACCGTAAAATCCATGGGAGGGGGGTGCACCTGCCCGGCCCATTCTGTAGTGAAGGCACTGATGCGCCATCTTGTGGTCGAGCGTGACGAGATTGTCATCCTTGATATGGAAGCCGGGATCGAACACCTCGGCCGGGGTACTGCAGAGCATGTTGATACCCTCCTTGTTGTCAGCGACGCAAATAAAAGATCGCTGGATGTTGCAGCAACGATCTGCCGGCTTGCGAAGGAATCGGATATTCCCCGCATAGGCCTCGTGGGAAACAGAGTCTCCGATCCCCGCCATGAGACCGCGATCCGGGATTTTGCCGGAAAGTACGACCTCCCTGTTATTTCACTCATCCCCTTTGACCAGATGATCGCAGACGCCGGTATCTCCGGTGAACCAATTGAACCATCGTCTTCTGTCGCACTTCAGGCAATCGGGGATCTCGCACGAAACCTGGAGGGAAATTTCAATGAATGACCTATCCCGATATCCGGCTTTGCAGGGAGGAGACTGATGAAGACGATCGTCACCATGGGCCGCGGGGGGACCGGAAAGACCACGTTCGTGGCCCTGATGGCGAAGTACCTGACGGAGCAGGGATCGGTCCCGCTGCTCCTTGTCGACGCCGATCCTGACCAGAACCTTGCGGAGATGGTAGGGGTAGATCTTGAAATTTCCGGAAAAAAGACCATAGCTGAATTGCTGACCGAGACATTCATCGCACGGGGTGGTACGACAATCGGCATTCCCCCGTCACGAAGGATCGAAAACCAGATCTGGGAGCAGGGACTCTATGAAGGAAAAAACTTTGATCTCATCTCGGTCGGCACCAAGTGGGTCGAAGGGTGCTATTGCCTGCCGGATGCTGCACTCAGGAATGCCCTTGCCGCGATCACACGCCAGTACCGCTACATCCTTATCGATTCCCCCGGGGGGCTCGAGCACCTCAACCGCAAGATTGCACGCGATGTTGATATCATATTTGACGTGATGGGGCCGTCCAGTAAGTCCTTTGCCCATGTACGGCGGGCTCACCGCGTCATCCGGGAAGTAGGGATAACCTTCAGGAGGTTCTACGTCGTCGGGGGGTACGGGTTCCCGGCGGAACTCGCTTCACGGGCTTCGGAGGAGATGGGGCTCCCGTTCATCGGGAAGATTGCCGAGGACCCTGACCTTGCCCGGCAGGTGCTGCTCGGGAAATCGCTGATGGATATGCCGGAGGATTCTCCTGCGTACCGGTCGGTTGCGGAGATCGTGGGGAAGGCGCTTGGCTGTGAATAAAATTTTTTAACGATTCTAATCTTTAACATAAGGGATTCCTGAACTCATACTCTTCTGAAAAAATTTTAAGATTCTCAGACTTGTCAGGATCTTTTCATCTCTACCAATCCGGATGGATTTTTTTTAAAATTTCAAATTCCTTTTTTAAAAAATATTTATTGAAATTTCTGCAAAATCTTTTCCGGAATTTTTTTTCAAAAATTTTTCTGAACCAGTCCGTCCTTCCAAAAATTTTTACGATGCTTCTCCTCCCTGCTACGCAGGGAGCCGTCGTGACGCCGTATCGGGTCACGTTAAGGCAAGATCATTTGTGAGATCTTATCAAGGAAAGTGTGTAGCGCAAAACCCGAGAGGAATCGGTCGTCGCATTCAGCGAGGACCGATTTGAGAAGTCATCAGGCTTCGATTCGTTTTGCGCGTCAGGCATCGCAAGTTCATCGCATATTCCCATTCTGATCCGTAAGATCCCAAAGACGGCATTTCCTCATCTTAATCATCCAGCGTCCTGAATATCGAGACCGCTTCCTATCCTCCACGGAAACAGCTTCTAAACAGGCCGGTTTTTCTTCATGAATAATTGCCAGTTAGACTGTAGATCGATTCACAGGGTTTTTCCATGATACTTCCCTCAAAATCCCCCGAAACCGGCCGGTCTGATTGCTTTCCGAAATGATTATCCGGGGCTGCTGCGGGCCCGGATGGGTCGGGAAGAGGGTAAAGGTCACTAATTCATGAATGAGTTCTCTTTCATAGTCGGTCGATGGTGGAAGTATCCATCTCCAGGTTATGTTCCCCCTGTTCACAGCGGATGGCAGGGGCTGCCCTCCCCCCAGAAAATAACTCCTCGCTAAATGCCCGATTGGCAAAATGAGCCCGATTTGAAGAACCGATCTCTCGATAGTCGTGTTTTTTTGCGAATTACAGCGCACTGAATTTAAAATATCCCCGTATCGTAGCCTTTTCGCATTTTTGAGGAGCATTTCGCCCTCTGAAAAACGTCTAATTGTTGCTTTTGGATGAGCAGGTGCTGCCCGAAGGGTAGCAAGAGCTTGAGAAGAAGGCCGGAGGCTTTCTTCGAATGTTGATCGAAACAATGATTTTCCCTGCTGAAGGCCACCCGGGGAAATGACGGGGGGGATCCGGGGCCCGGGATCCGCAGGGCTGCGTTGGGAGTCTTCGCAATCGTGAGGCCCCGGAGGAACTGAATGACGAGAAAAAACTACAGATTCATTTGTGCTTTGTTCGATATCGTGAAGCCCGAATGGCCGAATGAAGAGAAGAAGACACGGGTTTTTCTTATGTCTTCTTCGATTTCGTGAGGCCCAACAGGGCCGAGCGAATAGAAGATCTTATCGGTGTACCGATGTGATGTTCGATAACCTTATCTGACTCATCCCTCAATGTATAAATGAATCTGCTGTGGTGAATCATTTGAGCAGGAAAGGTGTCAATGTCCAGATAAAGGAATTACATTCCGATCTTGCACACTTCCGGGATCTCAGTATCACCATCGGGGCCATCTCCCGTGAGAAGTGGGAAGAGCCGATGGGCCCGACCCCGTTTCCCTCTCTCACCACCCTCCGCCCCTGGGACCAGATCCTGCTCCGGAAGTACAAACCTTTCTATCTCCCGTTCTGCGACCTCTGCTGTCTCTGCACGTATGGCAAGTGCGATCTCACCGGCACAAAACGTGGGGCATGCGGGATCTCCATGCCGTCCCAGCAGTCCCGGATGGTCCTGATCGCTGCCTGTATCGGGGCCGCAACCCACGTAAGCCATTCACGCGACATCCTCTCCCATGTCATCGAATACTACGGCCGGGACTGTCCGATCAACGTCGGAGACACCGGTGTGGAAGTCGAAGCCCCGGTCGTCCGGCTTGTCTGCGGAATAAAACCCGAGACACTGGGAGACCTTGAACCGGTGCTGGACTATTGTGAGAACCAGGTCACCCATCTCCTGGCCGTCACCCACACCGGGCAGGAAGGAAACAATCTTGACTTTGAATCCAAAGTCCTCCATGCCGGCATGATCGACCAGCTCGGCATGGAAGTAGCCGACATTGCCCAGATCTCGGCACTCGGTTTCCCGAAGGCTGATCCGGAGGCCGGTCTTGCAGAACTTGGCATGGGGACGGTTGACATCAAAAAACCGGTGATCCTCGTCATCGGGCACAATGTTACGCCGGCGACCGGGATCATCGATTACCTGAAAACCAATGACCTCACATCGGACGTGGAAGTGACGGGCATCTGCTGCACTGCGATCGACGTAACGCGGTACTCCCCGAAGGCAAAGATCATCGGGCCGATTTCATGGCAGCTGAGATATATCCGGAGCGGAGTTCCTGATGTCATCGTAATTGACGAACAGTGTGTCCGAACGGACACGCTGACTGAATCTGCACATATCCGGGCCGCCCTGATAGCAACCAGTGAGAAGAACTGTCTCGGGCTTCCCGACCGCACAAACGATCCCGTCGATGACATTGTTGCCGGATTCGTGAGTGGTGAAGTACCGGGCGCTCTCATCCTCGATCCGGAAAAGGTCGGCGAGATTGCCGTGAAGACTGCCCGCGCAATCGCACCGCGGCGCAAAAAACAGAAGTCCCTTCCCTCACGGGAGACCCTCGTGGAAATGGCAAAGAAATGCACCCTGTGCATGCTCTGCCGGAGGGCCTGTCCCAACGACCTGCCGGTTGCGCAGGCCGTGAAGGCAGCGGCCGGGGGCAATCTGTCCCTCCTGGACGAGCTGTACGATGACTGTCTCGGGTGCGGAAGGTGCGAGCCTGCCTGCACGCAGAAGATAGCGGTACACAGCCTGATTGTGGCCGCTGCAGAACAGAAGACCCTGAAAGAGACCTACTGCATCCGGACCGGGAGGGGCGCAATCCGGGACGTCGAGATCCGCAAGGTTGGCGGTCCTATCGTTCTTGGCGAAATTCCCGGCGTGGTTGCATTTGTCGGGTGCGCCAACTACCCGAAAGGTTCCCGGGAAGTTGCGGAGATGTGCATGGAATTTGCAAAACGCCGGTACATCGTCTGCACATCCGGTTGTTCCGCAATGTCGGCGGGAATGTACCGGGACGAGGAAGGAAAAACTGCGTACGAGCGGTATTCCGGATCGTTCGAGGCCGGAGGGATCGTAAACGTAGGTTCGTGCGTTGCAAACGCCCATATCGCCGGTGCGGCTATCAAGATCGCGAGCATCTTTGCAAAACGCCCGCTGCGGGGGAATTACGAAGAGATCGCCGATTACGTCCACAACCGTGTCGGGGCTGTCGGGGTCGCATGGGGTGCCATGTCGCAGAAAGCAGCGGCGATCGCTGCAGGGTTCTGGCGGCTGGGAATTCCCGTGGTCGTCGGGCCCCATGGTACGAAGTACCGCCGCATGCTCCTTGGGCGTGCGGACAAGGAATCCGACTGGTACGTGTACGATGCCCGCAGCGGGGAGAAGGTGTATGGCGGCCCGGTACCCGAACACCTGTTCTTTGCCGCAGAGACCAAGGAAGAGGCGATGGTGATGATCGCAAAACTGACCATGCGCCCGAATGACACCAGCAGGGGGCGGGCCAACAAGCTGGCCAACTACGTCGACCTCCACAAGCGTCTTGTCGGCGGCATCCCACCTGACATCTCCCTGTATGTCCGGACACCGGCCGATATCCCCCTTACCATGAAAGATGAGGTACTGAACCACCTCCACCGGCACGGATGGAAGGAGCACACGATCCCCGACCCGACGCTCCTTCCCCGTATGATCCATACAAGGAAGGAGTGATAACGATGCCGATGAATGAATCCTGGCAGACCGCAGAGATCCCCGGACCGAAAAAGGCATCTCTCATCATCAAGCCCGATATCGCAGACGCAATAATCCGGCGGGCAAAACGCCCAATCATGATTGTGGGTCATGGGATCATCGAATATGAAGTCGAAGGAAAAAAACTGATTGACTGCCTCATCCAGCTTGCACGAAAAGCGAAGATGCCCGTTGTCGTCACTGCCAGTACGAGCAGGGAGTTCGCTGCACGCGGGTTTGAACCTGCAGCCCTCATGTCTGCTGTGGATATCGCCAACCGTCTTACGGACCCGGAATGGAAAGGGTTTGACGGGAGAGAGACCTATGACCTTGCAATTTTTGTCGGGCTTCCCTATTCCATGGAATGGACGATCCTCTCCGGCCTGAAACACTTTGCTCCCGGTGTGAAGACCATGACCCTTGACTGCGTTTACCAGCCGAATGCGAGCTGGTCATTCCCGAACAGTACGATAAAAGACTGGGCCGCAAACCTCAAAGGGATCGTGGCAAACCTCGGTGACTGACCGGAGAACAGATCATGTTTGAAACGATCCCAGTTGAAGTGGGCCTGATCCATGAAGGTGAGCGTGTCAGGAAAAATGATCTGCAGGTCGAGCTGGGCGGCCCGTCGGAGAAAGAGAAGTTCGAGATAGTCCGGGTACGCCAGCCGGAAGAGATCGAGGATGGCGCAATCCGTATCATCGGCCCCGATATCAGCGGGATGGAAGAAGGTAAGCACTACCCGATCGGTATCCTCGTCGAGATTGCCGGAAAAAAGGTTGAGCCCGACCTGGAAGGCGTGGTTGAACGCAGGATCCACGAATACGCTAACTATATCGAAGGGTTCATGCACCTCAACCAGCGGTACGATATCTGGATCCGGCTCTCGAAAAAATCCTTTAAGAAAGGGCTTGACTCGTTCCGGTTTATCGGGCAGGTCATGCACGAGCTCTTCAGGAACGAGCTTCCCATCATCGAAAAAATCCAGATCAGCTTCATCACGGACCCGGAGAAGATCAAACCACTCTACGAGGAAGCACTCAGGACCTACGAAGCCCGGGACGCCCGTGCACGGGGACTCTCGGATCAGGACGTGGACACTTTTTATGGCTGTGCACTCTGCCAGTCGTTTGCCCCGACCCATGTCTGTGTCATCACCCCCCAGCGGTACGCGAACTGCGGGGCGATCAGCTGGTTCGACGGGAGGGCTGCTGCCGGCATTGACCCGAAAGGGCCGATCTATGCCATTGAGAAAGGGGAATGCCTGGACCCGGACAAAGGCGAATATACCGGTGTCAATGAGAGTGCCCGGAAGCGGTCGATGGGAGAAGTGAGCCGGGTCTATCTCTACTCGGCGTTCGGGTACCCGCATACATCCTGCGGGTGTTTTGAAGGGATCGCTTTTTACATCCCGGAGGTCGACGGTTTTGGCATCGTCCTCCGCGGTTTTGGCGCGCTGACGGTAAACGGGCTTGCGTTCTCAACGATGGCGGACTCCACGGCCGGGGGGCGGCAGGTCGAGGGTTTCCACGGTATTTCGATAGAGTATATGCGATCAAAAAAATTCATGCACGCAGACGGCGGTTACGACCGCGTGGTCTGGATGCCGCATGAGACCCGCGAACGGCTCAAAGAGTTCATTCCTGAAGAGGTGTATGAGGCCATTGCCACGGAGAAAGATGTGGCAACCGTCGCAGAACTGAAAACATTCCTGCAGGAACACCACCACCCGGTCGTACAACGATGGGTTGCCGTCTCAGAACCTGAGAGCGGCCCTGTCGGCCAGATGACGGTCATTTCCGGAGCGGACATTCCCCTTACTTCGGGAGGCTTCAGGATCCTTCTCAAGAATGCCAGGATCACCGCAGAGAGCGTAATCATCCAGCCGATCAGGCCGCCACATCCATCTGGAGGCGAGCACAGTGCCGAAAAAAAATACTAGACCTGCCCTTGATGCAGAGCAGCTCCTCTCACTTGCCCCTCAGCTCCGGGACCTGCTGAAAGGTGTGCACCAGGTGGAACTGAAAAATTTTTCCATGGAGATCGGGGATCTTGAACTCTTCATCCCCACCTCAGGTTTTGCATCCCCGGCCAACCCTGTCCATTCCGACGGCCTGTACATACCGGAAAAACCCTCCGAACTGATCAGGGAGTCCTATGATCCGGCCAGTTTTGAATTTCCCGGCAGGATCCGTGAAGTGACACTTGGCGCGACACGGTCCGGGGGAGGGACCCGGGGGAGGTCAATTACCATCGGGGGTGCACGGGCACCTGCCTATTCTGATCGTATCCACCTCCCGGTCCACCCTCCGGCGATCTCACTTGATGTCTTTGACATGAACGTCTCCCTGCCAAAGGTCCTGCGCGAGAATGTCTCGGAGGTCATGGAAGACCCCGCTGAATGGGCACGTATGAATGTCAAAAAGTACGGCGCTGACGTGGTGACTATTCACCTCATGAGTACGGATCCCCTGTTCCGCGATGCGTCCCCCCGTTCGGCAGCAAAGACCGTAGAGGAAGTGCTCCAGGCCGTTGACGTGCCTGTCATCGTCGGGGGTTGCGGTGACCCGAAAAAAGATGCCGAGGTCTTTCTGGAGGTAGCCGAGATGGCTGCTGGCGAGCGCCTCCTCCTCAACTCGGTGACCCTCGACATGGTGGAATCAAAGACACTGGACCGGGTCGCCACTGCAGCACGGGACCACGGGCATCTCCTCCTTGCATTCACGGGCCTTGACCTGAACAATGCCAAGGAACTCAACCGCCGCCTGTACGAGTATATTCCTCCCGAACAGATTGTCATGGACCTGACGACCGTGGCGCTGGGCTACGGTCTCGAGTACTCGTTCACTATTCATGAACGTGCGCGGTATGCCGCACTTATGGGAGATCCGGAACTGGCACACCCGGTGATATCGGCCGCAACCAATGCATGGGCGGCACGGGAAGCCTGGATGAAGATGCCGCCGATGTACGGGCCACGGGAACTGAGGGGGCCGGTCTGGGAAACGATCAATGCCCTGACCCTGCTGCTGGCGGGGACCGACCTGTTCATGATGATGCACCCCGCAGCAGTACTGACGCTCAGGGATGTTATTCACCGTCTGGGCACGCCGGGGACCGGGCATGCCGAACAGATAGCCGGCTGGGCCAGGGTGCGGCTATGAACGTTATGGATCCTGCCCCGGAAAAGAAGCAGAGAAAGGGGATCAAGGAGATCAGCCCGATCGATGTCTACAAACTCCTCCCGAAGACCAACTGCGGGGAATGCGGGGAAGCCAACTGCATGGCTTTTGCCACCCGGCTTGTCAATGGCGAACTGGTCCTTTCCGACTGCCCACCCCTCCATTCTGTTGAGTATCACGGAGCTTTCGGGGAACTTTCCCATCTCATGGCACCCCCGGTCCGTACTGTCACCCTGGGTACCGGTGACCATAGCATCAGCATCGGTGGAAAATATGTGCTCCAGCGCCATGATTTCACGTACCATAACCCTGCACCAATCGCCATCGATGTCAACGATCTCATGCCCGAGGCGGAACTTCTCGAGCGGGTCAGGCAGATTGAAGCCTTCTCCTACAATTACATAGGCAGGACACTGGTACTGAACGCGATTGCCATCCGTTCGGTCTCCGGGGATCCCGTGATTTTCGGGGCTGCAGTAAAAAAAGTGGCTGCAGCCAGTCACCTGCCGTTCATACTCTGCTCGCTCGATCCAGCAGTGATGGAGGCCGGCCTCCGGGAGGCTGCGAACCGCCGCCCGCTCATCTACGCTGCCACTGACAAGAACTGGAAACTGATGGCTGATCTGGCCCTTGCTCACAATGCTCCCCTTGCGGTCTTTGCGCCGGGCGATCTCGGTCTCCTCCGGACGCTCGCCAGAACCCTCATGGCCTGTGGTGTCCATGACCTGGTCCTTGACCCCGGAACATTTACCGAAGACGGGCTGTCCGACACCATTGCGAATTTTACTACAATCAGGGCAGCTGCCACAAAAAATTTTGATGAGCTGTTCGGCTTTCCGATCCTTGGCATCCCGCTCACTGTCTGGACCGGGGAAGAGCTCTCAGAGGACGTGCTCAAATGGCGTGAGGCGACTACCGCGTCCATGCTCCTCTCCCGGTATGCGGACCTGCTCATCATGCACAGCCTTGACGGATGGGTCCTCCTCCCCCAGCTGATCTGGCGTTTCAGCCTTTACACGGATCCGCGGAAGCCGGTCTCGGTCGAAGCGGGTGTGAAGACGTTCGGCAGGCCCGACCATACCTCGCCGATCCTGATCACGACCAATTATGCGCTCACGTATTTCACCGTCGAATCCGATATCAAGGCCGCCAACCTGGACTGTTATCTTATTGTCGTTGATACCGGGGGGCTCAGTGTCGAGAGCGCTGTTGCCGGGAGGTATTTTACTGCCGATTCGGTAGCGAATGCCCTGAAGACCTATAATGCAGCGTCTCTCATCAGCCATAAGATTCTCATCATACCGGGTCTTGCGGCACGGCTGAGCGGGGAGACTGAAGAATCGACCGGCTGGAGGATCCTTGTCGGCCCCAAGGACTCGTCGGGGATCTCCCAGTTCCTCAGGGACCACTGGCCTCCTGCAGAGTAGCATGAATTTTCGCGGCAAAAACGATATCCGCTTCCGGGTCCGCATCCGGAACCTGCCGGTACGGCTGACGACAATTCAAGGTAGGGCAATCCAATGGCTGAAATGAACAGCGTCGTTTTCCACCCCATGAGCAGGATCGTATCTGTACCTTCTGGTTCGACGGTCCTTGAAGCCATACGGAACGCTGAGATCCAGTTCGAAAGTATCTGCGGCGGAAAAGGAGAATGCAACAAGTGCAAAGTCATTCTCCTGCAGGGCTCGTGTGATGCCGGCTCGCCGGAGAGCACCCGGGGCCTGACTGCTGATGAGATAGCCCGGAACTACTGTCGGGCCTGCCGGACTCATATCACCGGAAACTGCGAGTTTATCATCCCGGTGGAGAGCCGGATCGATGCCCCAAAAATACTCCAGAACCATGCTGAAATCACCACCGGGCTGTATCCCCTGGTAACAAAACACCGGCTTGCAGCGCCCGGGAATCATCACCATCCGCACGGCCCCCGTTCCCTGAGACTCGAAGGGTATTCCGGCACCCGCCCTCACATAACCCGCGAACAGATGGGCCAGCTGACAGCTGCGGAGGGTGGGCAGGTCACGGTTGTTGCCACCCGGTCGAACGGGTACCCGGAAGTTCTGGGAATCGAGGCGGGAGACACCACGGCGGAAAACTACGGTATCGCCCTTGACCTCGGGACTACAACCGTTGTCGGGGTGCTTGTTGATTGTGCGACCGGCCGGACCTGCAGCCAGTCCTCTTCCCTGAACCGGCAGATAACCTATGGCGAGGAGTTGCTCACCCGGATCGCTTTTGCAAAAAAACCCGGCGGGAAAGAAAAACTCCGGGCTGCGGCCGTTGAGAGTATCAATGCGGTCATCGGACAGCTCCTCTCGTCTGCCGGGGTGAGCGGGGATTCTGTCTATGACCTCTGCATAGGCAGCAATACGGTTATGAACTACCTCCTCTTTGGCCGCGATACGGCAGCCCTTGAGATCGCGAATGCTGATATCTCCCGGAGCCCTTTCCTTGCCCGGGCACAGGACCTCGGGCTTCTGGCAAATCCACAGGCGTACGTGTACTGTCTTCCCAACGTCAGCCGGTTTGTTGGCGGGGATGCCGTGGGAGATGTCATTGCATCGGGGATGCACCTGTCTCCCGACCTCTCCCTGATGATAGACCTTGGTACAAACGGCGAAGTTGTTCTCGGCAACAGAGACTGGCTGGCTTCTGTCTCATGTGCATCCGGGCCTGCTTTCGAAGGTGCCGGGATCACCTCAGGTATGCGGGCGATGCGGGGAGCGATCGATCATATCGGTATCGACCCCGCCACGTTCAGGGTTTCATGGACAACGATCGGAAATGAGCTTCCCCGGGGGATCTGCGGATCGGGAATCATCGATGCAGCGGCTGCGATGGTGACCTCGGGTATCGTGGATTTCACCGGCAGGCTTGTGGAGGAGAAGCCTGGCGTGCGCCGTGGTAAGGAAGGTCTCGAATATGTCCTTGTTCCCTGCGAAGAGACAGCAACCGGCCGGGATATCGTGATCACGAAGCAGGACCTTGCCTACCTTATGGACTCAAAAGCCGCAGCATGCGGGGCGATCGGGGTCCTCTTAAAAAAATATCGTATCCCGGTGAGGAGTGTCCGCAATGTGTACTTTGCCGGGGCATTCGGTGCCTATGCAGATCGGAACAAAATTGTGACCTTCGGGATAACTCCCGATTTTCCCAATGCAGAATTCCATGCTATCGGGAATGGTTCCCTCACGGGTGCACGTGCCGCCCTGCTGTCCGGGAAAAAACGGCAGGAAGCGCTGGATGTTGCAAAGAAGATGGTGTATATTGACCTGCTGGTCGATGCGGATTTTATTGAGGAGTACGCGTCGGCGATCTACATTCCCGGCAAACCTGAATATTTCCCCCGCTGACGGTCATTCGAAGAGCCAGCCGAGGTCCTGAAGTTCTTCAATCTGCGCCAGCTGGACGTTGATATCGGTTTTTTTTGGGATCTCCAGTTTTGCGACGATCTTGTTTGAACCGCCGAACGTATCCAGCGTTGCGCCAAGTGCCACGAGGTCCCGGAGGATCTCGTCCTGCATCTTCTTGCGGTCCCCTTCACCCAGTTCCGCTATGAGCTGGAACTCCGGGTGCTTCAGTATTGCCGTCTTGTTGATGGTGACACCGCTCTGGCTTTCGAGAACGGCATCGAATGCCTCGCGCCGCATCCGCTGGTTCTCCATGTGGGAATAGATGCGGTACCCGCTCTTGATGGAAGAGGCGATCCCGTCGATCTTGGCAACCACCTGCTCCACGATGGCCTCGAGCTGGTCCTGTGCATGGGTGATGGCAAAGAGGTGGAAGTCATCGGAATAGATCCACTGGATCTCGGTCGTGTTCGCCTTTTTGTAGATATGTTCGGTGATGACCCAGTCCCCCCGCCGGAGCGTGAATCCCAGGATCCGGAAGTCCGGTCTCTTTTTTGCGATCACCGGGTAGACCTGAAGATCATCGATAAGGGATACGTCCTTGTCCCGGTATTCGGTGATGACGAGTTCGAAATAGCGGGTCTTCGGGTGAGGGGGTTTGAGGATAACACTGTCGTAGACCTTCCATTTGTATTCCATGACCTGCTGGATCTCGATCTCATCCCCGACATCGATAAGGTACGAATGGCCGATGTGGTGCCTGTCAACCTTCTGGTATTCATGGTACACCACATCGGTCATGGTATGTCTCGTTAATGCCGTTGTCTCGTAAAAGAACCCTTACGATGATAAATTTCCGGGAAATTTTCCTTTTTGGGGCTGCTTAATATATATTTTCCTATGCATTTATTTGAGTCCTTTGGTCCGGGTTTCCTCCGTTGGCCGGTATACATGAACCGGAGTGGCTGGCAGGTCCTGCCACACCTGTCAACAAGCTGTATCTTGTCGAACGTGTAAACATGACCGGCAGGACTGATACACCGGTGCGGGTAAATCCTGATGCATGGGATGAAGAATATTCCCGGAAGGGCAGGCTCTTCGGTGGTTCCGTGTTCACCTTACCGGGTCTCCTCCCAGGCCCGGACGTGCTCGAACTCGGGTGTGGCGATGGCAAGACCCTGTCAGCAATGGTACACCGGGACTGGAAGGTGACCACCCTTGATTTCTCCTCCCGGGCGGTTGTCCTTGCCCGGGATGCAGCTGGATTATCGGCGGACATTGTCATCGGGGACGCCCGGGCTATACCGTTCAGGCCGGAAACTTTCGACGCAGTCTTTGCTCACCACATCCTCGGGCATATGAACCAGGGCGACCGTGAAGAGATCTCCCGTGAGATATTCCTGGTCATCAGGCCGGGCGGGAATCTCTATTTCAACGATTTCTCTACCCGTGATTTCAGGTTTGGGAAAGGCTCTGAAACAGAACCAGGAACGTTCAGGCGGGGAAACGGGATCTGCACGCATTATTTTACCCCCGGTGAAGTGGCCGATCTTTTTTCCCGCCTTGCCGTGGTTTCCGTGGATTACCGGGACTGGAATATGCGTATACGCGGAAGGAACCTGCCACGATCCGAGGTGACCGCGGTGTTCAAGAAATGCCGAACCCCGAAGGGGTGAGGCAGGAGAAGAACCCGAAGAATTCAAATAAATTCTTCGGCTCTTCGAGGTTCTGATGAACCTTTCAGAACCCGGAGGGTTCTTCGACTTGCCGAGGTTCAGCGCCGGGATACCCGCAGGACTGCGTAACAGGCAAGTGCGATCAGCGCAGGCGCCCCGTCAAAACCGGGGAGGGGACTTGTCCCGGTTGCCGTAGTCCCGGGAAGATACCCGAGAATGGCCGATACCTGAACAGTGCTTCCCGTTGTGACATTGACGGTCTTTGTGACCGGTTCAAAATTATCTTTCTCGAACCGGAAGGTATGTATGCCGGCCGGGATCTCGTCCAGTGTTACAGGTGCATCACCGGCATAGGAGCCATCGATATACACCTGAACTCCAGAGGGTGACGATATCACCCTGGCTGCACCGGTAGTTGGCTGTGTGGATGCAGAAGCTGACTTTGTGGGATCAATTACCGTGTGTGAAAAAGCAGGAAGTACATCAACGTTGGTGAATTGCCGGGAGTATGCGTCCGGGAAGGTCACGGTTATCGTTGCCGGAGAAAAGTCGGCGGTGATGACACTGCTGAGTGCGGAATTCTTCAGGGCGATCTCTGCCTTTTTGAAGTTCATAGAAGCGGTTCGGTATTCAGTGCCTTCAGGAACATCGCCGGTATCCGCAAATTTGCTCATGAGGAGAGTTGCAGCTGACCTGTCCATGGAAATGATCTCCGGGGGATCGGAACTGGTGGCAAGGCCTTTTTTGAGCTCGTCCTCCAGAATGGATTGCGGGATGGCATTCTCAAGGATCCCTTCCAGTGTGAAGCGGAAGATTGCCGTGGCATCCCCGTTTTTGCTGATGTTGATATCAAGCGAGTTGGCAGTGAATGCCTGGACCGGTACAGCAACAAGAAATGCAGTACAGAATACGAGCAGCATGGAACGAAGGAAACGTGATGATTCCAGCGACAAGATTATTTCTCCTTCCGGGAACTGGTATCCGGGATGCGCCTGATCCGGATCTGTTGTTATTACCGATAAGTGTATCATCGCCAGCCCGGAACCCCGTATTTGATCATCTGATCCATTACCGGCACGATTTCTTCGCTCAAATTAATTAATATAGCGTTGAGGCGCATATTTCAGGCAGCTATGATAGACTCGGTCATAACGGTTCTTCTTCATCTTGACCAGAACATGACAGCGGTTGTCCATCAATATGGCATGTGGACGTATCTTATCCTGTTCTGTATCATCTTCTTCGAAACCGGGTTTGTCATCATGCCATTTCTTCCCGGGGACTCGATCCTGTTCGTCGCGGGGGCTGCAGCGGCAAGTGCTATTCTTGATCTCCAGTGGCTGCTTATTGCAATTGTCCTTGGTGCGGTCCTCGGCGACACCGTGAACTACTGGATCGGAAATTACATCGGGCTCCACGTATTTCTCGAACGTTTTCCGAACCTTGTCAAAAAGGAATACGTTGACCGGACCTATGGGTTTTACGAAAAATATGGCGGTACTACCATCTTTGTGGCACGGTTTTTTCCCATTATCCGGACTTTTGCACCCTTTCTTGCCGGAGTCGGGTCCATGCAGTACCGGCGGTTCCTGTTCTATAATGTCCTGGGAGGGACCGCATGGACCTTCTTTGTTGTCCTTGCCGGTTATTACCTTGGTGCATTTTCCATCGTGAAAGAAAACATGAGTCTCCTGATCATCGCCGTTCTTGTCGTGACGGCTGCTACGGTTATTGTTATTGCAGCCGGTATTCTGTCAGCCTATCTCCGGAAGGATCCTGCAGTTCAGGAAAAAAACCAATAACCTTTTGGGCATCGCTAAAAAAATGATGGCCTTTGTTTTCCGCTCTCTGCCGGCTACTATTTTTGAAATGTTTTTCAGGACGATTTCCGATCGCGGCTGCAAGGCTGATGGAACGTAACAAAAAGAATTTTCCAGACATTATTCTTTGTCCGCCCGGTAAATGAAAGAAATATCAGATAAAGGGCTCTGTAGAAATCCTGGTTTATCCTGTGATTCGCTTACATTTTTCAACGTTTATGAGAGTGACCCCCTCTTTCAGGTCGAAGAACCTGATGGTTCTTCTTATCCTCGAGGTCCTGATGAACCTCTTCGGAAATCGAAGAACCCTCCGGGTTCTGAGCGGTTCATCAGAACTTCGAAGAGCAGAAGAATTTATCTGAATTCTTCGGGTTCTTCTCAGGACCGCCCCTCCCTTCGGGAACAGCCGTCTTCCCTAGGAGCGTCTGGGATGAAAGCCATGATTTCTGCAGAGCCAAAAAAAGATTACTTTTTCTGCCGGACAACGAGTCCCCTGTTATCGACTTTTGTCACTATCGCGATCTTCAGTCCCATCGGCCGGATGATCTTTTCAACTGCCTTTTTGTCCAGGTCTGTTACGACAGCAATAGAAGGGCCGACAGAGCTCATGCCAATAAATTCCAGTCTCTTTTCCCGCAGCATGCTCATGTAATGATAGATCTCAAAACTGTGGTGCTCCACTTCCGCACGTTTTGACCCACGGAACTCGATCTCCCAGATCACGTCCCCCGCCTTCCTGACGTCCCCCTTCTCGAGTGCAGGGATGAGGTCCATCAGGAAAAGGTACGCCTTGAGTTCCCGGTCACGGTAATCGAGGGTCCGGGCCTTGTTCATCAGGAGGTCGAATTCCTGGGTGCCGGCAGAGGAGATGTCTGTGGGCGGGATGATGATATAGACATTCATGCCTTCAGCAAAGGGGTGGTGGTACACGAGCGAGAGCTCGTCTCCCATCACGGCCATTCCGCCATACGTGCTCACTGCGGGGCCGACCCCGGTCTCAAATCCGAACGCGATGGTACCATCGGCAGTCTCCTCGACATAGTTGTGCCCGATAAGGTGTCGCAACTGGGTGTTTGTCAGGGGCGAGCCGACCGCCTGGTTCAGGGCAGTTGCGACCGCAATCATGACCGTGCTGGTGGAGCCAAGGCCCACATGCTTGTGTTCATGGTCCGTGACTCTGATCCGGAACCCGCCCTTGTATCCCGTGACGTTCCGGAAGACCTCGACAAAGTTCCGGACGATGGGTGCCCGGTTGTAATCGATGACCACCTCTTTTTTCGTGCAGCTGACTTCAGCGGAACAGTAGCACTGTATCGCAAACCCGATTCCTCCCCCTCCCGGGTGGTCCGGAGCAAACCGGTTCATGTCCAGCACGGTCAGGTGGATTCGCGCCGGGGCCTGCACAAAAACCGTTCCTTTCACGGGTTTCAGTGAGTATCTTTTTCTCTCGAGGCCAAGCGTCTTGAGGTTTTTCCCCGGTAGGAACCCCTTGAACTCGTATTCCACGAGGTCGAGGTCGCCGCCGCGTATTTTCATGATCGCCATAGAGAACAAATCCTGTTAGGTGCGGCCACGGGAAAATGGTTCCGTTTAATCCGAGCGCAGCGTTCCGGAACCAGATGCACCTCCGCGGTCTCCATGACCAGAATACTTCCGCGAACCTCATCCTCATTTTTTATCTTCCCTTAGATGAGAATCAGGCTAGATTCAATTCCTTACCGATCTGAAAATCGGCAAAAAAATAAAAATGCCCGTATTTTTATTTCTGCTTGTCATGATCAAAAAAATGTCTGGCTTCATTTGTAAAATGACCTGGTAAAATTGACTACCGATGCACGCGGGCATTGAAATATTGCAATCCCCCGACAAGCCAGCCAAACCATGCCTTGTAAATTTTATATATCTTGACGGGAGATGGATGACTATGACATTCAGACTGGCGAATATGTGTGCAATTCTGCTGTTTTTCCTGCTGGTATCAGTCAGTTATACAAGTGCAGCGCCGCCAATTGCTACGATCTCCCAGGGAAATACGATCTTCATCGGGGAGCAGGGGCTGGATATTACAAGGGCGTTAGGAAGTTCAACACAGATCGGGTGGTGGGCATCCGCCGCTGACATCGCCACCAGTTCTCCGAACCAGGTCGTCCCGATCAGCAGTCAGACCAGTTTTTATGTGGATCCCACATCATTCGGATCGTATACCGGTGGCTGGTACCGTCTGGATAGTGCCTCGAAGGCAGCAGGGCCTGCATTCACGGTTGCGGATCCCAACCTTGCCGTAAAGGTAAAGGATACCACGGCTTCGATCGATGCAACCAACAGCTGGGTACCACGGGGAGATCTGGTCCAGTTTGAAATAGACACCAATCTGATCGCAATTTCCCAGCGGTCCGTATCGCCGAACATGCAGATTTATGTTCAGGCGCCCAATGGTGCCCAGTATAGTGCTCTGGTTAATGGAGGTACTACGACTCCGATAGACAATATTCAGGTCGCAACGAGTCCTTTCTTGACTGGTCCGATATGGGATACCGGCAATCCTGTCTATCCTTCCGGCACGTATACTGTCTGGGTGCAATGCGATGCTAACGGCATGAAGGACAACTACGGCGTGATCGGAAAAACCATCAGCAGCCAGGTCACCGTTCTGGATCAGGATCAGAACCCCCGGATTGCAAACAGCGCATATGTAACAAATCCTACGACCCAGATCACGGTTTTGCCCACTCAGGTAACCACAACAAATCCACCTGCAACCAAACCGATCACACCCCAGCCTTCAGTTTCCCAGACTCCTATCCCGCAACCGACCACTCTTCCGGCCACCGCAAGCACGCTCACTCCGCAGACCTCCGTAATACCCTCAATAACGGTACAATCAACCCAGCCTCAGCCGACACGGAGTCCGGGGTTCGACTTTGTTGTCGTTATCGGTGCGGCGATCATCTGTTTTGCGGTATATTTGCAGAAAAAATAATTTTTTCCGGAGAAACAGTCTTAAACCGATGGGGATCACTCCGGCACCATGACCCAAAAAATTTTAATGGCCATTATTTCGCACTATCGCGATCAAAGAAGATGTTTTTTCCCGTAGCGGAGAGGGGAATAGCATACGCGACCGTACATTCCTTATCGAAGAGGCCGAGGTCGAGCGCTGCGGCACCTCCTGAAAACATGATCCGGTTGTCGACGTTATGGATCTGGGCGGTTTTTACCGCAGAACCGATCGCTATGCCAAGATCGGTCATCCTGACTGCACAGTTCGGGCCTGAATAAAACGTGTCCTGCTCTTTTAGAGTGGCATATGCTTCTGCCATCCCGGCGCACGTCAGGAAACCGCACGCCCCGCAGTTGATGCCTACGGACAGATTCCCCTTTGCCCCGATGAGGACACACCCGTCGCACCCGGCAAAATTTTTTGAGTCGCGCAGAAAGAAACTGATATTCTGGGCCTCGCCCAGTTCAGCGAGACGTTTTGCAACAGCCTTGATCTCCTTTCCGGTCAGCACTTTGCAGAGGATGGTGTCAATCCCTCTGCCTTTCGGGGCGGTACGGGCGGCAAGCACCATCAGCTCTGCGACGGTGGCAACAGCGTTCTTTTCAGCATTCATGAATGAGTATGTGCAATGACGACAGGATAAAGGTGCGTAACCGCACCCGGTCGCGGGAAACGATGTTCCGGAATAAAAGAGATCAGGACTGGTCGGCCGCAGCGACCTCTTCCTCAATCGGGGGTGTCG
>Ga0074046_10000917_pt1 | contig 27377 bp, 29 predicted proteins | sample BogForMeECP23OM3_FD_94441 | JGI IMG/M metagenome (GOLD analysis project Ga0074046, IMG submission 94441) | Bog forest soil microbial communities from Calvert Island, British Columbia, Canada - Bog Forest MetaG ECP23OM3 | ecosystem: Environmental > Terrestrial > Soil > Wetlands ...
CGCAAGCAAGCTCTATCATCAACGATTATTGCAATTGAACCCACACTCGACCAGACAAAGACACAGATCACAGGCATAGACGACCAACTGAAAAAACTGAGCGACGAACTCCTCCAGACAGAGGCCGAACTTCCCAAATTCGAAGACCACCTCAAGGAGGCAAGCGCAACCCGCGATCAGCTTTCCGAAGAATTAGCGGGAGTGAAAAAGAAACGTGACGAGTACGACCATCACCTCAGAGGATTAGAGGGGGAAATCACCGAAATCCTTGAGGAACTTGACCCAGCAAACAGCAAACTCGCCGATGTAACAGCCTCAAACAAGCACATGCAAATGCAGATTGACTTCCATTTCAACGAACTGAAGGAACTGGGCTACACAGAAGTAACCGAGGTCTCTGACGTCGAGATCGAAAGAGTGGACAAGATTCTACCCGTCCTCAAGAAAGAACTAGCGTCAATAGGCGGCGTAAACGAACTTGCCTCTTCACAGTACGACGAAGTCAAGGAAAATTACAAGCACCTAGCCTCAAGGATCTACGAACTAGAGAAAGAGAAACTCTCCATCGTACAGTTCATGAATGAAGTAGACCGGCAGAAACTTGAAGCATTCATGAAAGCCTTCAACCAGGTCAGCGCCTCATTCAATGAAATCTTCTCCACTGTCACAAGCGGATCAGGACGCATGTTCCTCGAGAACCCTGAGAACCCGTTCGAGGCCGGCGCCGACATCAGGCTGCAATTTCCAGGCAAAACTGAGATGACGATCGGAAGCGCCAGCGGCGGGGAGAAATCTGTCGGCACAGTCTGCTTCATACTAGCACTTCAAGCCATCCATCCCATGCCGTTCTATATGATGGACGAAATTGACGCCCACCTAGACGTAGTTAACTCTCAGAAGCTAGCTGAACTTTTGAAATCGAAATCGAAAGGCTCACAATTCATAATCGTTTCGCTGAAAGATGTAACAATTTCTCGCGCCGACGCGGTCTACGGCGTGTTCATTCAAGAGGGAGTTTCTCAGATCGTCGGGCTACCAATGCAAGAGGTGAGGGCGGTTGGAAGAGCTAAGTAAACCATTCTGGCTACGGCCACCCTACCTGATCCTGTTCGACCTGCTCAGGCTTCACCGCATCAAACCTTGGGATGTGAACATCACGGAACTCCTAAACGCCTTCCTAGGCGAGATGAAGAAGAGCGGTTACATTGACTTCTCCGCCTCGGGAACCGCCTTACTCTCATCGTCAGTAGTTCACCGAATGAAATCAGAACTCGTCCTCAAAATGGAGGAACCACCGAAACCCCCAGTACCCAGGCCAAACGAGGAAATACCACCCCCGCTACCCTTTCCCCTACGCTTCGAATACACCTCCACATCGGTCGCAGAAATCCTACGCACGCTTCAAGAAGTACTTACGAATGAAAAGGCGGTCTTGGCGAAGAAACCTTTCATTCTGAGCCCACCATCCGTCTTCGAACAGTTCGACGAGTTCCTAGCCAACATAGAAGAGAACATCGAAACCTACTACGGCCACTTGATCAAGCTCAGCATCAGAGGACTACCACTCTCCTTCAGAAAAGTGGTAGAGGGCCAAACGTTATTGGAAGCCGTGAGGGTCTTCATCATGCTACTCTTTCTGGCCAATCAAAAGAAGATCATCCTAACGCAGAACGAGGGAGACTCTGACTTATACATAAGATTAGGCGAGGTCTCGCCCCCAATTGTCTGAACCCACACCTCCGCCCCCACCAGAACCTAAGCTTTCAATCCCGAAAGCTAGAACGAAAGTCGCTTTGATCGAAGCCGCACTCTATGTCACGGGCAAGCCCTTGGACCTAAAGACGCTGGGCTCGGTCGTGGAGTTCAGATCGGAGGACAAGATCAAGGAACTAGCCCGGTATCTCAAAGCAAAGTATGGGTCAGACGGTAGCGCCCTCGAAGTCTTAGAGTTAAGCGATGGAAGGTTCGTCATGCAACTCAAGCCACAGTATGTTCGTCATGTCAAGCGACTGGCCACAAGGCAGTTGCTCACACCAGGCCCGATGAAGACGCTATCATTCATCGCTTATCGGCAACCGGTTACTCAGTCGTATCTCGCGAAAGTCCGTGGGAACCTATCTTACTCGCACGTGAGACAGCTTCGTGAGATAGGCCTGATTTCTGAGGAGAGATTAGGGCGAACGAAGGTCCTTCGCACTACCCCGAACTTTGCGGACTACTTCAACCTAAGCCATGAGCCCCAAGCTCAGAAGAAGCAGCTGGAACGCCTATTCGACATCATCAAGATGCAACGAGGGCCAAAGAAAGAACAGCCATCAAACCCCGCGCCAACCTCAAAATCAGAACAAATACCCCAAGCTAACCCGTCCGATGAGAAGGAGACTAAAGGTCCCGACCTCACAATGCTTAAATGAACCGCCCATGCCTGTGATCGAAATCGCGATCAGGAGTTACTTTGAATGCCTCAATGGCATGGAGATCTTCACAAGAGAAAGAAGAGCGGCGGTAAGAAACATATTTTCCGCGGTAAGCGCGCATTTGAGATGGGTAGCGATCCAGCGCAAACTATTGTTGGGGAGAAACGATTTTCGGTAAGGAGAGGCCGCGGCGGGAGAATAAAACTGGCCGCTCTGGCAATTGACACCGTCAACATAACAGACCCGGCAACGGGTAAGAGTCAGAAGACAGAGATTCAAGGAGTCGTGAAGAACCCAGCCAACGTCGACTACCAGCGCCGAGGCGTAATTACCAAGGGCGCAGTCCTAGATACCCCTCTTGGTCAGGCAGTCGTCACTTCGAGACCTGGACAACACGGCGTCGTAAACGCCATCCTCATCCAGAGCACACAGAAGTAAGAGTTCGCGCCGTGTCAGAGGCGTGAAGCTTGAAACTTCATGGAAAGACTGTGATCTGGCCTGCAAATCTGGATTCAACGAAATCCAGAAAAGCCGGACGAAAACTCGCCAAAGGCCCCTCTCTACAAACTCCTAAGCTGGAAGAACTAAGAGACGCCGCAACCCAGCTCTCCATCGAACACGAAATCGTAGCCGGGAAATCCAGACCTAACACTTGGTGGGACAAAGGAGGCTACCTCATTGTCCCAAAAGCGACCCCTCGAGCCAAGCTCTTGCGCTCCCTCGCAACTGAGATTCGAAAGCAGAGAGTCACGAGGGAGAAGGACAAGAAGACCTAGCCCATCAAATGGACCCCACTAAGTTAACGTCCACCTCTTCACCCGCCTCAATGGCTCCCACTGACTCGGGAATCGTCACGATCCCGTTAGCGTCGACCATGCTTGCCAGCACTGACGAACGCTGAACTTTCAATGGCTCAGCTAGAAACCCTGTCTGCCCCCTTTCGACCTTAACCCGCACAAACGTTCGTAGGTTTGGTGCACCAGAAATTCTCTCTTTAAGCACCGCTCTTATGGAAAGCTCGATCGGGATTGGAGATCTAGACAATTTAGTCAAGAGTCTGGGAACGAAAGTCTTGAAGGCGACTATTGCTGAGACTGGGAAACCAGGCAGCGAAACAATCGGCTTGCCGTTTATGACCGCTAATCCGGTTGGCATCGCCGGTCGCATTGCGATCCCATGCACTAGCATCCCGGGCTTTCCGAGGCTGTTGATGCACCCTGGGACGAGGTCCCTCTTGCCCACCGAAGACCCCGCCGTGACGAGAACCACGTCTGAGGTCCGTAAACCCTTCTTGAGTGCCTGTCTTATTCCTCGTGGCTCATCCCTGGCTATGCCTAGGTCTACGGGTTCGGCCCCTAGTTCCTGCACCATCGCTGAAATGATGGGACGATTTATGTCAACGATCCTTGCACTCCCCTTAGCGGGTTGCGAGTTCACGAGTTCACTCCCCGTTGATAGGATTCCTATCCGAATCCTTTTTGCGACCGATGCCTTGGACAGGCCCAATGCCTTGAGTGCTCCGATGTCCTCCGGTCTTAACCGTCTCCCTTTACGAAGGACCAGCCGACCTGGCGCAAAGTCTGCTCCCTTAAGTGTCACGCCTTCTCCCGAAGTTGTAGTAGAATGAACCCCGACTCTGTTCCCTTGTAGTCGGGTGGTGTGCTCAACCATCACGACAGAATCAGCCCCCTGTGGCATGCGGCTTCCCGTGGCAACCGCGACCGCTCGTCCTGAGGAGATTTTCAAGTGACAAGGCTGGCCGAGCCTACTTTCCCCAACGATCTCTAATACTACCGGACTATTCTGAGAAGCGTCCTGAAGGTTGTTTGATTGAACCGCGTAACCATCCAATCCCGACAGGTCAGCGGATGGAAGGTACCTTCGGGCAATGGCATCTCTTGCCAGAATCCTACCGACAGCATCCTGAATCCGAATGCTTTCGACTCTTTCTTTCAGATCACCAACGGCTTGCAAAAAGACCTCGGTCGCATCTTCTATCGTTGTGAGTTGCCGGAATCCTTTGGTCTGCATAGGCTCCAATCCTACACGTTCCTAAACGAAGATATTATTCCAGCCCTATGTAACCCAAGCTGACGCCTTTGCAATTGCCCGCAACCCTTACCGTCGCAATTTTCTCTGTCGCGGCAGTTGTAGCCCTATTGTCGGGTTTAGCTTGGTGGACCAGAAGACTACGCCGGAAGACAGCTGAGCCCATAATTGAGCTTGAGAAACTGGTGAATTGTAAATCGTGCGGATCGCTGATGCCGGAGGGTGCGCGCAAATGTGCATTTTGCGGTTCATGGCAGAAGCAACAACCGATTCCGGAGCATAAATAAAGAGCTAACTGGAAATGCGCGAACGCCGCCGAACGTATACCCTAGCCGCCGTATGCACATATTGCGCAGACGACAGCTCAGTGGTGGAGCAGCGGATCCTTCGCAAGAAGGAGCTGAAGCTGTTAAACGGGCAGACACCCGTTGGTCGCAGGTTCGAGCCCTGCCGGCGGCGCCAACGCCTCTACCGGCGACATATACCCATGCTATTGGTGAAATTCTCAGATTTGGATTATGGATGGAGAGGGAAGGCTACCGACCGGCCACAACCAGATGTGCCGTTGAAGCGTTAAGGTCTCTTTCACGGCGTGTAGACCTCTTCGACACCGAAGCCGTCAAAACACACTTGGCTAAAGCAAAGGTTAGTGAGGGAAGAAAGGAACGCCTAAGCAACGACCTAACACGATTCTACAGATACAAGGGTATCTCATTCGATAAGCCAAGATACAGGAAAATAGAGAAGCTCCCATTCATCCCAACCGAAACCGATGTTGAACAACTCATAAGCGCCATGGGCCAAAAGACCGGAACATTCCTGCAGCTACTACGTGAAACAGGAATTCGCTGCGGAGAAGCATGGAACCTGAAATGGGTTGACATTGATACAGAAAGGGGAACCGTTAACGTTGTTCCTGAAAAGAACAGTAAACCACGACAGCTTAAGCTCTCAAACCGATTAATCGCCATGCTTAACCGACTCCCCAGAAAACCGGTCTACCTATTCAGAGACGCCAACCAAGACCCCATAACTTCCCTACATGGAGCACGGAGAAACTTTGAACGCCAACGCAAGCGTTTAGCCATTAAGCTACAGAACCCCAGACTGATGCAGATACATTTCCACAGCCTACGACATTTCAAGGCAACCCTAGAGTACCATAGAACTAAGGATATCCTACACGTGATGCAACTACTGGGTCACAAGAATATTCGGAACACCTTAGTTTACACTCACCTAGTAAATTGGGAATCGGACGAGTTCGTTTGTAAGGTAGCTAAGACAGTTAAGGAAGCACAGGAACTAATCGAATCAGGCTTTGACTACGTAACCGAAGTGGAGGGCTACAAACTCTTCCGAAAGAGAAAATAACTTCGGCAAAGGTAAATTGCATTGCTTTTGGCGAATCTATTCGGAAGCCTATAAGATGGGCCATAAAAGGAACTTAGCCTACTGGATTCTGGGAGGAATCATACTCCTTAACATAATACTGATTTTGTCCAAGAATAATGAATATGCGTCTACTCTGTCGGCAGCTAACTACGCTGGGCTTCCAACTCCAATGCAGCCTGACTACACTTTGAATTTGATTTCTATAGCAGGTTGTGCGGTGCTTGCGATAATTCTCGGGATTATTGGAAAGGACAGACCTGTCGAATCCAAATCAAAGAGATAGCATCTTTGGACATTTCCGAAGCTAGGGTATTCTGGCTGGTCCATTGATTGGGGATGCTTGCCACGATTGGATAAGGTCATAGTTTTCATTGACGGGGCATGTGAACCTAAGAATCCCCGTGGCGTTCCCACATACGGCTTTTTGATTTACGGTGACGAAAAGAAGATAGACGAGGAATCAGGGCTGGGGTTAGCAGACCCTTGGACAGAACAAGCCACCAACAACGTCGCCGAGTACACGGCTCTCATCAAAGCATTAGAAAAGTTGCTTAACCTTGGACTACAAGATTCGGAGGTTGAGGTGAGGTCTGACAGCGAGTTGCTCGTTAAACAGGTCAACGGAGTCTACAAAGTCAGGAACCCTCGATTGAGGCCCCTGTATGAAAGAGTTAACGGTCTGCTACCCCGCTTCAAGAACATACAAATGAAATGGATTCAACGTGAAGAGAACGCCGAAGCAGATGACCTTTCCAAACGAGCTTACGAGTCGTACATTCGGGCGTCTCCTAAGCAAGCGGTTGAGAAAGGAGTCATTTTCTGTTCCCAGTGCGGAGCCAAGATACCGATGGACAGTAAGTTCTGCAAGGAATGTGGAAGAAAACTTGTGTGAACACTAATTTGACCAACTTACGCTGGCTCGAATGGGCAGTAACGAAGCATTTCCGAAGCCAAGGACTCAACGTTCAGATGCGTTCGATAAGATTAGGTAACGTGGCGATAGACGGTGAAGTTCATGGGAATGGTTGGAAGATGGCGTTAGAGCTTAAGACGCCACGGGACGATATCACAAGGGGAATAGGACAACTAGCGGAGGCATTAGCCTACGGTTACAGTCGAGTGGCTATGGTTACGACTATGCGAACTGCACGGGATATTGACTCTAAGGTTTTTGATAGGTTAGGATTAGTGTTACTCGGTGTTAACTCGAAGGGCGAGGTGAAACAGGTTTACCCCACGTACTCGTAACATTTACAGGACGAAACTGAAAGATAGAACGTAGTTATTGTCTATTCGGTTACTGCCCTAGCCTGGTCCTTCAGGGACATACCAAGTACTTGGGTCCAAGTTTAGCTTCACGTCATATAGCCGGTCAATTGCTTCCTGAACTTCGGGAAGGCTCTGAGAGATTGACTCGCTGTCCATGTTATCGACTTGGGGGCGCATAGTGGTTAGAAGCTCTCTGCCAATGTCGACTTCGTAGCCAGAATCAATACCGAGCGATTGCAACTCGCTTTCTAGTTTATCGAGGAAGAGCGTCAAGAGTCTCTTCTGCGCTTCAAGGTCACGGTCTTTTAGCAGTTCTTTCTCGCCTTTTGTCCGACTATGCAATACCCAATTGAATACTTGTGAATCCAGCGTCTTCACGTCGCTTGCAAGAATTTTCAGAATTTGCTCGTCATTCTCAACGTTGCTTCCATGAATCTTAACGAATCCACCAGCAGTAATCTGAACGGCGTTTGGGAAGGCTAGCACATGGAAGGTTACATTACCCTTAGACGCATCCGGTATGCTGTATTTCTTCCATAGCGAATCGTATGTTGCTTGGAAGGCAAGGTTTGTACTGTAGGTCCTAAGGCTAGGCATCGGTAACCAAAAAATAGCATGCTATGGGTGCTATGTGTCTATCTGTGAATCGAAGGATGGAAGGACGTGAGGCCGGGTGTTGGGAATGTGGATTAAGGTTTACGCCCACCTTCCCGATTATTCCTAACTACTACGTGACCTGCCCTCGATGCATGGAGCGCCTAACAATTTTGGCGGTTAAAGCGATTCAATCCGGTCGTGTGCGTGAGGAGGACTACGAGAACCTTCCCGAACCTGGAGAGATTCAGAAAGAAGAATCACATACCCCAGTAACGGAAGCGCCGATTATGGAGGCGGCTTAATGGGTTTGGAAACCTGTAGAGACGGAGCAGACAGACCAAGCTACGGGAGGCCGATAAGAGAAGTGGACCGCCAAAGAGGCTTCCAAGAGGAAGAACTACACGACAGGCTAGTTAGAGAACACCTTAGTGGCTATAATAGAACGGAGAAACGACAGCTAAGAAAGAACCTGCACATTCCTGAAGATAAGCCGCTTCTAACACATAATCCACGAACCCACATAGCAGCACCCGACCATGAGATGGGTACTCTAGCTTGGGACGACATATTCCGAAGCAGACCCATGTGGAGCCAAGAAGCAGAACGGAAAGCCAACAAATTCAAACCTGAGCATAAAACCCGATTCATTGTAAGTAACGCCCCAGAACTAGGCGGCCAAATCCACCCCCTCACCCAGAAACACGTGCAGCTAATCAACGTAACCACCCTACTGAAAACCCTGGATAAGCTAACCGAAGATCCAAACCAACAAACCATTACGTCTTGTGTAGGAGTTATGGTTAGATGTAATTATACTAATCTAATTAATTCCGACGGTATGCTTTCTATTAGTTCTAATGGTAATGATTTTACCGCTAACTCTGTAAGCAATTTTAATCATGGTGGGGGTCGCCGAACCGTAGCCCTAAGGCAAGGCGAGGCTTCTAAACGAGCAATTGAGGTTTACCGTGACGGTCGATTCATGGGTTTAACCAATTTGCCTTATGCGATGCCGAAATTCTTTCAAGAGTACAGAACAGGAGCGGTAAGCGCTTAACGTTTCTGTTCTTTACTAAGTCGGTTCTAACCCTCGTTTTCAAAACCTAGAGCCACTTATTTTACAGGTAAGGGTAACGTAACTTTGTCGGTTGGTCGTGGGTTTTCAGAGCGCTGTAACAAAGCGTTTGGTAATGTGGGCTAACCCATGTCCGGTTTGCCCATCCCAATCCTAATAGGGGTTATAGTCACATCTTGGCTTCTGCTAAGATTAACAATGTCCAATACCCTTCAAGATTCTGGTGTAATCATTGGCATATGGGTAGTTGTGGTCATAGGTGTCTTGGAGCTTCCGAACATCTTTCCTTGGCCGACAAACACAATCGTTATAGTCGTTGCTAGTGCTGTGGCAGTAGTTTTCAGTTGGTGGTACTTCAGTAGGAAGGGTTCCCAGAAAGTTCTTTCGCTGATTAAACCAACTTTTGTTGAGTGGGGTAAGGCTCGTATCTATTCAATAAACGGAGCGGGGATTGCCATAGCAATCGAAAATGAAAGTAAGTCGGATATGAAGAGGCGATACCTGCCCGTACACGAATTACCACGTTTTGCTGAAGCTGAACAATACTTGAAAAAGAAAGAGAAGCAGCTATATGATAAGTGGACTGAAGCCAAATCGGACGTTGAGGCATACAATAAGCTAGACCGCCAGAAAGACCCCCTCAGAGGGTCAGTATCGGAGCGGTATCGGATGGGAGCCATTGAAAGACTATATGCCTTCTGCACGGATTTACAGCGCCTCTCGGAGAAAATAGAGGCAGCGGTAGCTTAGTTTCACTACAGATTATAGCCCAATAAATTCGGCTAGCAAGTAGGTGTAGTATTATTCATTATAGTTACTGGTCCTATTCTCAACGGCTTTTTCTTTGGAGGTTGTTCAGGTCGAGTTCAATCTGGGGTCGCTGGGTTCTGTCGCTCCAGTGACGTCATAGAGGGGGACCCAGGGGCCTTGCTTTAGTCTGAATTTGAGATTAATTCATCACCATTTAACCTGAAGCGCCTCAATTCTTGTCGATTAGGCTCTCTGGTACAGTTCCTTGGCACCCGTAGACGCTTGGCTAGTCAGTGGACGGACCTATGCTGGTGCGCCGTCGTTGGGCCGGTTCCAAGGAGTAGCCCAGGGAGGCCCACACGTACTACCAAGTAGAGATGGAGTATAATTACCCTTTACGACTTACTCTCCAAGCTACATTAAATACCTTAACGACAGGTAGTAGACCTTCAGTTGATTGATGGAGGTGTTTGAGGATTGGCTAAGAAACGACCAGTTAAGATGAAGTTAGGTACCGAGCACGACAAGAACGTTAGACAAGAGGAAGTTGTAGCCTAAGGCTACCACTTGGGGCAGATGTTTTCGCCCCACTCTTGCATTTTCTTTCTTTATGACTTGTGTTCTGGTTTTGTATAAGTTAGGGTAGCCACTTGATGCTAAGGCATAAGTAGCGTCTACCAGAACTCAGTCCATGTACTACTCCCGAAGAGCAGCGTTTCGGACCCTATCGAAACTGGTGCTGGTTGGGAGTGGAATGTTTTTGCTCTCAAAGGTCACGAACGTGTTCGGTCAGACGCAAGTAATTTACGAAATCGACGTTGGTAAGCTACAAGTCCCAGTTACTTTAGACGGTCAAATTGATAAAAACGAATGGGATAATGATACCATTCCTTACTCGCCAACTTGGACTGTAGGTAAGTTGGCTAATTTTGTCTTCCGAACCAAATACGATTCGATTTACACCTACATGGCGTTGTATGCCCCGAATTTTACGGGCCCGAGATATACGGAATTGTACTTTGATACCAAGATGACAGGGAGCCTTCTACCTGGAGCTGATGGCGTTTACACATTGGCACTGGTGCCGTCGACCCCCCTCGCCCACCTGTGGCCGACAACATTCACCAATTTTGCTGTGACGGATGCGGGAAGCGTTTCGCTGTTTGTGGCGTCAGTGACGACGAGTGGACCGACTTCCGATGGTGTGGGCGTTCAAGTAAATCTAACGGGTACGAGTTCAGGTCTTGGTGCAGTTTGACGGGTGAAGCGTCGTTCTATTGTCGGAACTGTTGGTATTCCTAACTTTAGTCATTTGATGGGTACGGGCGATAGGTATTTCACACCTCTTCTTTCAGCCTGTCGTCTTTACTATGGCTGGGTGTCTGCCCCACGTCACCCTCACATTCAGCCATCAAGGGCACGTCTGGTTCGAGAGTTCTGGTTCAATGGATTTAGATTCTCCATTGACGGTCAACGGACACCTTGAACCGGACATGCCCCACAATCACCAACTCATTCGATTCCGTCCGTCCAAGTCAAACGCAGAGAAATAGCCTCACTACTGGGCAGGCAGCAAGCACAGTGCGGGAATGCCACAATAACAACAACGTCCAAGAAACAAGAATTACCCGAAAAATTGGTGGAGTTACAAGCAGGCAACAGGTTTCGAGTGTGTTTTCGGATTCCATGTTCGGCAATTTCTTTACCCAGAACTACGCTGCGTCCGCCGAGGCAAGAACGGTTGCCCGTTTTACGTATATGATTCCTCTTACTATTTCCTTAGAGTCTTTTCTTTGCTGTGTATGTAGGTGTATGGTTAGATATGTAGGCTACGCTTCAGCGGATACCTCTGTTAGAGTCTGCTAAAGCAGACCTCCGGTCTGATCCGTGTCCTCGCCTGTGTAATGCCATCATGGCAACTGAATAGGAATGTTACCTTGTTTGTATTCAAAGCCACTGTACAGGCTATTCCACCAAGAAAGATACCCAACTTACGGGTAACGGCGAGATGGTCGATAATGGATTTCCTATGAATTCTAACCAAGGAGGTGGTTATAGTACATGAAATACGGCGAGCTATATTCTTCAGATAAGGCAGTTAAGCGTCGTGACTACGATCTGCTGAATGTTAGTGAATACACTAGTAAGGTTAAGCGTCGTCGGCCTCTTCGAGTAGTCGGTCGTGCGGTCACTAAAGTTTCTCGGTCAACTCACGGTTACCGGACTTCACTGCCTAAGAAGTTGCTTCGACGATTGAATCTGTTCGGTGATCTTTCAGGTTACGAACTGTCGTGGGTTCTGTTATCGGACGGTTCGTTGACGATTAAAATTAACCGGAAAGATGGTTCAATCCGTTAAGGCGGTCTACGTTATCATAATGAGGACGTTGGCGTCTTGGTAGAGCAACCACGCATCTGCTGGAAATCCATCATTATTCTCACCTTGCAGACATGCACCAGCTAAGTACAATTGACATGACATTATCTCAACGTGGTAGTACCCTGATGTTGCGTTGTTAAAGAGCTTCACCGGTTCAGTGACCGTGACCGGTTCATACTGCTGAGGGGAAGTGATGGTGAAATTTGCCCCGCCAACCGAGCTAGTGAAAGGTGAAACGTTGCCTATCGGCACAATAATAATCCAGAAAACACCGCCTGACGGATAGATTGTTGAAGTAACAGTCACGTAGACAGTATCACCAGGGTTGTAGGTTGTCTTATCTGTGGTTATGATGATAGGTGACTCTTGAGCATGGGCTACTCCGATTATTGTTAGCAGCAGGAACCATGCCAAAAGAAATACAATCGCATTAGACCTACTCATAGCTACCACTCCAAACCGTTATACTACGAGTTGATTAGAGATTTACAACTTGTGACAACGTAGCGGTAAGTGATAACCTAACAAAATCTGACATCGTTAAATGGTCGTTAAATGGTCGGTTGTTTATCCATTAGAGACGGTTTTCCTTGCTCTTTCGGATATTGAAGAGTGCAATCGCTTCACCTCTCTTCCCTCTTTCAGGGCAAATGTGTTTTCCTTTGCACCTATCACCAACCTTGGCTCCACAACTTGGACAGTCTATGCCTAGCGACTCTACGAAGATTACATCGTCTGTCGGAACTCCAAAGACCTGTTTCCACACATTAGGTCGTTTCTTCGACAATACAATCATGAACACGAGTAAGTCTGCTATTCCGAATACGAAGGCCAAGGTACCACCAACATGTGGAGTGAGAAAAGCCACAAGGGCCATTGCAGTTACAAATCCCATGCCAATCATGAATAGCATGATAGAGCTTTCGTAACAGACCTTAGCTACTGATGTTTTTACCCAATCATCGGAAATCCCTATGGCTAGAAGAATTAGATAACCTCCCCAGTAGAGAATCAATAGGTTAAGCACCTGCCTAAGCGTCATGTTGTAGGCAAATGTCACTTCTGGCCAAAGCTGACTGGCGCTGAACAATACTCCAATTATGCCTAGTACAATAACAACACGTAACTCGTCTTTTGACCCATTTGCCATGAGATGTCGAATGCCGCTATTACTTATTTCAATATCCACTTCCCATCAGTTAGGTTAGCCTTTTTCCCTGCGCTTCCAAAAGCACCTGCTTTTGCATTTCTGGTGTCTTAGTTAGACTGAGCTTGGGGGAGCCTAGGCCAGTGACGGAGCTAAGAAGTGAATGAGCTTAGGCGTTAAAAATAATACCGCCACACTTGAGCCAACGAAGAAGGAGAACGCCGCCAAAAAAACAATCCACCATTTCAGATTATGCTTCGTGGCGTATACGTTTACCCTTGTGTAAACATTCATCTTCTTGTATACCAAACCTAGAATGAACATGTAAGAATATCCGGCCAAAAGCCCGGAATATTGGCTCGAAAGCATGACATGCCAGTAACGCTGTATGAAGTAAAAACCCGACATGATGAGAAAGAAACAAAACACTTCAGCGAACAGATTTAGCGTTTCCGTTGCCCGTGAGAAAGGAAAAGTGAAGAAGACTTGGGCTGTAAGTATGATGAATAATACTAAGCATGTGAGTGCGATATTTTTTCCATAACCCGGCAATTGTGAAAAATATGCGGCAAGAGCGCCAAAGACCCCCGTAACAGTAAGTATCTTCTCGTTATCGTCAACCCACTGTTTCAATGTGACCTTTTGCTTTGGAATAGAAGAATTAGCGTTCAAGTCCACCACTTTGGGTTATTTATGAGTTCTTTTCAGAGTCCGTAATCTGCGCTTTTTCCACTTCTTTATCACGTGTCTTAGAGTGAATCGTAGGCGAATCACCGCTTTCGGTAGGTCGTGATAGATTCCGAGGGAAATCAGGCCTGAGAGGCCAAGGAATGGAGTCAACATCTTTGCTGTAAACGGGAAATTACTGTACCCGATAGAAAGCGAGATTAGAGCGATAACGCCGGCGTTAGCATACCACTCCGGTTCAATGCCTCGGAAAGTCTTAGTTCTGAATTTTTCCGGAAGACTCGATACCGCCATCATAAATATCGTGGCACCCAGAATCAATGCAAATGATTCTAGGAAGATATTGTCTCCGTGATAGCCGGTCGCCGGGTAAATGGCCTGACTAAGTTCTGCGCTTGAGCCAAGGATTATTACGTTTAGGAAAATATCGAATCGTTTGTCCGGATAATATATGGATACAAGCGGCACTAGGCCAAGTACGCCAAGAGCTACAAGCATTAGCACGAGTGGTGGGTAGAAGTTTGGAATACGTCGGCTTAGGGTCGTGAATGTTAGCTGAACCGTACTGTTGTGATATGTGTACCATTCGGAGGGGGGTGTCACTATGTTCCATGAATTCCAAATCTCAGCGGCCCCTCCAACTTGGACTCCGACGTTTGTGACCGCATAGGACAAATTATCAAAATGATAATCGAGGGTTAGGTTGAGGTCCAATGAGTACGTATCGTACGGTAGTTCGTAAGTAGGATTCGTGGGATTTAGGTAGACTAACCACGACGCTTGGCCGACGTAGAAGAATCGTGAGTTTGGTGATTCATACAGGGATAGATATCCAATGGGATAAAAACCGACAGCAGAAACGCTGACGCTGAACCAAGCGGTTTCATGGGGGCTAGGAAGATATGCGACCATTGAGACTGAGACATTTGCCTGTGTATAAGTGTCTGTGATGGTCAGCGAGTTCAAGTTAATGTTAACGTTACTTAGGTAGGGTTTCGATGGAAACTCAATCTGTATCGACTGGGGGTTACTGAACGGTTGACTTCCCGGATATACCGTCTGGAGACCTGAATTATCGAATGCAGCGACTACAAAAAAGATTGACGTACCATTCTTCTGAGGCTCGAAGTCGTAAAACCATATTCCATGGTCTGCACTGTTTGGTCCTAGCATTCCACTCCTCTGGTAGTCTGATACGGAGTTGAGCCTGAGGTCATTCGGCCCGATTCGATAGTATATTGTTACGTTTCTTATCCCCGAGGAACTCGTTACGTTTGCCTGTATATCGACAGTGTCGTAGGGGGTTACTGGATATCCTGTTGGGTACCAATAGACGTGTAAGGTGGGAGGTGTCGCAGGACCTGTTTGTGCCCTGATACCGGGCAGCACTGCAAGCAAGAAAAGGAGTACAATTATCCACAGAATGCCCGCAGGTCTATGTGACGCCAAAGAGCATTCCTTTATGACAAAAAGGCGGCGTCTTCCAATTCTATGATGCCACCCTGCATTAGGATATCCTCAATTTCAGTTGGCGTGAACTGAGTCGGAAATTTGAAATGCACTTCCAAGAGATACAGGAGATTTTCAGCCGTAATGAAACTGACCGACTGGCAACCCGATGCCTTCTTCCTGACTTCAATAATTGACTTGGTCGGGTCGCCTTTGAATCCGCTTGAAACTACAACATAATGTACTCTTGAAACCCCACGTTGTCTTTGCAAGCGGTTCAGCGCCTGACCTATGTACTCCACGGCGATTCTATCATCCGTCCCAAAACCATACCCATCCTCCCTAGCCTTAGCGTCCAAGAGAACCGCATAATGGTCCTTAGGCGAGATATAGGCGGCGTCGGGTTGTCTTTCACTTGGATTCTTATGACCTAGTTCCTCAACGTCGTAACCAAGCATCTTCCCAAGAATCCACAGCCCTTGCTCAAATTTCCGTGACGTTTCAGGAGTCGGCGGGTCGTTCCGGGCGAGTTTAGGCAATTCTGAAAGAATTGGGGGAATGTAACTCATGTCCAGTTTACGTTGGAATTCTTCCTTCGGTAAATCGTTACGACGTTCCGCTTTCTTAGGCATTGGACCGAGAATTGATTTTGCATCGAAATGAATAGCTGGTTTACCTAATTCATCGAAAATAGCCTGATAATCTCCTTCACCGATAGGTCGGTTGAAATTGGCTAACGAACCTAGAAAATAGACGCCCCAATCGACCTTGTTTTCTACAAACGATAATTTACCGATAAGTGAACGGACATCTGCTGCGCCCACCTTCAGCATTTTAAGCTGGAAACGCCAAGGATGAATGACCTTGCCTTCTTTGAGTTCATTGGGCCAAAATGGCACTGTAGCCAATTCGTAAGCAGAGGAAACTTCGGCGGCACCAACGAAAACGGGAGGCTTTGACCGTGTGAGGTAGAAGAGGAGTCTGTCACCCGGCACAATCTTGTCCCTCGAAGATTCCTTATGGAAAGCGTAGAAATTGTTCTTCTTCACAATGTTCCATGAATCAATGTTGGTGGGTGCAATCCAATAGTTAGGCAAACCTTACCCTCTGAACACTGCTGACTTTACTATTATCTGTATTACGTTCGAAAGCCTAACTCAGTTTTACCTCCCTCTCAACTAGTCGTAATTCCACATTCATCAATCACTGACTCCTACCTTAACGGTAACTGCTGCGGATAACTGGTTGCATTTCTTACGGCAAGAAATTGTGATTTAGTTTGTCCGTTCTGTCAAACTGAACTTCTAGGCCAAGAAAACTATCCGCTGAAACGTTGTGACCAATGCAGCTTATGGTTTGAACTGGAAAACGCCGACCTTGTTCCTCTGAAAACTGAGAGCACTTATCGCTGAGTTGCGTCAATCAGCCATGGCTTGTCATCGTAGCCTGTTGAATCAAGCAGTTCCATGATTTCATCCTTCTCTTTGTCAATTCTGTAGATTGCCTTTATTGATTCTCTTACGTAATAACGAGTCTTCCTGACTTCTTCAATCGTGATGTTCGCTTTGCCAGTATGTACGAGTTTTGACCTTTGGTCATAAAGTCCCTTCAGTTCGGTTGAAATGAGTTTTGACTCGTCGGTGTCCTTACCTAGTAGTACGGCCGCATTACGAGAGAGTCTGTGCCTGATTTCACCCTCGCTGGGATTCAGCAAGGTTTCCAAACTCATCATCAGAGATAGCAATGCAAGAGGCGGCCTGACAGAATCATAGGATAGTTCGAAATTCTCGAAGGCTAATTGTAAGAAATCTCTTCTAAATGGTAACTCTGTACTGCGTAGGAAATTCAACAAGGCAGGAAGTTCATCTTGCCTGAGAGAAAATTGCTCCTCTGAAACAGAGAACCCACTGAAATGCGACATGAAGAATTGTGGCTCGGTCCCGTCAAGTAAAAAGTAGTACCACGAAGGCATACCAATATTACCCTCTTTGAAGAGACGAATCAGTCGCAAAGTCTGAAGTAGGTAGCCTCTAATTTTCTCACTATCAAATACGGCTGTCGGTGTGAAGAGGCTATCGAAGATGTGCTTCGACTCATCCACCTCTGCTTCAAACTTATTACGGATAACGTACATTTGACCTTCGGAAGTGTTGAGGCAGCTATAGTTCTGGAGAAGGCGCCCTGCTTCAAGCAACGAGGTGCTTTGTAGTTTTGCAACCAACTGTGAACCCTCGTTAACCGAGAATGTCTCAATGGCAAAGCCGTGGTCAAATTGCATTTTCAGGATAGATGAATTCACATTTGCAAGTAACCCAAGAAAATGAACTGTTTTTCTAACCACTCGACTCTCACAGAGGACAATATTGCATAGAGTTCAGATAAGGCTTGAGAGAGAACAGACGCCAGCTTAGGGTAACTGCCTTCAAGCCGGACTACTCAAGACTTTACCCAATCCGTGACAGCCTCTACAATTCTCAAACAGTAGAATGTCTCTAGTTTTAGTTACGACAACTTCCCATTGGCCGCCAACGCCTTGACACCACGGACAAACCTCTTCAGAAAAACTCATAATCTTAATTCCACTGTCAGGTGACGTTTTAGCGGCTTTCCGTCCTTATCGAAAATTAGTTTACATTCTGGGCAGAGGTAAGTTGCACTGGCTTCCACGTTTTCCCCATTCCAACTGTAGGCCAAAGATTCTAATTCTAACGGACAGGTACGTTCAGGGCAAGATATGGACTTGGTAACACATAGAATTCTTAGTTAATACACGATGTAACGATTAGATAGGGTCAGTCTTAACCGAAACTAAGTTAGAAGCAGACTTCACTACGACTTAGAGCTTAGCGCCATATTCATTACACAACTTTGGCTCGATGGGAAACTATTGCCGATGAATTTCTGCTCGACGGGCAAATGATTTTCAGGTTGATGAGTATACTCCCACCATATGCCACTTTATCAAACACAAGTTGAGGTGAAGGGTGACCTACGTGTAGCAGAAGAGTTCATTCATGATGGCTATCAATTCTCACCCCGGCCTGAAGGATTTCGCTTAGTGTTTTCCGTTGACGCTCCATCGAACGATGCTGCCAAGAAGTATTCCGACGCTAGACTTCAGCTCCTTATGGATTGTATCACTTTTGCAAAAGGGACAAGCCTTCGTTATCATGTGACTCAGGTTACTGAAATGCCCGACAGAGAGTCCGGGTCTCAGGTTCTCACGGTACAAGCGTTCATCACATCTACTGCTCACGTCGTTGTCATGGAGAGGGAGGCTGGAATCGTCCCTGCTGTGAATTTAACAGCACAGGTCTTAAGCCACGATAAAGCTGAGTTACTAGGCCGTGTGCTTCGCTGGTATGTCCGCGGTACAGCCGATGCTGACGGCTTAGACAGGTTCGTAGATTTCTGGATAGCATTGGAGGCGCTTGCCAATTCGTATCAAGGTGATGTCGAAGTATCTGTTTGCCCCAAATGTAAACACGTGCTTAACCCCCGTCCGGTAAACGGAATCCTTCGGGCATATCTCAAATCCCTCGAAATGAATGAGGCAGCTGAGAGAGTAACTGGGCTCTCAAATGAGAGAGCCAAACTTTTCCATGAGGCGTCACCCAAAGCCTTGGAACATTTGCCAGAAGTGCAGAACATCTTGAAAACATGTATTCAGAAAGAGATTGGCGATGCCTAGTCAGTTCGTCTCAACATTACCGAAGCTGGCGGCCTAGTTTGTTCGTAATCACTTACCCAAGGTTTCGCAGTGGACGGAAGCAGGATAATTAGACGTTTACCTTAGGGGTAGATGGGCGTTACCATAGTCTTAGACCTCTCTTTCTTTGTTATTCTAATGTTGCGCTTGTTTTGTTCCAAATCTGAACACACTGTTTCTGAGATCAAATATAGGTGCAGAACCTATTCTCGCGAGTAAGGCGCTGGTGCTTTGATTTCCGTCCTGCTGTCGATCGTAGGTCCTTTTGAGAATGCGGGGGCTAATGACATCGAGGGAATCCTCCTTAACTTCCTTGTTCAGGAGTCATTAGCTCACGCAGCTCTGATATTTGCAACATTATTGGCAGCGTTCACATTTGCTGCAGGATTTCGCAGGAGAATAGAGCTTGGTAATCGGAATACGAAAGATTGGAGTAGGAATGAGGTAATCGTTTACGGCAGTATCTTGTTCTCGCTGTTCCTCGTCGCAATCTACGCCTTCTTGCGCTTTACATTCTATGCAGCACTTGCCGATTTTCTGCTGAACCGAGCACCTCCTCCCATGCAGGAAAACTTGACTTCTTACTGGATGAACGTGACTAGCCCCGTTCAAGGCACTAATGGTTGGGTTGCTCCATTCAGCGGTCTCTACAACTTTGGAATCTTGGGCTTGATAATATCGATTTTTCTCGCCTACCTATTTGCTTTCCTTGTTACTCTGACGGGTAGTGGATATCTCTCAAGAGTCAGCATAGGTCGTACGGTCGCCTTGGTTCTCACGTACACAGTACTCTTGGAAATCGCCGCTAAGTACCTCTCTAACGACGGCACAATAGGCTACGCTGTTGTCCCCACACTTCTTCTATTCATAATTTGGTTGGGTTCCTGTCCGGGACAGCTTCGTGGGGACTTCCCTAGATTACACAACCGCAAAATCAAATCTCGACTTCACAGATTCGTTGTGGTAACTCTTAAGCAGATAACAAGTGAATTCGTAATGCTAGTCTTCATTATTCTCGTGATCGTAACAGGAATTTCAGAATACTCCTCTAGTCAAACTCCAGGGTCTTACCAAATACCTTTCGTTTCTTCTTCCTTCTTTTTTTCTGTTACCTTTCTTTTGATAGTGATCGGGTTTTTCTTTGTCTATGGACTTGGGGGGGAACTCTACTTTATCACGATGAAAATTCGCAGATCAAGAACAGGATCTTGACCAAAGCGTAAACCGATTGCATTGTCACCCCAGAAACTCATAACCCTAATGCCTCCACCACGATGTTTCGTCGTAACCGATTTCCTTCCTTATCGACGAGTAGATTACATTTGGAGCAAAGGTGGGTTACATTAGCTTCCAACTATTCGAACAAATCCGCAAAACCTTAGGAAATGGTCTACTTGCTTAGTCTCTTCTTCGTTTCTCATTCGCCAGAGTCGTTCACACCAAAGTTTAGTGAGCTATTCCAATTGTCGGTGGTTATTGCAGTAGAATTTGCCTACGCCAATGGTGAAAAAGAGGCAGAGAATTATTGGAATGCTGTGTCTCGGGGCGACGCATATCCTCCTACAAGCGCACGATCACATGTCGAGAAGTTCACCAAGGGCCTTCTTGATCGTCTGTTCTTTACTGCCAAGTTGGTGGAGTTCGAGCGATCCGCCGTCAACAAGACCGAAGATGACCAAATGTTGTCTCTATATGAAAAGTCGAGGAGATTTTGGAGACAAAGGCAAATCCACAAAGCTGTAGAAGGACTTAGGGAATGGCGACTGAGTTTCGCTAAACAAATCCAAGAACGGGACACCTCTTATGCTCGCCAGTTGAAGGATCTGGCGACTGTGAACGTCGACAAGAGAATACTCTGTGTTCGAGGGTTGCTTCACCAAGAATCATTGTCAAGAGAACTCCAGCAGATAGGAGTGGATTTTGATTCATACCGATTCAAGGAACCATACGCTTACTCAATCGCAGAATCAGTAACGCTTGCCTCACTCCACGGTAAAGCAGTTGAGGACGAGACGCTAATTCGGTTACACATCGAGGAGGACTATGCTGACAGGGAAATAGTCACTGGAAATTTCAACTACGATACAAGACAGAGAATCAAAAGGAAAGTGTTGTCAATGAATCAAGCAGACATTAGGGCCTATATCGCCTCAATGAAGCTCGAACAGGATCAGGATCACCGATAGATCACCCTAGATATCTAGGAACAAGATCAGCATGACAGCGCTGAAACGTCCACATCCTTCGAAGAGTAACTCTCTTTTCTGAACCACCGAGTGATACAGGTGTAGCAAACATTAATACGGAACGCTTAACTATAATCTGCTACAGGTGTAGCGTTGGTGTTAGCGAACGTGGTTTACGTTGTAGATTATGACATTCCGACATCGAATCCTACTAAGCGAGTTGACTTCTACCGTAGAGTCCACAGACTCCTACGGGAGCATTACGATAAGGAAGTTAAGTTCAACAGTCAATCATGCTACTTTACGGCGGATGCAGTGTTAGCCCAAAAACTCTTAGAGTTAGCAGGGCAGTATAGTAAGAAATGTAATTTGTATAATGCGGTTAAAGTACAATGACTATGAAGAAAGATACCATAGGGCAGACACCCATGGCGACCGAAGGTCGTGTCGAAGTAAAGCGTAGCTTTACGGAGACAGCGCAGGTTCGAGCCCTGCCGGCGGCGCCATTGATTTCACTAGCCGCCCGATGCCCGTGAATCAAGGAAACCTAAAATCCGTTGATAAGCCCAAAAAAACCTGACGCCTGTCAGTTTACGCGTGCATGGTTTGACAATTGTAAACGTATGATAAGCATCCGATGGCTACCATACACATGCACGACCTCGTTTCTTGACTCTGCCGCATACGGTTCTTGACGATAGTCCTTACGCTGAACTCAGCTGCTAGTGAGTAGTCACTAGGAAGTTCTTGCAGGCAACATATCCCCGTAGGTTTTGGCCAGTCGAAATGGTTCCTACGCTATAGGATCCCGCAGGCAATCCTCCAGCTAAAGTCACGTTGTACTGCCCCGATGGGACAGTTAGAGTTACGATTGCGTTGGAACCGCCGGAACCTTCCAAACCTGGGCAGCTAGGTTCAGGGTAGATAGCGAGACTAGTTGGACCTCCGCCAGAGTAATAGAATTCTATGGATTGATTTGCCATTGGAGTCGCAGGGGAATAGCTTATGGTGGGAGGATTTTGTCCATAGGCAAGGTTGGTGGCAGTAGCGACTGTGACAGCAACTAATGCGATTCCCACAAGTAACTTTCGCCAATCATAAGTCAAAGTGAAATGCCAAACTCCGAAGTCTAGCCTGGTAGATTCCAAATATAATCAGTTGGATCGCGGGACGACGCTATTGCTATGCTAAGCTATTGCTTTCCAACTTACAGAGACGGGTTTTGACAGCAATTAGTTAGAGTCCAAAAGCTAAATTGCCGCCCAGAATGTCTCGTTGGCGCATGTTTCGCATAATTGTAGATGATTGGATTGTCGAGAGTGCAGATTCATGGATTTCAGATGAAGGATTACGACGCGACGCTGGAGCTATGGAAGGCGGCTGGCTTGGTTATGAGGCCGGGAGACGACATTAGTGGGGTCCGTATGAAGTTGCTGCGAGATCCTGACCTATTCCTTCTCGCACGGATGGAAAGTGAAATTGTAGGATGCGTTATAGGCGGGTGGGATGGGCGGCGCGGATGGATATACCATCTAGCCGTGAAGCCATCGTGCCAGAGGCAAGGCATAGCCACAGCCCTCCTAAGCGAGGTTGAGAAACGTCTAGTTGAGAAAGGAGCGAAGAAGGTTAATGCTCAAATCTACGAGTCGAATGAGAAGTCTTTGAGATTCTTCAAGACGCGAGGTTACGAGACCCATACGGACCTTGTAATGGTCGGCAAGTCCATGAAAGCTTAGAGAGGAGTACTGATCAACTGGCTCGCGCTTCGGGGAGGGGTAGGTACTCACATATTGCGGAGGGTTTCTCTAAGATGCGGTTGATAGTTACCTCGCCAATCATTCGACAATATTTTGTTATTTGAGCTAGGTTCCAGACTATGATCCTCAGGCTAGCTGCGATAACTGGGTCCTTCACGTAGGCGAGAACTTTTTGAGTTAGTTTTCGTTCGTCGCTTTCCGCGGACTCGACCATTTCTATCGCCTCGTTGGATAAGGCGATGTCTCCGGTGAGAAGGGCTTTGATGGTTTGTTCTGAGATCTTGGTTGTCTGTGTTGCGAATTTTGCTATGTCGTTCAGTACGGCGTCGCTGGTGATCTCCCGGTCTTTCAAGGCTAGGACTTCGTTTGCGATGTTCTCTGCCGAGTCAGCCATTTCTTCAAGAGTCTTAGCAACAACTCTATTCCCTGCGATATGGACGGGGGATTCGATTCCGATCTTCATGCCTACACTCCGATCGCGTATGGCGAGCAGCAATTGGCGCACAATGAGCCAATAGATTCTATCTGACTCCTCCTCCATATGCGTGACTTCAGACGCAAGCTCCGGCCGCCTCTCAATCAAGGCCTTGATTGAAACGTCAACCATCGACGTGATGATAATGTGCAGGCGGCGCATAAGACCGTAGATAGGGAAGCGTGTGGGGTCGACGAAACTCTGGAGGGTTATCTGTTTGATTGTTTGCTCTACTATACTAAGTCCGGTGAGGCGTTGTGTCGTCGCCCGTATCTCTTCTAAATGGTTCTTCTTCAATTCGTCCTTTGCGAGGATCTGGATGGTGTCGTGACCGAGAATGTAGTTGGCGGTTATGACGCGGGTCAGGAGATGGTTTGAGTTGCAGAGATCAGCGTTCACTATGCAATTCCTGATTTCGTCCCGTTTGTGTTCAGTGCCGGGGAAGAGTTTCAGAGAACCATCGTCCTCTCGCTTAATGGAAACGATGTCACCGGCCTTGAGCTTCACATCTTCAACCCAGTCTCGAGGCAGGGAGACGGTGAGGGTTGAATAGCCAACACGTTGCACTTTACGAGCTTCCAAAATCTCGCCTCGGCGAATATACTCTAAGCAGTAGAATATATGCTTCTATAGTGTTTTTCAGAGTCTAAACTAACCTAAGTCAACTATAGAGACTGCCTTACAGCACTAAGGAAACGCTACCGTTGGCGTGTGTGATTACTCTCGTTACTTTGCTATGGCGAATACGTAGGACGAAACGAATTCCCCGACCCGCCTCATTCCGAGGTCTATTCTCTGCTCAGGTTCACTGACGAAAGTCAGCCTGATATGCCCTGCACCTTTGTCTCCAAAGTATGAGCCGGGTATTGCAATGACGCCCTTCTGCTTTAGCAAATGGTCGCACAACTCGGTGTCGCTATGTTCCATGGCAGTCAGATACTTCTTCACATCAACGAAAAAGTAGAACGCTCCATCCGGCCTTACGGTAGTCGCGTCAGGCAAATACTTGAGGATAGATTGTTCCATGAAATCTCTTCGCGCCAGATACGTTGGAATAACAATCTCTCTCAGATACTTCTCTTTGACATCTCCGGTCAAGAACTGCAGCATTGCACGTTGGCTTAACGTGTTTGGCGCCAGCGTCGTGTATTGCTTTATTTTCTCTACGGCGTCGATGACCTCGGCTGGTCCCAGCGCGTAGCCTAGCCTCAACCCCGGCGCGGAAGCTTCCTTCGAAAAGCTTCCAACTGAGATGACACGTTCGTGTGCTCCGGGTAGAGAGGTGAGTTTGGGTTGAATGTTTTCGCTGTAGACTATGTCGCGATACGTTGCATCATAGATGATCCAGAAATCGTTGTCAACGGCCAGGTCCAACAAGCCTTTCACAAACGGGAGGCGAGCAATCCTTCCTGTAGGGTTGTCGGGGCTGAGTAAAACCACAGCTTTAGTCCGCCGATTAACCAGCGACTTCAGAACTTCGAGGCTCGGTTGGTATCCATCTTTCACGGAAACTGGGAGCCGCGCGATCCGTCCCCCAGCAAGCTGCGCTGCCTCTAGGTAACCGAGGTAGGTCGGGTCCGTAAGGATTACTTCGTCGTTCTTGTTGAGTATCGAATGGAAAGCGGCGAAGATCGCTTCGGTGGCTCCTTCGCTCAATATTACTTCGGTCTCGGCGGCATAGGTTTCGCCTTGATGTCGAGCCCAATCGTCCGCGACAAGCCTTCTGAGGTCTAGGTAACCTCTAGTTCCCGTGTAAACGATTGTTCCCTGAGGATCTTCAGACATCATTCGAATGATTTCGTCTGACACCTCTTTCGGTGGAGGTAGGCTTGGAGCACCGCCCCCGAAGGAAATTATCTCCTTCCGTCCGTTGGCTTCCGCGAGTAGTGCGGCGACGCGGCGGATAGGGGAGAGGTGTAGTGCGGCGACGCGGTCAGATAGAGTTACCATCCCTCTGTGCCCTCCATCTTGTGCTGGCTTTCTGTGCGTCGATGCGTACTTTCAAACTTAAGGTATATGCAGTGCGATAACGCGCCAAGTTTGATAACCAACGTGTATTACGAGTAGGGAGTGACAGAAATATCCGGGTGAAGGTAGGATCGAGTCGGGTGCATCGCTCTTGTGTCTAAATTTCGTGGAGGGCGGAAGATGCCACCTCATTGATGGAAAATGCCTTCTAGGCGAGCGCGGCGCCACAGCTAAGAATTCTGATGGGGAATGCGAGTTTCATGGCAAGTTTGACGTATGGCTGACCGACCGCAACGACGTGTTCATCACGGACCTGGGTTTTCCATCCGATGAACCGAAACAGTGCTTAGCCCTTGGGGTCAAAGAGAGCCTCGCTCGAACCATCGCGACTGAGAAATCCGAGAAGTTCGCAACAACAGTCATGACGAGCGAGAGAGGATGTATCCGATGTGGGGCTCTTTACTGGGTTTCGCAACACGAACGATCGCTGGGCCTTCATGAGACAGGACATAACCACTTCTGCCCCCAATGCATCGGCAGAGTAACAGATGAAGAAAAGGAGAGAAGGCTAGGGGCTCAGCGTTATTGGTGTGGCTGACGCCGTCTATTGGTCAGCCCAAGCTGGAATGCAGTGGAACGGCGATTTGGCGCCTAATTCTGGTATTGGGTTTGCCCGAACGAATTCCCTGCCCTTCTTGAACGCCAGATAGTTCAGGCCAATCACTTCCTCTTTCTTGCCAGACATGAAGTACTTAATCGACTCCTTGGTTCGATCGTCGTCAATCCCCGGGGCACACAGGCCGATGAAAGCGCCAAACATCACTGCGTTTGCGAATATTTTGGTATCATTGATTCCTATTGATTGGATCTCGGCTTTCAGTTGGTCGGCTATTTCGGTTGCGGGTATCCCGAGGCTCTTTACGTCGTCGCGGTCAACTCCGGTTTCGACAAGCGACGAATTGTATAGGACTAGCCCATTGGGACGAAGGTAGTTCAGAAACTCCATTGAAGGCTGATTCATGATTAATTCGATATCAGGCTCTTCTACGATTGGGTTGTCAACTTCTTCATCTGAAATTACCACGTAGCATTTTGCTTTGCCACCGCGTGTTTCCGGCCCATATGACGGCGTATATGCCACGTGTTTCCCTTCCAGCATCGCCGCGTAGGCTATGTAGTCGCTTAATAGAAGGACGCCCTGGCCACCGTGGCCTGCTACCAGCATCTTAGTCTTGGTCATTCTTTCTCAACTCCAAAGCTGTCTTTGTATATCCCCAACGGGAATTTCTTCACCATCCGTTCGTAAACGAAACGTTTCGCGTCAAGCACTGGCATCTTCCAGTTGACGGCGCATGTGCTCAGAAGTTCCACGAATGCGAACCCACCGAGAGCTTGAACTTTGAATGCGTTCTCCACCGATTTCTTTGCATCAAGCAGGTTCTTGATCGTGTACACTTTACCTCTTGGACTGGAGAGCTCTTGAACAGCAAGGCTTACGCGCTTCACGTAAGAGGCGCCATCCATTCCAGCAATTAGCTTTGACACGTCTAGTTCTGTTCCCGTTAGATGAGCATCCCTCCCGAATGGCGTTGTGCTGGTAACTTGGCCTTCCAACGTTGTGGGAGCCATTTGACCTCCGGTCATTCCATAGATCGCGTTGTTCACAAGGAATATTGTAATCGGCGTTGCTCTCTTTGCCGCGTAGACAAGTTCAAGAAGCCCGATTGAAGCCGCGTCGCCGTCACCCTGAACCGTGAATACCGTTAGCTCAGGTCGAACATGTTTCAATCCCGCGGCCACTGCAGGCGCCCTCCCATGTGCGGACACTATATGGTCGAAGTTGAGGTAGTTGTAAGCGAGAACGCTACATCCTACCGAGTCAATCATTACAGTTTTCTCACGTACGCCCAAGTCATCAATTGCCGCCGCGATCAGCCTCGTAAGCGTGCCGTGTTCGCAGCCTGCACAGTAATGCGTCGGTGTTTCGGTTAACGACTTCAGTTTTCCAACTTTAACTCTAAGCGCGAGTTGACTCATACTGCGACCACCTCCAACCTCCTTAGCTTGC
>Ga0074046_10000918_pt1 | contig 27370 bp, 28 predicted proteins | sample BogForMeECP23OM3_FD_94441 | JGI IMG/M metagenome (GOLD analysis project Ga0074046, IMG submission 94441) | Bog forest soil microbial communities from Calvert Island, British Columbia, Canada - Bog Forest MetaG ECP23OM3 | ecosystem: Environmental > Terrestrial > Soil > Wetlands ...
AGGAGGTGGAAGAAGAGCAAGGCAAGAGAGACGACATCCTGCCGGTTGTGTCCGATGACAGGGACCAGCGGCCCGCAGTTCCCGGTCTTCAGGTATCTCTCGTAGAATTCCGGTACCATCTGGCCGGGAATGTCACCGTTCCGCGAGATCCCGAAGACCTCCCGCTCGAGCGCGGAAAGGCGCAGTGAAGGGAACTGGTCCTTCCATCTCCTGCGGCTGAAATGGAGTACATCGAAATGGGGAATGCGGGCAGGGGTGTCCATGCCATAGTACGCCAGCCGATCGGAGATATAGGGAAGATCAAACGACTTCCCGTTAAAGGTGACCAGGGCCGCCCTGTCACCGGAGAGAGGCTCCAAGGTCGCAATAAGTGCAGCCTGTTCTTCGTGGATATCCCGCAGCAGGTACTGGTTGACGATGAACTGGCCGTGCTCAAATTGCCCGACACCAAAGAGGATGATCGGGCGGGAAAAAAGGCCCAGCGTCTCGATGTCGAGAAAGACGAGGTCTTCCGGCTCGTGGAGACCCGCAGCCCCCAGGACGAGCGGATGGGATTTCGGATGCCGGCTGCAGATCAGGTCCATGATATCTGAAGAGTTTCCGGAAGACAGGCGGCTGATGACCTTCCGGGCTTCAGACCGGAACTTCGGGTGACCGGCAAGGTCGGTCAGTGCCCGGAACCCCCGGGCGTTCAGCCGTTTCCGGGTTGCCTGCCCGATACCGCGGACAAGGGTGAGATCCCCGAGGAGTTCTTCCCGGAACCGGTCGAGATCGAATGCCGGGCAGGCAAGAGACTGCCGGCTCTCCAGGGAAAAGCAGGTCCCGCCGCCGTTCGAAATTTCCCTGCCGGAAAAGACTCTTTCGAACGGCACATCCTGGTATTGTGCGAGGAGGGTGTCGAGAATATCACGGGCCTGCTCGTATTCGGAGGAAAGAACAAAATTGTTGGAAAAACTGGTTCCGAAGATGTTCCCGTCGCGTACTACCTCGTACTCCCGCAGCGTCTCGATGCGTCGCTGCCAGAGAGCGCCTACGCGGGCGGGTGCGGGTATGGCTGACATCGTCTGGATACAACATCCGTACTCCGGCGTTTAAACCCCTGCCGCGGAGGGTGAAAGTAAAGAAAAGCCTCATGTACATTCAGGTCAACCGGTTGGGTGATGATCACCATCTTCCAACACGGGGAGCACGAGTCCTCCGGTGAGATCGGGATATACCTTCAGGGACGGGGCCTCCCTTTTGAGACAAAACGGCTCTATGAGACCGGTGAGGTTCCGGACATTCTGCCATCCCGGCTTATCCTTCTCGGGGGTCGGCTGATCGTTAACGATACAGGGGACTATCCTTTTTTTACCGCTGAAAAAGAGGTGATCAGGAAGATGGTCGCACAAAAAAGGGCAGTCCTCGGGATCTGCCTTGGCGCCCAGATGATCGCCTCGGCCTTCGGGGAAAAGGTCTACCCGCTGGAAAAAGAGCTGGGCTGGTGCCGGGTTCATGGCTGCGGGCAGGACGCGGGTCCCCGGTTCCCGGCATCGTTTACGGTCTTTCACTGGCACCATGAGACATTTAATCTCCCGCAGGGGGCAACGCTCCTCTCGTACGGGGATACGGTGAAAAACCAGGCGTTCAGGCTCGGCAGTGCTGTAGGAGTCCAGTTCCACCCGGAAGTGACACTCCCGATCATCAGCCATTGGGCAGAAGATCTCGGCGCTCAGGAGAAACAGAAGATACTCTGCGAGTCCGATCGCTATCTCCCCGGTAATGCCCGGTGCTGCCATTATCTCGTCGATGCATTTGCCAGGGGCTGGAGTGCATGAAGGGCCTCCGGGGGTTTTTGATCGACCTTGACGGTGTCCTGTACGTGGGTGACCGGCCCGTGGACGGGGCCCGGGAGGCTATAGAATATCTCGTGCGGAACAACTACCGGATCCGGTTTGTCTCGAACACCACCCGTAAATGCCGGGAGACGATTGCTGACCGGTTGTCATCAATGGGGTTTGCAATTCCCATTGAGACCATCTTTACGCCACCCCTTGCTGCCGTCGCGTTCATGAAACGTGCCGGAAAGCGGCGCTGCCGGCTCCTCACTACCGGGGATGTTTACCGGGACTTTGAAGACGCCTGCTCCTCTGATCCTGATACAAGGCCGGACTTTGTGATCATCGGGGATGCGGGCGATAAAATTACCTATGACAGTCTCAACTCCGTCTTCCGCGACATATTCGACGGAGCTGAGCTGATTGCGCTCGAAAAGGACCGGTACTGGATGGCCCCGGACGGGCTTTCACTCTCTGCAGGTCCGTTCGTCACCGCACTTGAATATGCGACCGGAAAGACCGCGACCGTTGTTGGAAAGCCATCAGAGGCCTTCTTTGATCTCGCACTGGAGGATATGGGACTCCGCCGGGATCAGGTGGCGATGATCGGGGACGATATTATGACCGACATCGGGGGGGCGCAAAAAGCCGGCATGAGGGGGATCCTTGTGAGGACAGGAAAATTCCGCGAGGATGCCATTATCCGCTCTCCGATCAGACCTGATTACATCATTGACTCAATAGGAAACCTGAAAGATATTGTCTGACCGGAAAGGAAAAACCGGAAAGGAAAACACATGCGGGATAAAATGCATGGAAAAACCGGGTATATGTATGGGCAGTTATTTTCCTTGCTGCCGGAGCCTTTCTCGCCGGATGTCCGGGGCTTTTCCACCCCGGAAAACGGTTGTGTTGCCCCCATACCGATCCCGTTTTTCCGGGATCGGGCCGATCATCCCGGCACAGACCTTCCCTTTTGAGAAGGAGAGGTTACGATCTCAGTTCAGGTCGAGGAGTTGCGGTTCCGGGTACGTCTCCGACACGGTTTCACCTGCTGGCAGGGCAGAGAGCCTCCTGAGAGCACTCTCCGAATATTGTCTCGACACGTCGATTCCGATAAACCGCCGACCGAGTTTCCAGGAGACGGCCGTGGTCGTCCCTGCGCCGTTGAAAGGATCGAGGACAAGGTCGTTCTTATACGAGAAGAGCTTCATCAGCCGCCGGGGGAGCTCTTCGGGAAACATTGCGGGGTGATCATATTCTTTCATCCGGATCTCGGGGGGAAATGACCACCTGCCCATCACCCATTCCTTGAACTCATCGCCGCTGATATCGATATCCTCGCGTCTCCCGGTCTTTTTATGGGTCTCCTTGTCAAAGACCTCGATGAACTCCCAGGTGTATTTTATGTAGGGCATCGAGGGGGATCTCCAGCTGCCCCATGCCGTGAATTTTGCATTGTAATTGTTTTTTTCCCACAAGAACTCCGCCTTCCAGAGCAGCCCGAGACCCGCAAGCTGGCGGGAGATGATATGGTGGGTCGGGACATAGTCCGAAAAGAGCGGCTGGATGTTGACGGCAATCCTGCCCCCGGGCTTGAGGACCCGTTCGCATTCCTTCCAGACCGCGAGAAGTCTTTCAAAATATTCGTTCCATTCGTGCGTGTCGTCATGGGGGTCCTGGGCGTAGGAATGGCCGAAATTGTACGGTGGCGAGGTAATAATCAGGTCGATGCTCCGGTCGGGTATCAGGGCAAGGACTTTTTTGGCATCCCCGCAGATGATCCGGTTCACGAAAGGCAGGATACCTGCAGAGTCCGCCACGGGCATCTCTTTTCTGGCGTCCTTCGTACCTTTCCTGACTCTCGCCTTGCCAGCCTTGTCCCGAACTTTCTCCGGCCTCATGACCATGTTTCCTGTTTGTACTTTCATGCAGGATCGGTTAAAGGGTGTCGGAATTCCCTGAGTCGGGGCCGTATGAAAAGTGTTCACGTGAAAAGCGTTTAATGCAGCAATGGACATATTGTCTACGATTAACTTATGCTGCATATCGAGGATCTGCATGTGAAGGTCGGCGACAAGGAAGTGTTGCACGATATTAACCTCGACATCGGTGAGGGAGAGACCCATGTCCTGATGGGCCCCAACGGGTCGGGAAAGACGACGCTCCTCATGACGATCATGGGATATTCGAACTATACGATCACGGAAGGGCAGATCATCTTCAAAGGCGAGGATGTTACCAGGATGAAAGCCCACGAACGGGCGAAGCGCGGTATCGGCATGCTGTTCCAGCGTCCTCCGACCATATCGGGCCTGAAACTGGGAAAACTCCTCACTGCCATATCCAAAACCAAAAATGAAGACCTGGTGGAACTGGCCAAGTCGCTCCATATGGACAAATTCCTGGAGCGGGACATCAACAAGGGTTTCTCCGGCGGGGAGATCAAGCGCAGCGAGGTGCTCCAGCTGATGATCCAGAACCCGGACTTCATCATGCTCGATGAGCCCGAAAGCGGGGTTGATATCGAAAATATCTCTCTTATCGGCCACGCGATCGGCTCTCTCCTTGAAAAAGAGAAACATATCGTCAAGCGCCAGAAGAGCGGGCTGGTCATCACGCATACGGGCTACATCCTAGATTACCTCGAGACCGACCGGGGTCACGTGATGTGCGACGGGGAGATCCGCTGCCACGGTAACCCCCGGGAGATCATGAAGGACATCAAACAGCGCGGCTACAAGGAGTGTCTCGAATGTCGCAACCCGTGAACGTTACGGAAATCTCACAATCTGAAAAGGAGAGGATGGCCCAGGCCGGCATCGACTTCGAGATGAAAAACCGGTGCGGTACGTACATCCAGATGGACCAGAACATAGTACACGCCGAATGTGCGGAGGAAGGCATCGAAGTCCTCTCTTACAAACGGGGGATGGAAAAATATGACTGGCTGAAGGAGTATGCCTGGAAGGTTGTCTCCGCAGAGAAAGACGAGGTCACGAAATATGTGGCTGCACAGAAAGACCCCAAGGGCTACGTCATCATCGCCCATAAAGGATCGAACAATGTCCTCCCCATCCAAGCCTGCCTCTACCTCGGGCGCGAGCAGATCCAGCATGTCCACAACATCATCATTGCCGAAGAGGGGGCGGAGCTCCACATCATTTCAGGGTGCGCAAGCGGTGCCCACGTCGGGAAAGGCGGGGCACATTACGGCATCTCCGAATTCTACGTGAAAAAGAACGCAAAGATCAGCTTCACCATGATCCATAACTGGAGCGAGAATGTTGAAGTGTACCCGAGAAGTGCCTCGATTGTCGAAGAGAATGGTGTATTCCTCTCAAACTATGTCTGCATGCAGCCGGTGAAAAAAGTCCAGATGTACCCGACCGCAAACCTGAAAGGGGAGAACTCGGTTGCACGGTTCAGCAGCGTCGTCATCGCGACTCCCGGGTCAACGATGGATCTCGGTTCCCGGGCGATCCTTGAAGGGAGCGGTGCGAGTGCCGAACTGATAACCCGTGCCATAACCAAAGGCGGCACCATCATCTCCCGCGGGCACATCAACGGGAAGACCGCCGGTACCCGAGGGCATCTCGAGTGCAAGGGCCTCATCCTCAGGGACGGGGTCATCTACGCGATCCCGGAGATCGAGGGGTCGGTCGTCGGCACCGAGCTCTCCCACGAGGCGGCAGTAGGCAAACTCGCCCAGGAGGAGATCGAGTATCTTATGTCGCGGGGGCTTGACGAGGATGAGGCGACCGCGACAATTATCCGGGGGTTCCTTGATGTCAAGATCTCCGGACTTCCCGAGGCGCTGCAGAAACAGATCGACGCGTCCATTGATGTTGCAGAGAAAGCAGGATTCTAAAAAACTGAGTCATTATGCAGACCTATCCCCGGGCCGAAGAACGTTCCAGGATGGTGGAGCGCCAGATCAGGGCACGGGGGGTAACCGACCCCCGGGTGCTTGCGGCGATGCGGGAGATCCCCCGCCACCTCTTCATCCCCCATCCCTACGACGAGGCGGCCTACGAGGACAACCCGCTCCCGATCGGGAACGGCCAGACCATCTCGCAACCCTATATCGTCGCGCTGATGACCGAGCTCCTCGGCCTCGGACCGGATGACCGCGTCCTTGAGATCGGGGCCGGGAGCGGGTACCAGGCAGCGATCCTGTCCTCCCTTGCCCGCCAGGTGATAACTATCGAGCGGATCCCGTCAGTAGCCGGGCTGGCAAGGAAAAACCTTGCCGCCCTTGGCCTGACCAATGTCAGGATAGTCGTGGGGGACGGGACCCTCGGGTTCCCGGAAAATGCTCCTTACAACGGGATCATCATAACCGCAGCAACCCCGTCAGTACCCCGTCCGCTCATCGACCAGCTAGCCGAAGGCGGGAGACTGGTGGCACCGGTCGGGGGGCGGGATGTCCAGGAACTGGTCACGCTCACGAGACGGGGGATGGAGATCCTGAGATCAGGCCATGGGGGAGTCCGTTTCGTCCCGCTCATCGGGGAACATGGATGGGGGGAAAATTCATGAAGATAACCGACATAACCCGCCCCTTATCCGGGGATACGGTGGTCTATCCCGGCGATACTCCGCCCCGTTTCGTGCAGGAAGAGAGGGGGCTGTACCTCATCTCCGACCTGCATATGAACAGCCATTCCGGAACGCACATCGATGCACCGGTCCACTACCTCAAATCCGGAGACACGATCGATACGGTTCCCCTTTCACACCTCATAGGGAGCTGTCGTGTCCTGGATGTTTCGCGGACAGGCCGGGAGATCGGGGCGTCGGTCATCAAGGGACGGACAGACGGGGCATCTCGCATCTTACTCAGGACCTCCGCTTCCGAATCAACGGTATTCAGGGAGGACTACCCCTCCCTCACTCTTGAAGCAGCGAAATATATCACGAGCCAGAGGATTCAATGCGTAGGCATCGATTCTTTCTCGATCGAAGCATTTGTCTGTGACGGTGCTGTTCATCGCGAACTTCTCAGCCACGGGTGCATCATCATCGAACTGCTCGATCTCTCGGGGGTGCGTGAAGGGGATTACGAGATGGTAGCGCTTCCGCTGCGTCTTTCCGGTCTGGACGGCTCTCCCGCGAGGGTTATCCTTATCGGCAAAAACGGAGGTGACCCATGGATATAATCAGGGAATCGGTCAACAAGCTCGAGACCATTCTCGGGCACAGCGGGTGCGAGGATGCGGGGGTCCTTCTTGATGTCGACCCGGACGCCGTTACCTGCCAGTTTGAACAGGGTGCGTGCATGACTGCATCCTTCGGGGGGAGGAGCGCGGTTTTCGTAACCCACGACCCGGTCAGGGCGTTGACAAAGATCTCATTTATGTTCGGTGCCCCCCTGGAAACCCCGGCAGTGAGAAGCGCCGCAGGTGCGATTGTCAATGTTGCTGCGGGTTTCTTCTGTCTTTCCCGGGTACTTCATCCCTGCCCGAAAACCTCCCACGCACCCTGTCTTCAGGAACTTAAGAACGAAATTTCCGGCAAAAGGGTATCCTGCATTGGCACCATGGCTTCCATTGAACGCGAGCTGGGAAGTTCTTTCAGCACGGAAATTTCAGAAGCCGATGTCATTCTCATCAATGGCGAGGGCATTATTGCCAAAGATACCGGCCATCTCATAGAGGCCCATACAAGAACGAAACGGATTCTCTGTCTGGGTCCCTCAACTGCGGGGAATGCCCGGCTTCATGAGATCGAACACTGGTGCCCGTACGGGACCAGTTAACTCTGCCGGAACGGTCAGGGCAGGTGCATGGTTCCTCAAAAGGAGAGGTAAAATCTTTTTTATTGCCGGCCAATACATCATCATGCTTTTCGGGTCATCAGGGATACGAAGGAAATTTGATCAGACCCTTGCCGATACTGCGCTGAAAGTCGGGTCTGCCCTCGCTTCGAAGTCTTCTGATATTCTTGTCGGCATGGATACGCGCACCACGAGTCCCTTGCTCGCGCACCTTGTTGTATCAGGGATCCTGGGAAGCGGGGGGACCGCGTACCTGGCCGGCGTCGTGCCGACACCCACTCTTGCATTCAGCACACGGATCGTCCGGGCCGGGTGCATGGTGACCGCTTCCCACAACCCTGAAGACTACAACGGGCTGAAACTTTTCAACCCGGACGGTTCATCCTTCACCCGGCCCCAGCAATTGGAGATGGAGGAGATGCTGAAGACCCAGTACTGGACTGACTGGCAGCACCAAGGAGTGGAAGTGGAGACCGATACGCTCACCCTCCATAAAAATGCAATACTGGATAACGTGCATCTCAGCCGCGGCATTGAGGTAATCGTGGACTGCGGCAATGGCGCAGGCTGCAGTCTTACCCCCGCACTCCTGACGGAAGCGGGGGCAAAACCGGTCTGTATCAACTGCAACCCATCCGGCTATTTTGCCCGGCCGTCCGAGCCCCTGGAAGAACACCTTGGATATGTCGGGAAGATTGTCAAAAGCACCAAAGCCCGCTGTGCTGTGGTCCATGATGGCGATGCCGACCGGATGATGGCATTTGACAACAGGGGCAGGTATATCGACGGTGACCACCTTCTCATGCTCTTCACCAGATACCTCGGTGCACGGCAGGTAGTCACGACAAGTGACGCTTCGATGATCATTGATGAGGTCGCAGATGTACAGCGAACCCCGGTGGGGGATACGTACGTTTCGGAAAAACTTCTGGAATGGGGAGATTTCGGCGGTGAACCTTCCGGGGCGTGGATCTTCCCGCATATCTCCTATTGCCCGGATGGCCCGTACGCAGCAGCACTCTTCTGCGAGATTGCATCCGAGTGGGACACCGCACAGGAGATCGACAGTATGCCGTCTTACCCTGTCCTCCGGGAATCGTTCCCGGACGAACATGCCCGGGAAACAGTCTCTGCTCTCGGCGCGGCGAGCCCGACTGAAGGAGTGCGTGTTGCTGATGAGGATGGCTGGTACCTGATCCGTGCGAGTGGCACAGAACCCAAGATACGCATAACCGCAGAAGGGAAGACTCTCCGGAAAGCAAAGGCGATGCTTGCAAAGAGCAAAGAACGGATCCGGCAGGGGAAAACTGCTTAAACGTTGCAGGAAGAGATTTACGTATGGAATGCGTCGTTCTCGCCGCTGGAGAGGGAAAGCGGATGCGCCCTCTCACCGCGAAACGCCCGAAGGTGATGCTCCCCCTCGCCAACCGCCCCATGATGGAGCATCTCGTTCTCGCGGCACGCGACGCCGGCATCACGGATTTTATCTTTATCGTGGGGTATGGGGAGCGGGAGATCCGCAGGCATTTTGGTGACGGTGCCGGGTGGGGAATTCATGTCGAATACGCCCCGCAGCGCCACCAGTACGGAACAGCGGATGCCGTCCGGGCAGCACAGGATCTTGTCACGGGTCCTTTTCTTGTCCTGAACGGGGATATGGTCATCAGGTCACCGGATATTGCAAACCTCTGCAGTGCCAAATCGCCATGCATGAGCATCAGTACAACCGACCATCCCGGGGATTATGGGGTTGTTCTGGTAGAGAACGGGTTCGTCATTTCGCTGGAAGAAAAATCAAAACAGCCGAAATCCAACCTGATCAATGCCGGTGCATATCATTTTTCCCCCGATATTTTCGATCTCATCAGCAAGGTGCGTCCCTCTCCCCGGGGCGAACTTGAACTGACGGATGCCCTCGATGTGCTGGTCGCGGAACGGAAACTGCACTCGTACCACCTGTCCTACTGGATGGATGTCGGTCACCCGTGGGACATGCTTGACGCGAATGCCACTCTGATGGATGATCTCAGGCCAGGAAACTCAGGAACCATTGAAGAGGGTGTATCTCTCCGGGGACCTGTCATGATCGGGGAGGGCAGTGTCATCAAATCCGGGACGTATATCGAAGGTCCCTGCATCATCGGACGGAACTGTCGCATCGGTCCTCATGCCTATATCCGCGGCACAACGAGTGTCGGGGATGAATGCCATATCGGTCACTGTTCCGAGATCAAGAATTCCGTCATCATGAACGGAACAAAAATTCCGCATTTCAATTATGTCGGGGATTCCATCATAGGTGCCGGCTGCAACTTTGGTGCCGGGACCAAGATTGCAAACCTCCGCCACGACCATGGGAACATCAGAGTCTGTGGGAACGACACACGAAGGAAAAAATTCGGCGCGGTTATCGGAGACGATGTCCGGTTCGGGATCAACTGCTCGATCAATGTTGGATCGATGATCGGAAGTAACGCACAGTTTGCGCCGAATTCATTTATCGAAGGTTGTATCGGTGATAAAGCGATAATCCGGTAGGTACTCAGATGCAGGCAGTGATTTTAGCAGCAGGTGAAGGGAAGCGGGTTCGCCCCCTGACAAGAGGAAGGCCCAAGGCGATGATCCCGGTTGCCAACCACCCGATCATCGAATATGTAATCGACGCATTGGTAAAAAACGGGATCCGGGAGATTATTGTTGTCGTAGGATACCGCAAAGAACAGGTAACCCGTTTTTTAAACCAGCTGGACGTATCGGTCGATGTAATCGTCCAGGATAAACAATTAGGGACAGCAAACGCCCTTTTATGCGCAGAATCAAAAATTCATGGGGATTTTCTTCTCCTTCCCGGGGACAATTATATCGACCCACACTCGATTGCACGCATCAGGGATATCCCGGATTCGATGCTGGTAAAAGAACATCCGAACCCGTCAAACTTCGGTGTGGTTATGCTCCATGAGGGGCGGGTAACCCAGATTATCGAGAAACCCGAACATGCCCCGAGCTTCATGGTCAGCACCGGCATTTATTGCCTGAAAAAAGAGGTGTTCTCCTATATTCAGGGAAATGATCTGACCGATGCCATATCCTCCATGATCGAAAATGGCATTCATCTGCAGGGAATCCCTGCAGATGACTGGCAGGATGCAATCTTCTCCTGGGATCTTCTCAAGATGAACCGGCGCCTCCTCTGCCACATTCCTGCCGCACGTGAAGGAACGGCAAGCAGGCAGACCATCATCCAGGGAACGGTCAGTATCGGGAAAGGCACGACGATCGGGCCCAACACCGTTATAACCGGGCCGGTTGTTATCGGGAATGACTGCACTATCGGCCCGAACTCCTGTATAATGCCCAATACCAGTATCGGCTCCCGGGTTACCCTCGAGCCGTTTATCAGTATCGGCAATTCCGTGGTCATGGACGATACCACCATCGGTTCACATTCTCGGATCATCGACACCGTCATTGGAGAGCGGTGTGCGCTTGCGGATCATACTTCCACGTCGACCGGCGTTGGACTCATGGAAATTGAGGGGCGGGTAACCAGATCGGAATTCGGGGCGGTCCTTGGGGATACCGTTGTCAGCGGACCTTTCACGACCTTTAAAAATTCCATAATTGGGAACAGTGTCACTATCGAAGGGCGAAGTTGTATCGTGTCCCGCAGTATTCAGGACAACTCCATGGTGATATAGCGTGTGCGGTATCGTAGGCTACGTTGGCAGGAGAGACGCTGCACCTCTGATCGTCGAAGGTCTGAAAAAACTGGAGTACCGGGGTTACGACTCTTTCGGGATCGCGACGACCGGAAACAGCATTGCGCTTGTCAAGCACCAGGGACGGATATCGGAAAATTCAGGCGCTGCTGCCCGGCTGACGGGTAAGACAGGGATTGGTCACACAAGGTGGGCAACCCATGGGATCCCAAATGATGTAAATGCCCATCCGCATACCGACTGCACAGGTACCATTGCACTTGTCCACAATGGGATCATCGAGAATTACGCTGAGTTAAAACGCCAGCTCCTTTCAAGGGGGCATACGTTCCGTTCAGAAACCGACACTGAAGTGATTGTTCACCTCATTGAGGAGGAATATCCGGGAAGAAAAGATCTCCTTGCGGCAGTACAGGCGGTCGTGCCCAGGCTCGAAGGATCCTACGCCATCCTGGTCATATCGAGTTCCGAAGACAGGATAATTGCTGCAAGAAACGCAAGTCCGCTGGTGATCGGCATTGGTGATGGGGAGATCTTCGCGGCTTCTGACATGACCCCCATCATCGAGTATACCGAGCGGGCAATGTTCCTGGAAGACGGAGATATTGCTTCCCTGAACCGGACGGGGGTCGAGGTTTTTAACCGGGAAGAGCGTGTGGCCCGGCCGGTAGAATTGATAGACTGGTCTGTCGAGGATGTAAAAAAGGGCGGGTTCGCACACTATATGCTCAAGGAAATTTATGAACAGCCCCAGGCATTTTACAATACGATTCGTGCAGTGAACTCCGATACGATACCCTGGTCTTCCCACCGACCACCGTCCATAACGATAGTTGCCTGCGGTACATCGTATCATGCCGGACTCATCTTCAAATATCTTCTCGAGGACTCGTGCGGAATTCCGGCACGTCTGGAGTTTGCATCCGAATTCAAGTACTACCCGCCACCGGTTGAGGGACTCGTGATCGGGATTTCCCAGTCGGGAGAGACCGCGGACACCCTCTCCGCCCTTAAACAGGCGAAGTCCCATAACTGCAGGACTTTAGCGATCACCAATGTTCTGGGGAGTACCGTCAGCAGGATCGCAGATTCAACCATGTTTATGCGGGCCGGACCGGAGATCAGCGTGGCTGCAACCAAGTCATTCGTCGCCCAGCTGGCAGTGCTGATACAGCTCATCAACAGCCTGTGCGACAGAAAGTTTGACGATATACTCCTGCATGCTCATCAGGCGATTGAGGAGGTTCTTCTCCTTGATCTCACCGAAGCGGTCGCCGCCTGCAAACATGCCCGAAGTATATTCTATGTAGGTCGCGGCCCGTTCTATGCAGTATCCCTTGAAGGGGCCCTCAAGATGAAAGAAATTTCCTATATTCATGCCGAGGGCTATGCTGCCGGGGAACTGAAACACGGCCCGTTCGCGCTCCTCTCCCCGGAAACACCGGTGATCGCACTCTGCGTACCCGGGGAAACATACGGTGTCATGATCTCCAATATCAAGGAGATAAAAGCCCGTGGAGCACCGGTCATCGCCATAGGTTGTGATGGGGATGCAGAACTTCCGGATATTGCAGATATTTTTATTGCTATTCCCCGGACCCCGGTTTTTGTCCAGATCCTTACCAGTCTGGTAGTGCTTCAGCTTCTTGCCTACCATACAGCAGTTGCATTGGGACGTGACATCGACAAACCCAGAAACCTTGCAAAGAGCGTGACCGTTGAATGATCGAATATGGCAGAAATACCCTTGGCCCCAACGCCCGGATCTTTGAACCGGTGACGATCGGCTTTCCCTCCCGGGACAACTTTTCAAGAACCGGCTTTACCGGAACTATGATCGGGAAGAATGCAATCATCAGGTCCCAGACCATCGTCTACTGCGATGTCGTTATTGGAGACGACTTTCAGACAGGACACAATGTCATCATCCGTGAGAAGACGAGGATAGGGGACCGGGTCTCGATTGGAACGGCGACGGTGATAGAGGGGAACACCATTATCGGGGACGATGTGAACCTTCAGAGTATGGTATATGTCCCGACAAATGCCTGTATCGGGAATCATGTCTTTATCGGCCCGAATGCCGTCCTCACCAATGACCGTTATCCCCCGTCGGGGATTGGCGGGCTTCAGGGGCCGCATATCAGGGACGGGGCAGCAATTGGTGCCAACGCAACGCTGCTCCCGGGCGTCAGTATCGGAGAAGGTTCACTGGTTGCCGCCGGTGCAGTTGTTACCCGGGACGTACCGGAGCATATGCTGGCAATCGGTTCTCCTGCAAGACTCAGGGATCTTCCGGGCCAGGTGAAACTCAACCGCCGGTAAATCGGGTGCGGACACCCGATCGTATTTCGTTGCAGGGACCAGAATCCTATGAAAATCCTTCTCGTGTCATCCCAGGATTATATCCACCACCCGGTACCGTCGCGGCACCATAATATCTTCGAAGATATCGCACTGAGGCACGATGTTCATGTTGCTCACTTCCACGTCAGCAGAGCGGTGCCACGCCCGACCCGTCTCACGGTTGAAGAGGCAACATTGTTCCCGTTGCAGCGCCCTCTCCTGCATTACACGTTCAACACTCCTTACCATTACTACATTTTCGACCGGATCCTGAAAACCGGTGAATTTGACTTGGTGGTTGCCGCTCACGTACTGGCCGGAACCGCGGTGATCCATGCAGCCGGAAAACAGAACGTCCCTGTTGTTTTCGACCTCAAAGACTGGTTCCCGGACTCCGCTGCAGCGTATTTTACCAACCGTATTCTGCAGGAGACCGTAAGGAAAAGTGTCTGGGCCATAACAAAACGGAACCTGTCCCTTGTTGACAAAATAACAACCGTTTCGCCATCACTTGTTGAAAAACTGAGAGGGTTTGGTTTTTCAGCTGACCTGATCACCAATGGTGTCGATACCGATTTCTTCAGGCCCATGGACGGCAGCGTGGCCCGCTCTGAACTGGGTATAGGGGCCGACGACTTCGTGATCGGGTTCTGCGGGAGTGTCGAGCGCTGGTATGCCATTGACGAAATGATCCGGGCACTTCCGACATTAATCCGTCACCGTCCCGACACCAGACTCCTCGTTGTCGGGGGATCGCTGTTCACTGATTACCTGCATGAGTTGCAGGTTCTTGCCCGTGAACTGCGCGTTGCTGACCATGTCATTTTTACCGGGACAAAACCTTACCACGATCTCCCGAAGTATATCGCCAGCATGGATGTCTGCACCATACCGCTTTCACCACCCCGGTGGGGAGATATTGCTCTTCCCAACAAATTTTTCGAGTATTCTGCCTGTGGCAAACCAATCCTGATGCGGCCGATGCCCGATGTGGAAAGGATCGGGGGGCCGAACCTTTTTGTTTACCGGACACGGGAGGAATATATCGAACAGGTAAAGCATCTTATGACCCATCCTGCTACGTTTTCAATAAATCTTGAAAGAAACAGCTGGAAAGAGAAGGCCCGGCAATTTGAAGAACTTTTTCAGAGCCTGCTATAGGCACTCATCCAAATTTATTAAAGGTCTCAACGGAAAACCTGATACTCAATACAGGTTGAGTTTATGATATCAATAGATTTCAAAAGCCGCCGGACTTACTGGGTTTTCGGTCTGGTCGTTTTATTTTCTCTCTTTGCCCTCTGGATTCGCCTGATTCCCATGTTCCTTATGGGAAAAACCGACATCCTGTCGATGGTGGGGAGCGATGACCCGTTATACAACCTGCGTCAGGTAGAACACCTTCTCGTGAACTTCCCCACCTACCAGTGGTTCGACCCCATGACATTGTACCCGACAGGCACCACGGTCTACTGGGGCCCTCTCTTTATTTATATTTCCGCCATTGCCTGCATGATTTTCGGGGCGACGACAAGGCCGGAAATTATCGGCATCTGTCTTCTCGTACCTCCCGTTATGGCAACCCTCGTGACGGCTCTCATGTACTTTGTCGGGAAGGCCTGCGGGGACTGGAAAACCGGGCTTCTTGCATCGGGTTTTACGGCAATAGTATCGGGCCAGTATTTTTATCGATCGTTATACGGGTATTTCGATCATCACATAGGGGAAGTGCTATTTTCAACCCTCTTCTGTCTCGTGTATATCTATGCGATCAATTCTGAGAATGGCGCAACTATCAATCTGAAAGATTTCACAAGCTGGAGAAAGACTGCCCTATTGGCTTCTCTTGCCGGCATCGCGTATCTCCTCGGCCTCTTCCTCATGCCGACCATGATCCTCTTTGCGATGATTGTCGGCATATTCACTATCATCCAGTTCATCGTGGATTTTTACCGCAACCGTTCGAGCGACTATATCCTTATTATCAATATAATTATTTTTACGATAGCCATTATCGGTCTCATGCTGTTCGGATTCAAAAACAGCACCGGTATCGATCTGGCAACCTACTCAGTCGGGCATATCATCGCTTACCTGTTCCTTATTTTCGGGACTATTGGACTTTACCTGATTGCGAAATACCTCAAAGGGCGGAAGAAATATTATTATCCCTTGACGCTGGCAGGGCTGGTAATTCTCGGTATCGCCGTCCTGTTTCTCGTGAGCCATGAAATTTTCGATCTGTTCATTCTGGATCTGGTTGCATTCTTTGGACAGCAGCCGGTTACGAATACCGTGGAGGAGGCGCGGGGGTGGGCCCTCGACCTCGCCTGGGTGACATTCAATTACGGCCTGCTGCTGATGATCGGCGGCTTCGTTGTCATGATATTCAACAACGTGCGCAAAGAGCGTCCTGCCCATGTCTTCGCACTCGTATGGTCAGTTATTATTTTGTTTTCGACATGGCAGCACGTCCGGTATGAATATTACCTTGCTGTGAACGTCGCTCTCCTTGCAGCAGTCTGTATCAGTTTTGCCTGGGAGCTCGGAGAATCAGATATCCGGAGGTTTGCGGGTTCATTGTCTGGAGAAAATAAGGATCCCCACCCGAAAAAACCGGATACCGGCACAGGAGCACGGGGCAGAAAACATAAAAAATCCCAGAAGAGTGATGACATCCCCGTCAGCAATTATGCAGCCGTAGCATTAATCGTACTCGTGACCGGGCTGGGGGTCCTGTTTGTATACACGTCCGTTTCCTATAGTTACTCCAGTGCCATAACCATACCCACAAAGATGAACGATGACTGGAAGGAATCCCTTACCTGGATGGGGAATAATACTCCGGATCCCGGCGTGAATTACTTTGGGGTCTACGACCCGAAGACGTTCACCTATCCCCCGGAATCATACGGGGTCATGTCCTGGTGGGATTACGGGCATATGATAACGTACATCGCGAAACGCATTCCGAATGCCAACCCGTTCCAAGAGGGTGTTACGGGTCCGAATGGATCAGCAGCGTATTTCATGTCCACATCTGAAGATACCGCAAATTCAATTCTCGATCACGACGGGACCCGGTATGTCGTTACGGATATCGAGATGGACACCGGCAAATTCTGGGCAATGTCAACATGGCTGAATGCGACAGCTGCTACCGAGCCATACCAGACGACCATGTTTGCACCCACAGACAGCAGTGCGCAGAGCTACCAGACGACCCTCCTCAACAAACAACTCTACTACCTTACCATGGTCTCGAGACTCCACAACTTCGACGGTTCGATGACAGAGCCTTCATCCGCCTATTATATCGAATATGTTGATCCTGGAATTGCCCACGCAACGCTTCCAGTCATCACTTCGGCAACAGGAATGAACGTCTCAGAAGCGACACTCCGCGCTGATCAATATAACCAGAACGCACAGGCGGGGTACCACGCGAGCGTCCTCGGTGTGTCCGTACTTCTTCCCCTCGATACCGTGCCGGCCCTCAGCCACTACCGTCTCGTCCATGAATCACCAACGAATGTGCTCAATTCACCGGCAAATGACCTGAAATATGTAAAAATATTTGAATATGTCAAGGGAGCACACATCAAAGGCAGCGGGATCATCGATATTCCTCTTGTCACCAATACCGGCAGAAACTTCACGTACCGGCAGGCGAGCGTCAACGGCGAATTTATCGTTCCCTACTCCACAACCGGTAACCCGTATGACGTGAAGGCCACCGGGCCATACCATATCGAGGGAACCAGCACAACATTCGACGTCCCGGAATCAGCAGTCATGCAGGGAACGACGATAAATTAGGGCTCTGGAGAAATCATCGGCTTGCTTCATTGACGCTCTTGGGGGTGTCGACATGACAAGACAAGAGAAGAACGCATCAGCGTTCTTCGAATTGCCTGCCACCAGGGCACAGCGAAGATGCTCTCGCATCTTCTTGAATCTGCCCTTGCCTTGGGCAACGGCAGATCTCCCCCAAAATTGTGATAGTCCCTCAGAAAGTTGATGAAAAACCCCAGAAAAAACGGGGTCGAAGATTTACTTTGTAAATCTTCTCCTCTTCGAAGTCTGAAGACCTCTCAGAGATTCAAGGGGATACTCCCTTGGGATGATAGAGTAGTCATCAGACTACGAAATCGAGAAGAATGCATTCGCATCTTCGCTGCCTCCCCCCACCGGGGAGACTGCTCTTCCCGAAGGGAAAAGCAGGCTGGAGAAGAACCGGCAGGTTCTTCGATCTCCGAAGAGGTTCAACAGGACCTCGAAGATAAGAAGAACTCATCAGAGTTCTTCAACTTGAGAGATGGGGTCACACTCATAAATGTCGAAGGATATAGGCAAATCGCACGATAAAATAGGATTTCTCTGGGGCCTAAATTAGCAACTCATCTTAAGAACAACGTTCCAACCCGCACAAATAGTGTTCCCTTTCATGACCCCGGCAAACGGTGATGACATCCTTTTGGCGGTGGCAGATCAACAATCCTTATATGATCGAATACACCTCATTCTCCTGTATGTTAGCAGAAGAGATTGCCCTCGGCATGCGGGTGCGTTACCCGCGAACCGGAACTACCGGCAAGATCCTGCGCACCGAACGGGTGAGAGGCGAGACCTTTGCCGAACTGGACAGTACCAGCCTCCTGTACCGTATAGACCAGCTGGTTCCGGCACCTGGTTCGGAAAAAACGGCCGCCGGCATCATTGAAGATGCAAAAAAAGTCATTGCCCGCGAACGGGAATTTGCTGCAGGAAGCGGACTACAGGATGCGCTGAAAAACATCGACCAGAGCTGTGAAGGAGGGGGTTGATCCTCCTGCCCGATCTTTTTTGAGAATCCCGATTCATCCTGCAGATTGAGCAATTCCTCATCAGACCTGAGTAAACTATTCCGGGAAACCATCATTAAGACGGAAGGATGAGAGAACGGCGGGACTCCTCCCCATCCACCCGAAGGTCCGTGAGCACGGTGCTGAAGACCTCCATGATGTATCCCGGATAGGTATATCAGGAAGATCAAAGGTCCTGATGGCAGTACGATGACGAAAATGCGCCCAGGTGCTGCCTGAAGGCGAAAATCACAAAATGAACCGCAGACGCCCGCCGCGGGTTCGTCGTTAAAACCCGTTTTTCCCTTTTCATCCATCCATTCGACAGGTACATTAACACGCCCCGGTAATATTTCATGAGATCCGGATGGACACTAAGCAGAAGATCATCATATCCGTCCTCATGCTCGGCACGCTCATGGGGTCGCTCGACTCCACCATCGTTATCCTCGCCTTCCCCACCATCTCCAATTCTCTGCATGCCACCTTCATCACCACACTCTGGATGATTCTGATCTACCTCCTTGTCGTCGCGGTCTGCACGACCCAGCTCGGCCGGATAGGGGACATCTATGGCAGGAGCCGGATGTTCAATGCCGGCTTCGGGGTCTTCACGCTCGGCTCGCTCTTCTGCGGTCTCTCCCCCGGAATCTACTGGCTGATCGCCTCCCGGGGAATCCAGGCAGTCGGCGGGGCGCTCATGCAGGCAAATAGCGGTGCGATCATAGCCGACACCTTCCCGCCCAACGTTCGGGGTACCGCATTCGGGTATCTCTCACTGGGCTGGACGAGCGGCGCCATGCTCGGCATTGTGCTGGGCGGTATCATAACGACCTATGTCGGTTGGGAATACATATTCTTCATCAACGTCCCGATCGGGATTGCGGCCACCGTTCTAGGCTTCCGGTACGTAACGGATAATCTCCAGGTGAATGCCAGGCTCGATATCACGGGTATGATCCTGCTGGGCACTGCACTCACGTTCATATCTTTCAGTGGGGTGGACTTCGCGACAGAGGGGACAGCTGCTCTGAACATTGTCACGTTATGTCTCGGCGTGGTCTTCATTGTACTCTTCGTGCTCTTCGAACGGCGGACAGAACGGCCCATCATCGGTTTCTCCGCACTGGGCAACCGGATTCTCAAATACTCCATGACAGCCGCATTCTTCCTCAGTCTCGGGTACCTGTCGGTAGTATTTCTTATCACGATGTACCTGCAGGGCATCCGTGCATTATCACCTCTCGATGCCGCACTCCTCCTCACTCCGGGGTATGTCGTGGGCAGCCTGCTTTCGCCGTACATGGGCAGGCTTTCCGACCGGTACGGGGCACGGCTGCTCGCAACCTCCGGCACCCTTATGCTGATCCTTGCCACCCTCTTCTATCTGACACTCAGGGTCGATACCCCGCTCTGGGTGGTGCTGGTAGCATCGGGTATCTCCGGCCTGGGGACTGCGATGTTCTTCCCGTCCAATAACAGTGCCGTCATGGCAAACGCCCCGCAGGGTTCCTATGGAGGGATATCCGGTATCCTGAGAACCATGCAGAATATCGGGATCTTGGGGAGTTTCGTGATCGCCATCACAGTCTCCGCAGCCTCAATACCAAGAGATGTGGCGTTTGAGGTCTTCATCGGCACCACCAACCTCGTGGGCGGGGTCTCCAATGCGTTCATCCGGGGGATCGATGCCGCTCTCTGGGCATCAGTCATCATTATCGGCATTGCCGGGGTGCTCTCCTGGATGCGGGGGCACGAAACCCGCGGATCAGCACCGTAAGCGTGTGACGGAGTTATTCACCGGAGACAGATCCAAAAAGCGTGCTCTTTAGAAATGCTCAAAGATATACTATAACGCTCTTGGGACTACGGCATATGATGCCTCGAAGAACTCTGATGAGCTCTTCTCATCTTCAGGGTCCTGATGGACCCTTCAAACTCCGCCCCCGCCGCTGTGGCATCCCCCATATTGGGACAGTTCCTCAGAAGGTTGGTGAAAAAACCTGAGAAAAAGAAGAAGAGATTAAAAGGGGGTCACCCTCATTACGGAACGAAGAATTGTACCGGATTACAAGAAAAAAATGGGATTTCTACAAAGCCAAAAAGCGATATCTTTGAATCGCATTTTCTCTCCATCCGTCACACCTCACATCTGATAGCGATACAGTGATGATGAGTTGTTTTTGGAAAATACAAAAGGAATGATCCCCACCGTTAAATCACTCAGCATCGCTAAAACTTACTAAATTTTGGTGGCCGGATGGTCTGCTGTTCAGCAAGATACTTTAATAAAAGTCTGGAGTCCTTATATGTTATCAAACCAGCATCAGCTTTCTGATTGGTGTCTCGCTGAATGTCCGGGTGCATGAATCAAAGATGGTGTTAATTCCAGATCAGGGTATTGGTGTTCTAAATTTATAGAGAGTCAGGAGGTTCGATTTCATTTGCATGATGTGACAGTTCCCGATGTCAACATCGGGGTCGTTGGCCATGTCGACCATGGCAAGACCACACTCGTTAACGCACTCACCGGGACATGGACAGACCGGCACAGCGAAGAAGTGAAGCGGGGGATTTCCATCCGTCTCGGATATGCTGACGCAACTTTTTACCGGTGCGAAAAGTGCGAAGGGACCGAGGCCTTTTCGACCAGTCCCGATTGCCCGGCCTGTGGCGGAAAAGGGACGCCATTCCGTTCCGTCTCTTTTGTTGACGCACCGGGACACGAGACCCTGATGGCGACGATGCTCTCAGGATCGGCACTGATGGACGGGGCGATGCTGGTCATCGCTGCGAGCGAAAAGTGCCCCCAGCCGCAGACAAAAGAACACCTGATGGCACTTGAGCTCGTCGGTATCAAAAAGATCGTAATCGTCCAGAGCAAGATCGATGTGATCAGCCAGAAAGAGGCGATTGATAATTACCACGAGATTAAGGCGTTTGTAAAAGGGACCATCGCCGAAAATGCTCCTGTTATCCCCGTCTCGTCACAGAAAGGGATCAATATAGGTGCACTTGTGCAGGCACTCGACCAGATTATCCCCGAACCGGAACGGGATCCGAATGCTGAGCCGGTGATGCTCATAGCCCGTTCATTCGATGTGAACAAACCCGGCTGCAACTGGAAAGATGTCAAAGGCGGTGTCGTCGGGGGGTCTCTTATTAGGGGCATCCTCCGCGCAGATGACAAGATCGAGATCCGCCCCGGCAGGCAGACCCAGGTTGAGAACAGGATCAAATGGGTTCCCATCACCACCACCGTCACATCGATCAATGCCGGCTCGAAAAAGGTGGAAACCGCGACACCCGGGGGACTTCTGGGTGTCGGTACCAAACTCGACCCTGCCCTGACCAAGAGCGATGCACTTGCCGGCCAGGTATTGGGCCATGAGGGCAAACTCCCCCCGGTCTGGGATAAGATCCGCTGCCGGGTCACCCTGATGGAAAGGGTCGTGGGGGCAACAAGCGAGCTCATCATCGAACCATTGAAGCATTCCGAGCCCCTGATGCTCTCGGTAGGAACTGCGGTCACCGTGGGCGTTGTCACGAACACAAAGAAGGACAGTGTCGAAATTCAGCTGAAGCGACCCGTATGTGCAGAAGAGGGTTCGAGGATCGCTATCAGCCGGCAGGTGGGAGCACGCTGGCGCTTGATCGGGATGGGTGTGCTGGGCGAGTGAAAGTCCTCCTGGATGCCAACGCCCTGATGATGCCGGTCCAGTTCCAGATCGATCTCTTCGATGAGCTCCGCATGCTCCTCGGGGGGTTCGAACCGGTCGTGCTCCCTGGAGTGCTGAGAGAGCTTGAAGGCCTCAGCCGGGCGAAGGGCCGGGATGGTGCGGCGGCAAGGTGCGGCCTGGCGTTCGGTGAAAAGTGCACGGTTGCGAAGAACGGGGATCTGAAATCCGGAACGGTCGATGCCCAGGTGATCGAATATGCAGCTCAGAACGGGTGTATGGTGGTCACGAATGACCGGCGCATCAGGGATGCGTTGATCGCACGCGGGATAAGTGTCATATCATTGAGAAAGCAGAAAAAACTGGAGATATTGCGGAGATAAGATGAAGTATGTACCATAAACTGATGCTTGAGGATAAAGTCAGGGTGCCACCCCAGAGGCTGGGCGAAAAACTCGAAAAAGTCATACTCGATGTCCTGCAGGAGCAGCTCGAGGGCAGTATCGATAAAGAGATCGGGATATTTATATGCGTAACGAAGGTGCAGGACGTCGGGGAAGGCGAACTCGTACCCGGTGACGGCGGTGTCTATTACGATGTCAAGTTTGAAGCGATGGTGCTCAGGCTCGCGTTGCAGGAGGTAATAGAAGGAGTTGTTGTCGAAACGACAAGTTTCGGGGCATTCATCAGCCTCGGGCCTATCGATGCGATGCTGCACGTGAGCCAGATCTCGGACGAATACATCAACTACGATGAGAAGAACGCACGTCTCATCTGCCAGGAATCCAAACGCTTTATCGGGGTTGGGGACGTTGTCCGCGTCCGTGTCGTGACCCTCTCCCTGAATGAACGGGAACCACGCGACAGCAAGATCGGACTTACGATGAGGCAGGCCGGACTTGGCACTGCGCTCTGGCTCGAAGAAGAGATGAACAAGGAGAAAGAGAAAGCAAACCAGCCATCCGTTCCCGTAAAGGAACGGGCGCCGGAGAAGGCAAAGGGCAAGAGGAAGGAGCATGCCGCCGGCGAATAAGAAGAAACAGGGAAAGGTCTGCCGCGACTGCCACCGGGTCGTGGAAGGTGAGAACTGCGTAGTCTGCGGGACAACGAACCTGAGCGAGGACTGGTCCGGCTACCTTGTTATCATCGACCCGGAAAATTCCGAAGTGGCAAAACGGATGAATATCAAGCTGCCGGGCCGTTATGCGCTGAAGGTCCGCTGATGCTCAAGCTTCCCGAAGAGCACCGCAGGCTCTTCAAGGAACCATTCGGGGAACTGCACAAGAACATTGAGGAGATCCTCCCGGTGCTCGCCCTCAACCCTGTATACGCTGTCGGAGATGTCGTCACCCATAATCTCCAGAAGAACGGTATCAGGCCAGCTGTCGCGGTTGTCGATGGATATACCATGCGATCTCCCTGCAGCAGGATGCCGGAACTTACCGGGGAATGCATCCAGGTAAAAAATCCTGCAGGATCGCTGACGGATGACCTGATCCGTGCAATCGATCATGCGGTCGCCCACCCGCCGGCAACGATCCTCGTGGACGGTGAGGAAGACCTTGCGGTAATACCCATGGTGCTCGCCGCCCCGGCCGGAGGAATCGTGCTGTACGGGCAGCCGCATGAAGGTGTTGTCATGCGTACCGTCACACCTGAAGCCCGAAAGACCGCGCGGCACTTTCTTGAGCATTTTACCCGGGACCGAGAAATAGAGTTAACTGCCCCGGGCGGGTTAACGGATGATATATGAGCGCTTGGGGCTTGTGACGAAGGTCATATTTTAAATAACCCGGTTCCCAATAATTACAGGATATCGATGGACTTTGAGATCACCAGTGATAAAAGGAATGAACTTTTATCCAGAAGAGAGGTTCAGTTTACCCTCAAATACGATGGTGCAACCCCCTCCCGCATGCAGATTATCGGCAAACTCTGTGCCCTGCTCAATGTGAAAGAGCACCAGATCACCCTTGATACGCTGCACAGCAGTTTTGGCAAAACAGAAATTACCGGTTCGGCACGAATCTATGATTCAGAAGAAGGCAGGAACAAGACCGAGCGCCCGCACCTCGCAGCGCGCGGCCAGCCCAAGCCTAAGGAAGAGGGAGCTGCGTAAGAATGGCGGCAGCAAAGAAAGCGGAAGCGGCGAAGGGACCCAAGAGGGGCTCGCACTTCAAGGTTGAAGGCACAAAGGTCACCACGTCAAAGAAATACTGCCCGCGCTGCGGACCCGGTGTCATGATGGCGGACCACAAGGACCGGACAACCTGCGGCAAGTGCGGATATACTGAATTCAGAAAATAACCATCAATGCCTGCTTTTGGGCAGATACTCGGGATTGAGGGGACTGCCTGGAACCTCAGCGCCGCTGTTTTTGACCGGGATCTCGTATCTCTTGCTTCACACCCGTACAGCCCTCCACAGGGGGGTATCCACCCGCGCGAGGCAGCGCAGCACCACGCGCTCGTCATGAAAGATCTCATCGGGTCGGTGCTCAGGGAACCGGAAAAGATTACCGGTATCGCATTCTCACAGGGGCCGGGCCTCGGGCCATGCCTCAGGACCGTCGCTACGGCTGCACGATCGCTTGCGCTCGCCCTTGATGTCCCCCTGGTAGGTGTTAACCACTGCGTTGCCCATGTGGAGATCGGGTGCTTTGCGACCGGATGCAGGGACCCGGTTGTCCTGTATGCGAGCGGGGCCAATACCCAGGTAATCGGGTACCTGAACGGGCGGTACAGGATCTTTGGCGAAACGCTCGATATCGGGATCGGAAATGCGCTCGACAAATTCGCGCGGGCGAAAGATTTCCCACATCCCGGCGGCCCGATCATCGAAACGCAGGCAAAAGACGGGAGCTATATCGAACTACCCTACACGGTCAAGGGTATGGACCTCGCCTTCTCCGGGCTGATATCCGCTGCAAAGGACTGCAGGGCACCACTCCCCGATGTCTGCTACAGCCTGCAGGAGACCGCGTTTGCAATGTGCGTGGAAGTTACTGAGAGGGCGATGTCGCTTGCCGGAAAGAATGAAGTGCTCCTTGTCGGGGGCGTCGGGGCAAACCGGCGGCTGCAGGAAATGCTGAGAGTGATGTGCGAGGACCGGGGGGCACGGTTCTTTGTACCCGAGCAGAAATACCTCGGGGACAACGGGGCGATGATCGCTTACACCGGGAAACTCATGCTCGAAAGCGGGGTTTCCCTTCCCGTTGAATCATCGCAGATCAACCCCTCCTTCCGCTCTGATGAAGTGGAGGTTACCTGGAGGCAGGATCTGGCCCGTTCTTCCTCAGTGGTTCATGATTCCGATGGAACATCACGACGTGGCGCTGAAGCAATCGTTACGTTCCGGAACGGTTTTGCAGAGAAACGCCGTGTCCCGAAACGGTACCGGGTGCTTGCACTCGACAAACGCCTGATCAGCGAGCGGACACGTGCTGAAGCGCGTCTCATCCATGCTGCACGAAAAGGCGGCGTTCCGACACCAGTCATACGGGATGTCACGGCAGACACTATCGTTATGGAACAGATCACCGGTACACTCCTCACCCAGGATCTTACGGATGTGAATGTCCACGAAGCCGGGAGGATGGTCGGCCGGCTTCACGCAGCAGGCATCATGCACGGTGACCTAACCACGAGCAACCTGATCCTGCGCCGGAGCGACGGGAGGTGCGTGCTGATCGATTTCGGCCTGGCACAGGTGACCACGGAGATCGAGCAGCGCGGGGTCGACCTTCACGTCATGTACCAGACGTTTGAGAGCACGGCACCTGATCGTTCTGAATCCCTGAAAGCTGCATTTGCGAAGGGATACGCCGAAACGTTTACCGGCGCCGGTGATGTCATTGCCCGGGAGCACGAGATCGAACTGCGGGGGAGATACCTGTGAAGGTAACAATGGTAACCAGCAACGAGGGGAAAGCGAAAGAAGTTGCAGCATTTTTCGGGGGATTGGTCGAAGTTGCCCATGTTGCCCTTGCAATACCCGAGCACCACTCTGACGACGTGGGTGAGATCGCCCGGGGCAAGGCGCAGTATGCCTACGAGCGGCTGAAAATCCCCATTCTTGTTGACGATACCGGTCTTTTCATCGATGCTCTCTCCGGGTTTCCCGGACCCTACGCCGCGTACGTCCTGCATTCGATCGGGAATGCAGGTATTCTTAAGTTGATGGAAGGGAAAACGGATCGCACTGCCCGGTTCATCACTGCCATCGCGTTTGCTGATGAAGAGGGGGTTCAGGTTTTCAAAGGAACCATCGAAGGGCGAATAACGCATGCCCCGCGTGGGACGGGGGGGTTTGGCTATGATCCGATCTTCGAAGTCGGAGGAAAGACGCTTGCCGAGCTCCCCATTGAAGAGAAAAGCACGATGTCCCACCGTGCCCGTGCACTCGCTGCTTTCCGTGACTGGTTCGTGGCTGAATACCGGGCGGCCATTGACGCAAACGGTTAAGAAGTCTTACAGCTTTGCTATAAGGGCAGACAGGAGTGTTCAATAATGGCAAAGTTCCCCGAAGCCGAAGCCCGGTTACTCAACGTGAAGATATGCATGCATTGCAATGCACGCAATGCAATCCGCGCAACCAGCTGTCGCAAATGCGGCTATCAGAACCTGCGCCCCAAGAACAAGGAACGAAAAGCGTAATCAAACAAATCTATACGTCTTTTTTTGTTTTTCCCGAATTTTTCACGGCCTTTTTATCCGGGTTCCCCCGGTACTTTCGACAGCCGGGATCGATGTCAAAGAGAGGTTGGCTAATCCCTTTGGTGACATTATCGAGCTAGGCATCGGCAGGCCAGTAGGAGTTCCGGTTTCCGAAGACAATTTTTCGGCGGAAGGTGCAATTGAATACAAACCACCATCTTTCGGGAGAGAGACAAATCTTAAAGAGATTACGAAGGATTTAACGAGATTTAAAACCTTGATCTGGCTGGCATCTGCAGAAAGGGACCAAGCGGGAAAACCGGATACTGCCTATAGCACCAGATTATACCTAAAAACGGCTTTGTTGAAATCCTCAGAGACACAAGCAGTCGCTCTTGGGGGCTCCAGCACTTCATGCTTCCGCCCCCGCCGCTCACGCATCTCCCATATCGGGATAGTTCCCCAGAAGGTTGATGAAAAAACCCGAAAAAACGAGGGTCAAGGGGATGCTCCCTTTGGGATGCCTCCCC
>Ga0074046_10000919_pt1 | contig 27316 bp, 22 predicted proteins | sample BogForMeECP23OM3_FD_94441 | JGI IMG/M metagenome (GOLD analysis project Ga0074046, IMG submission 94441) | Bog forest soil microbial communities from Calvert Island, British Columbia, Canada - Bog Forest MetaG ECP23OM3 | ecosystem: Environmental > Terrestrial > Soil > Wetlands ...
AATTCGTTGCGCTTGGCGTGTCCGCCGAAGTCGTCGTGGTTGTCGAGGATGAGGATGCGGGACCTTGCGCCCATCTTCTTGCGGTACAAATGGGCCGCGGACAGGCCACTGATGCCGCCGCCGACGATGATCAGATCGTAGGTTTCACCAGTGTCTTCCGGCTTGCCCGCCGAATCCCAGAACGTGCCATCGCGCAGGCTGTGGGCGGCCTCGAACGACCCGGGATGGTTGCCGCGCATGCCAGTAAGGGCAGGCGGGTAGTAGTTGGGGGAATTCTCAGGGCCTCGGGAATCGTCGGCACCAAGAAGATGCCATGGCATCATCGCCGCGCCGGCTGTCACCGCGACGCCGTTGATGAAATCCCGGCGCGTGATCCTGCGATGCATCCCCAGTTCCCGATCCCGTGAATCGCGCACGATTTCTCCCCGATTGAGACTACGAGCCGCCCTCGGCCTTCTTCACTGCCAGTTCCGCGCCCTGGAATCCGATGCGGCTGTGGGTTCCGTCGCAGAAGGGCTTATTGACCGACCCGCCGCAACGGCAGAGCGAAAATGCGGGCTTGCCGGTGAGGTCGAAATGGTTGCCGTTGACGTCCACCAGTTCGACAGTGCCCTCGGGAGCTTCGACGCGGAGCGGGCCATTGGGCCTAACGGTGATCTTCACTTGAGCCATGAGTCAAATCCTCCAACCTTACTGATTTCTAGTAGGCATAAGAAGATACCACGACCGCGGCGAGTCGTGCATTACGCGCACTATGCGGCGGCAGCACGAACTGAAAGCAGGTCGCGGTAGAGTTGCAGGTAGTCCTCGATCATTCGCTTGGTGGTAAAGCGCTCGCGGGCGCGATTGTAGGCGAGTTCGGCGTAAGCGCGGCGCATGGCTCGATCTTCGTTGAGGCGGCGAATGCCAGCCGCAAGGCTCGCGGCATCGTTGGTGCGGAAGTAGAGAGCCGCATCTCCCCAGATTTCGCGGAAGCTGGGGATGTTGTTGGCCACGATCGCACACCGTGAGAGTGCGGCCTCCACTGCCTGCATGCCGAGGGGATCGTAACGTGCCGTAGCGGCAAAGATGGATGCGCGGCTGTAGAGGGCGCGCAGTTGTGCCTCGGTCTGTGGGCCGCAGATCGCGACGGAAGTCTCAGCCACCGCGACCTTGACATCGGCCCGGATCGGAATCCGCGGCATGGCGACCGTCTGCTCCGCGCCGACAATGCACACTGGCACCGGATGCTCGTGCTGGGTGAGCAGGAACACCTGCTTGCCGGCGTCCACCAGGCGACCGACGGCCAGCACCGAATCGTCTTTGCTGATGTAAGGGTTAAAGAAAATGGGATTGCGCCCGGGATAGACTACTTCCCCGCGGCGCGGCTGTAGGTAGCACTGGCAAATCTGGTCAAGCATCCAGGCTGAAGCAGCAACCACGACGTCGGCCCCGGCAATCCCGCGGGAAACTGTATCGCGATACCACTTCGTCGGACCGCGTCGCGGCACCTGGTCCTGAACCGCCTGTCTCCAGGTAATCAGGTCGCCGTGTGCCATCACCACCTTCGGCACGTCGACTGGCAGATTGCCGTAGCAGAACTGATTGAGGTGCAGGACGTCGGGCCGCAATTCGCGAACCAGGGCGAACAGGAACTCAGACGAGTCGGAAAAGTCCTCTTCCGCCTCCTGCATCCATTCCAGGCGAAACGCCGTGGGCCGGTAGTCGAGGCCGTGCAGGTGGTCCATCCATGCGGTCTGATCCGGCAGCGGGATTTCGCCGAAACTGACCAGGGTGACCTGCACGCCGCGCGTGACCAGGCCTGCGACCAGTTCGCGGGTGTAGGTCCACGATCCCGACAACAGCGTGTCGGCCGTAACCAGGACGTGCACAGAACCTCCGGGAAGAACCGGTGAGATTCCGCGTGCAGCGCGGCATCTCCCGTCCGTACACCTATTCTAGTGGGGATGGTCGAAAAGGGTAAATAATTCTTGCAATCCGCGGCCCTGAAATCTCCTAACTACCTCGCCGCGCCGAAAACCGTCCACGGATACGCGTCCATGTCCCGCTGCAGAGGCTTTTGCCAGCCGTACTCCGGATGCGCGTTCAGATGTTCAACCGCCTTGAAGTTCTTGCCGCACGCATGACCCGCGGCAGCCGTGAAAGTCATCTTGGCGATCATGTTGGCGTCAGCAGCTTTGTTCTGTACCGCGCCAGCCGTCGCGAACGGTCCCACCCAGCCGCTCGAGCCGCGCGGCGAGAGATCAATGTGCCCGTCGAGGGTTCGTTCGTCGGCGTCTTCTTTCTTTTCGAACGTGTCGTAGTGGTCGGCGAGGAAGCGCTGCGCGGAGGCTACGTCGATCTTGCCTTTGTTCTCCGCCATCAACTGTTCCCAGCGAACGCCACGGGCAACCGAGCTTTGGCCCAGGTCCGCAGGATCGAAGTCGGTTTCTTCGCGGATGAGTTTCTCGTTGATCGGAAAATTCGAGCCGACGAAATATCCGTCGCTCGTCCGCTCCAGCCTGACGTTTTTCAACCCAAGCTCAAGCCGTCCGATTTCGTTCTTGCGGCTATCCGCCAGCAGCCACGTGTTGGCATAGCCGCCGTTATTACCGTCCTCCATGATGCGGGTGAAATCGTCAATCGACGCCGAGTACTGAGCCGCCTTTCGCGCCCGCACGAACTCTGGAATGCCGGCCGTATCAAATCCGGAGAAGTGGCTGATCGTGGTTTCGGTGATCGCCATTCCCGCCGTATTGATGACGAAGTCGTCGGCGCTGTGAATCACTCCCGGCAGGCCGTCCATCAGCATGCGATAGCCGTTCGCCGGAACGATGTCGTAGATAATGGTCCAGCGCTCGCCTTCAAGATAGGACGACCAGTTGTTGTGCGCGATCACCGCCTTGCCGTCTCTCGTATACCTGCCCGTCGCGACAAACGCGCTGCAATGCTCGGACACGGCCCGCGCTGCCGTCTTGATGCCGTGCTCTTTGTCATATTGCGCGTTGTAGTAGCCCCATTCGGTTTCGGCGTTCAGGCCCACAACGTCCCACACGTCGATCTTCACCCCGTGCGCGGCAGCGCCGTCCGCGATTCCTTGCAGTTCCTCGCGGTATTCTTGCTCGATGTGGGGCCACATGAAGTTCGCAGCGGCGTCGCGGAAGAACGACCAGTCCTTCTTGTAGTCGTGCTCGGATTCCAGGATGACGACCTTCAGCATGTCGGCGATCTCGGGCGCCAGCAGGTAGCCGTTCTGAAATCCGATCTCATGGGGTGTGCCTTGCAGATGCACATAGGTCCAACCGTTGTTCGCGGGAAGACGGTAAGATCCCTGCAATTCGCTCGGAGAAGTGGCAGCACGAGGAGAAGCCAGAGAAACCAACAGAACGATCGTGATCAAAACGAACGGAAATAAAATGGCGAGTGTTCGGCGCATGCGGCAGGCTCCTGGTGAGGGTCAGGAGATTTTAGCAGAGTTGCTGGTAGGCGAGTGCTTTACGATCGGTACTGATCTTGAGTCGCGGCTCTCAACGCCTTCCCCGCCATCGAATACAAGTTCGCTTCGAGCCTTAAGTTCAACAACCTACCGACCACCTTGAAGTCGAGGAAATGCCAGTTTTCCTGCTCAGCGGACAATCAGTTCACTTGCAGGCGGAGTCTCAATTCCCGCGCCAGGCTGTCAATGGCACGGATTTTCTCAAATGCCGGGACGGGGACGTCGGGCACCGACATCGCCAGTTCGCAGGACAGCAGCATTGCCGTCAGGGTCTCGCACATTTCGCTGCGCATCTGTTCCCTGATGGCCCGCTTGGCGGCGAACTCCTCGCGCTGGCGGCGGTGCAGCGCAGAGCGGGTCTCGCGCACCAGGCGTTCCATTCCCGTCACCGCAAAGTTTATGTAGACGGGGAAGGCAGTGCCCAGATGTTCCAGCATCTGCTCGCTCTCCTGCGGTTCGGTTTCGAGCAGGAACTGATCAATGATCGCCGCCGAGTAGGCCTGTTCGCGCAGGAGGGTGACGGCCTCCTGCAGGTTCTGGGCCCAGCGCGTTTCCTTACCCGTGGCGGCATGCAAGGACTCGGCGCACTGTTGGCCGCGTGCTGACGGTGTAATGAGTAGAATCATGCCTCTTTCCATAGCACGTCTGCCGCCACAGCGCCGTGCCCTGAAAATGCTGGGCTTAGCGAAATCGGCGACGAAGACGGCTTCCCATTGCGGAACCTGTCGCGTCTCGAGCGAGTTCAGAACTGAACCCTCACGACTGGCATCCCTCCGCCGAGTAATCCTTGAGCTTGCGGTAGAGTGTCGTCTTCCCGATCCCCAACAACCGGGCGGCTTGCAGCTTGTCGCCGTTCAGTTCTGCGATCGCGCCCAAGATCGTCCGCTTCTCCAGTTCTGCCATAGGAATGATCTTTCCGTGTCCGTTGCCATTCCCCGGCACAGACGGCGGAGCCGGCAGATTGGCAATCTCGCGCGGCAGATCAGTGAGCTGGATCAGTGGACCACTGGTGAACGCATACGTGCGCTCCAGACAATTCTCCAACTCCCGGACATTCCCCGGCCAATCATAAGCCAGCAACGCTTTAAGGGCGGTGTCGTCGAGCGTCTTTTCCTGTCCGGAGCTGTGCGCCATGCGTTCCAGAAAATGCGCAATCAAGAGGGGAACATCCTGCCTGCGCTCGCGCAGCGCTGGGATGCGCAGGCTCAGCACGTTGAGGCGGAAGTACAGGTCGCGGCGAAAGGCGCCTTGCATCACGGCCTGTTCCAGATCGCGGTTGGTGGCGGCCAGGATGCGCACATTGATCGCTACCCGGCGCGTGCTGCCTACGGGACGAATCTCTTTTTCCTGAATCGCCCGCAGCAGCTTGGCTTGCAGGTCCACCGGCAGTTCGCCCACCTCATCGAGAAAAATGGTTCCACCCTCGGCCATGGCCATCAGGCCGTCTTTGGCCTGGTTGGCTCCGGTGAATGCGCCCTTCACGTGCCCAAACAGCTCGCTTTCGATCAGCGTGGGCACCAGGGACCCGCAATCGACCGGGATGAACGGCTTGTCGCGGAAGGGGCCACAGTAATGGATGGAACGCGCGACCATCTCCTTGCCGGTGCCGCTTTCCCCCAGAATCAGAACCGGGTGCACGCTGTTCGCAGCCTTGGCTATGATGCGATACAGCTTTTCCATCTCCGGAGAGCGCCCGACGATGCCGCCGAACCCCTGCTTTGATTTCACCTTCTCGCGCAGCAGACGGTTTTCTGACCTCAGCTTCAGATGGCTGGCTACGCGCTCCAGCAGCAGCTTCAGTTCGTCCACGCTAAAAGGCTTGGTCACATAGTCGTAAGCGCCGTTCTTCATAGCCTGGACCGCTGACTGCACCGTCCCATATCCGGTCACGACAATGACGATAGCATCCGGGCGCCGCTCCTTGATGCGGCGCAGGGCTTCCAGACCCCCTGCACCGGGTAGGCGCAGATCGAGCAGGACCGCGTCGAATGCCTGGGTATCGAGCAGTCGGTAGGCGTGTTCGGCGGAGTCGGCAACAAGAGCGGCAAAGCCGAGCGACATGGCCACCTCACGGCAGGCTTCGCGGACTGACCGTTCGTCGTCCACGATCAGAAGGTTGAGGAAATTGGCTGGTTCCAGTTGCGGCGTGCTAAGAGTCGGACTCAAGACTGCTGACGTCATGGCGTTATTCCTTTTCTTCGGGTTGAAATGCCCCCTCGTTTCTTTCGGGTTGTAACTCGGTTGTGGGGCAGTTCGGTTGCTGAAACGTTGCGGCAGCGTTCGGCACGAGTGGCAGAAGCACAGTAAACCGGGTGCCGCATCCGGGTGCGCTATCCACGTGAATCAGGCCACCGTTGCTGGTCACAATGTCGTAGACCGTCGCCAATCCTAGCCCGGTGCCCCGGCCCCCGGCTTTGGTGGTGAAGAAAACTTCAAACAGATGAGCCCGGGTTTCGGCGTCCATGCCGCAGCCGGTGTCTCCCACCACCAGAAGGGCGCAGGGAATCGACGAGTTGCGTCCGCTCTCGAAACCCGATTCGGCGAGCAATTGCACCTTGCAGTTGCTGGTCTTGATGGTGATCTCGCCGCCCCCGGGCATGGCGTCCCGCGCATTCAACACTAGGTTCAGCAGTACCTGCTGGGCCTGTGCGGGATCCATCCGGACCAGACCCAGATTCGGATCCAGATGCGACTTCAGTTCGATGTTTTCGCCGATTAGCCGGGTCAGCAGGTTGCTCATGCCTTCGCTGACCTCGTTGAGTGACAGCAGCCGAGGTGGGCACGTGGCGGGGCGGGCCACCGCCAGCAACTGTCTCACCAGGCCGGTGGCCTGCATACTGGCGCTGCGGATTTCCTCGGCGTATTTGCGTACCTTATGCCCCGGCTCCAGGCTGGCCATGAGCAGGTCGCAGTACAAAAGCAACCCGGTCAGAAGATTGTTGAAGTCGTGCGCCACGCCTCCAGCCAGGCGTCCCACCGCTTCCAGCCTCTCGGCCTGGCGCAGGCGCTGCATGACCTCCCGATCCGCCGTGATTTCTTGGGCTAGGGCCAGCACAGAGTCGGGCATGCCGTTTGTTCCTGGCACGCGCCATGCGATCCAGCGCAGCGGCCGGCCATTTCCGTTTCCCCCCTTCGCGTCGATCTGCATGCTGTCGCGATCACCCTCGAACAACTCGCGCAGCAAACGTTCGCTTTCGGGATACTCTTCAGGGGTAATGAGGTCGGCCAGACGCAGCAATCGCGCCATCCTAGGACGCCCACCGAGCATTCGTTCCAGGGTGGGATTCATGGCGACAATGTTCCCTTCACCCTGGCACTCCGCCACCCCGACCGGCGCCTTGGCGAACAGCGGGCGCCCTTCCGTCCTCGCCTCTTGCGGCCTCCACGAAAACTCAGTGGCAGCGCTCATAGAAATACTCTGAACGGGATACTTCCCGGAAGGAACCCGACATTCAGCATCCAGAGCCCTTCGTTTCCCCAAAATGGGAATCGGCTCTGCCCCAAATTCCGAGTTCACTATTTCCGAATGCACTATAGAGAACTGCCCCTGTGTTTGCTTAGGACACTCGTCACTAAAATGGGAAATCTTCTGTGGAAAACTCAGGAGAAACACGAGCAGGGAACGTCAGTGGGTCGGCATGTCGGGCGAATTGGGGATAGAGACAGGTTCGGCCAGCCGGAAAGTCAATCTTCGGCCGCTTTCCAGACGAACGACTTGCGGGGAAGGTGTGCCGCCTGACGCCGGAGTTTCGCTGGCACTTCCGCGCACAAAAAGGCTCGAGGTTTGGATGGGCAAGTTCCGCCCACCAACATTCACTGATTCCAACCTTAGCTGAACATAGCCACGGTTGCGCCTCAGTCCCGAGGCGCGGGCTGATTCTACCCGGCCGGCGACGCTCGCGCCGCGGGGCAGAAGCGCGCTGCCTTCGACCAGGACGGGTTCATCTACGATTGCATCAAAGGCTCCGCTGAAGCGTGAACCGTCGGCAGCGATTAGGTTTTTCAACCGCACCGTGATCAGCGTCCCGGACGGCAAACTCTGCGAATCCCGGAAAGGGAGGCTGGAATCAGGCCTCAGATTCTGATTGTCCGCCCGAGCCGTGTCGAACGGTCGAGAACACGCCAGCGGAAGCAGGGCAACCAGAACGGGCCACACGGCTAGATCTCTCGGCCAGGAAAACCGGCTCATCAGCATCATCCTCGCCCGGACCATCGCCGCCCGGAAGTGGCGTCCTGAATACCAGCCACATTCTCATGAAATCCATTGCTTTGGGATGGCACTTTCGGGCCGTTCGAGTAGAAGTTATCACCCCGCCAGAGGTTGAGCCGGCGCTGGTGGAGTACAGCCAGGCAAAAAAAACGCGGAGAGCATCGAGTTGCTCTCCGCGCTAACTGGTTCCGGGCTTCTTCGCCCCGCGATTTTCCGGTTACTTGTTCTTGGGAGCCGCTTTCTTGGCCGGCGCCGCTTTCCTGACCGGTGTTCTGCCCCCAATCAGCGTCAGGGCATCCTCGGCGTTGAACGGGAACTGGCGAGTGGAGACTTCTCCAGTCGTGCTCAGCCGGATATCCACCCGGCGATTGCTCGCCAGGATGATGGTCTGCATGTTGCGCAGAGTTCTCGCCCGCTCTTCGGCGGTCAACTGCGGATTCTGCTCAACTGATGCCTTCACTTCGTCGGCAGTCAGGTTGTGCTGGTCGCCCAAAGCCTTGGTCTCGATCGCACCCTCGGAAACACCGTGCTCCACCAGGAAGTTTTTGACCCGGTTCACACGACGTTCGGAGAGCGCCTGATTGAATTCGACCGAGCCCCGCGGATCGGCGTGACCCTCGAGAATCAGGTGCGCGTCTGGCTTGGCCTTCAAGTACTCCTGGAAATCGACCGCCAGTTCAGTCAGGGTCTTCTGCTGACTGGCAACCAGACCGGCATTGGGATCCTTCACCGGAGGCATGGCGGTCGGAAAGTAAACGCTGTGCAATGACAGCTTGGCTTCCAGCACCTTATTCACCGGCGGTGGCGGGGGATTTTCTATCCCGACTTGGGTCGTGGCTTGTCCAGTCAATCCACGCGAATCAGTGCATGTCGCGGTCACCGTTACCGTTCCAGCCGGAACTCCGGTGGTGTTCAGAGTGGCCGAAGTACCGCTGCCGGAAACCGTACCCGCCGTAGACGTCCAGTTGGCAACCGAAACCGGAACGCTGTCCGGGCTGGTGCAAGAGGCCATCACATTCACGCTTCCGCCAGTGACCACGCTGGCCGGGCTGGCTGACAAGGAAACGGTCGGTGGATTCTTCGGAGGTAACGGCTTCACCGTATAGCTCGCCGAGCAGCTCGCTTCGTTGTTCTTGTTCGCTTTGGGATCGGTCACGTGCGCCGTAACCGTATAGTTGCCGGGCGCGGCGTTGTTGGTGTCAATGCTGGCCGTGGTATCTTCTCCCGTTACCTGTCCGCCGTTGCCGCTCCAGGCGTAAGTCACGCTGTGCTTGGGATTGAAATTGCCAGCTGTGACCGTAGCAGTAATCGGCTCGCCCACCATGACTTCGGTCGGCTGCACCGAACAAGACGCCGTCGGGACTAGCGGCGGCGCCCCACCCCAGCTGAACACCAGGCCGGTGCGCAGCCGGACACCTTCGAGCGAAGGACGCCGTAGGGACGGAAACTCCGGAGAAGCATAATCGGCGAAGTTGTGATGTGCCCAAACGTAGTCCGCTTCAAACAGACGGAAGGCGATGGATTTGGTGATCGGCAAGTCCATTCCGCCGCCCAAGATCGCGCCCACGCCGTTGTTCCCGTTCAACCCATTCACCGCGAGCCGGTTAAAGCTGACCAAAGTATGCAGAAAGTAATTCGCCGCGTCGGTGCGCCAGATGAATCGAGGCCCAATCGAAACCGTCGTCTCATAATTGCTGCTGCCCCAGTTGTGGCCGAAGTCGAATTCGCCCCCCCAATGGGGATCGAAGTTGTAAGTTAAGGCCGAACCGAACCCGGCTGCCATGTCCGGCACCTGGTACGGGGTGGGATTGTTGGGGTCGCCAAAGGCGGCCGGGACGGTCGCACCTGGATGCAAATACTGGTAGCCAACAAACAGGTCCCACTTGGGGGTGGAATCACTCTGCGCAAAGGCATTAGAAGAAATCAAAACCAAGACCAGAATCACAAGAAAACCGGTCACGAACAAACCGGACTTGCGGGCGTAGGCAACTAACATAAATCCTCCAATGTGTACTCATTCGCCGGCCCGTACCAGCACACGGCTATTTGGCAAGGATGTGGCAGCACTGATGGATCGAAACTTTACCCTGGGAAATGAAATTTTATCGCACTGAAGCTTAAAGCGAAAGCGCGAAACCCCGCATATTGCCGATCTGCACTACGGCTTGCTGCTTCCACTGCAACTTGAAATTGGAACCTAGGCCATGTCCGCCTCGGGGCCCCCTCGGGACCTTGCCGGGCAACAAGCTGGCCGCGTATCGTGGAGATTGCGTTCAGGCTGCGGAGGCCAACTATTGCAGGCCTTCTGCGGCCGCCGCCAGGCAACAGGAAAGTCTGAGCCAACCAATGAATCAGGAAAAGGTGTTGATAGTCGAGGACGAGGAAAACGAACGCACGGGTTTAGCGGAACTGGTCTCTTCCTGGGGCTACCGTGTGGAGACCGCCCGCGACGGGGCCGACGGACTGCAGAAGGCAACCCACTGGTCCCCTTCGATTGTCATCACCGATCTCAAGATGCCGCGCATGGGCGGAATCGAACTGCTGGGGCATTTGGGCCAGCTCGCCGAAAACGCTCAGACCATTGCCGTTATCCTGGTCACTGCTCAGGGAACGATTGACAGCGCGGTGCAGGCCATGCGCATGGGCGCCTACGACTACATCACTAAGCCCATTGACACGAACCGCCTGCGCACCATTCTTGCCAACGCTTCTGCTCTGCTGGGTACGCGCGCAGAACTCGAGGCCACCCGGCGCAGACTGCGGGACGCAGGATCCCTCGGGCGGCTGACCGGCTCCTCTCGCAAAATGCAGGAAATATTCCGGCTGATCGAAATGGTCGCGCCCAGCACGGCGTCTGTACTGATCACCGGCGCCAGCGGCACAGGAAAAGAACTGGTGGCGCGTACCATTCACGAGCTCAGCCCGCGGAAAGACCGTCCTTTCGTCGCCATCAACTGTGCGGCAATTCCCGAGACGCTGATGGAGAGTGAAATCTTCGGCCACGAGAAAGGCGCGTTCACCGGCGCTCTGGAGCGCCGTACCGGCTGCTTCGAACTCGCCGAAGGAGGCACCCTCCTGCTGGACGAAATCGGCGAGATGCCGGTCGGCACCCAAGCCAAGCTGTTGCGCGTGCTGGAAGACCGCAAAGTTCGCCGCCTCGGAAGCAAGGTCGAAACTGCGGTGGACGTGCGCGTGCTCGCCTCCACCAACAAGGTTCCGGACGAAGCTGTCGCTCACGGTGAACTCCGCAGCGATCTTTATTACCGGCTCAATGTCTTCAACATCCACATGCCCCCGCTGCGCGAGCACAAGGAGGACATCCCCGGCCTGGTGGAACTGCTGCTGGCCGAGATGAGCAACAAGCATTCTCGCCGAGTCGGCGCCGTCAGCGAAGCAGTGCTGAACCAGTTCAGCGGCTATTGCTGGCCGGGAAACGTACGCGAGTTGCGCAACACCATAGAGCGCGCAATCATCGTCTGTGAAGCCGGCGTGATTGAGACCAAGCATCTGCCTCCGGGCTTCGGACAGGCCCCGCTCCGTACCGCCGCGAGCGATCCCGATGCGGTTCGCCTGGGGGTGGGCACGACTGTGGAAGAAGCCGAAAAAATGCTGATCCTGAAGACTCTGGAGGCCACCAGCAACAACAAGACCAGGGCCGCGGAAATCCTCGGCATCAGTTTGAAGACGCTGCATAACAAACTGAAAGAGTACGGCAGCGTGGCCGCGGACGCGACGCCGGTAAAGGAGGACGCCTAGGCTGCTCAATCTTCGATTGCCGATTTTCGATTTCCGATTGATCTCGGATTGTTGACTGCCGGGCCCGAAGGAATTTTCAATCGGCAATCGAAACTCGGAAATCGCCGATCTTTTCCATGCTGCGCCGAAAAACCATCATCGTCTTGACCATCACCTTCATGGTGACGCTGATGGTGTCGGCGTTTTCCTATCTCTACATCTCCCAGATTCTGCGGCTGCGCATCGAGAACGCTCACGAGACCGCCAGACAACTCGCCCACCAGTTGGCTTATGCCGTGGAAAGCGAATCGCCCGATTTCAGCAGCACCAACCTTGACACCAGCAACCCGGTCGCAGTCCGGCGCGCCCTGATCGAGTACTTGCAAACGGATCCTGATCTGAACAACATGCTGCAATACGCCCGGGGCAGTTGGGTCTTCGTTATGGACGCTGCCATTGTTGGGGCCGACGGCAAGGCTCTGCTCCACACCGATGCTGCCATGGTCGGCAAAGTCGTTCCGCCACGGCCGGATTTCCAGCAGGTGCAGAGCGCGCGTTTCCGCGACCAGCTTCGTCTGGTTTACGGTCCGCCCGCGGTCTATGACGTCAATTATGACGTGCGGCTGAACGGCGAGCCTTTCGTCAGCATCCGCATTGGCGTATCGCCGGTCTTTCTGAAGCGCGAGATCAACGTAAAGCTGATGCATGCTCTCTATTTCTCGATCGTTGCCATCTTCCTCTCCCTGCTGCTTTCCGCCGGCATCTCCAATCTCGCCTTCGGCCCCTTGAAAGAAATCAACCGCAATCTCGACAGCGTGGTTGCGGGCGACACCGGCGAACTCGACTCCGCTTCTTCCGGCCACGATGAGTACGGTCTGGTCACCTTGAAGATTGCCAATCTGGGCCGGCAGATTCGCGATAGCAGAGAAATTTTCTCCGCCCTCAAGGACAACGTGGATCAGCTTATGGCCAAACTGCAGGATGGCCTGATGCTTTTCGCCCGCGATTCCCGCGTGGTCCTGGTCAGCGCTCCGGTGGAGACTTTTCTCGGCCGCCCTCGCGCCGAACTGCTTGGTCATACGGTTCAGGAAATATTTGACCGCTATTCGCGCCTGGGGGCGGCTCTGCTCGACGCTTTCGAGCGCCGCCGGCCGCTCACGGAACGCGAGTTCGAGGCAGCTGGCGGAAAGCGCGTGCAGGTATCGCTCGACTTCGTGCAGGAGAAGAACTCCCAGATCGGCGCTCTGCTGATCATGCGCGACACCGAATCGGTCGAGCGCATCGGCGACGAGATCGAAATGTCGCGCCGCCTTTCCGCCAGCGGACGCCTCACCCGCGGCGTCGCCCACGAAGTCAAGAATCCCATCAACGCCATCGTGCTGCACTTGCAACTGCTGCGCAACAAGCTGGCCGAGCAGGAGCCCGACACTCAGCGCCACATGGACATTATTGACAGCGAGATTCGACGGCTGGATCGCGTCGTGCAGACTCTCGTGGATTTCACCCGGCCGCGCGACCTTCACCTGGAAGAGATCGACCTGCGCCGCCTTCTGGAAGATGCGGCACAGCTCGCTGCTCCGGATGCCGAGCAGCACGGGGTCACCATCGAGCGGCAAATGCCCGACGAACGGCTGCCGGTCAAGGTGGACCTCGATCTGATGAAGCAGGCCATTCTCAATGTGGTGATCAACGGAGTTCAGGCCATGCCCCACGGCGGGCCGCTGGTCATCTCGGCCCGCCGGGAGAACAACGTGATCGTCGCCGAGGTTCGCGACCAGGGCAGCGGCATCCCGCAAGACATGCGGGATAAGATTTTCGAACTTTATTTCACGACAAAAAAGGACGGCAGCGGCATCGGCCTGGCTCAGACTTATCAGATTCTGCAGTGGCACTACGGCTCGGTGGATTTCGAATCGGCAGACGGGGCGGGCACGACGTTCCGCTTCCATATTCCCGCTGCCGGACCGGCAGCGGTATCAGGCCAGGAACATACGGCAGGCGCGGCGACATTCGAACGCGGAGATTGAGCCGCAATCCAAGAACAATGGCGACTGGTCTTCTCCAGCACTCGTGCCTGAAGGCGTAAAATCAATGTTTGGGCTGCCTGCCGTTCCGGATTCCGGTATGACTCTGGCCGTAATTCTCGTCAGCATTTCCCTAACAGCATCAGCGTCGGTTTCAGCGTCGCCGGCGGCTATCCGGCAGGACGCACCGCAGGCTGCGCCAGCCCAGCCAGCTGCAACCACCAGCAACCAGCAGGATCAAGGATGCACGTCGCAGAACCAGACTTCCTCAGTTGAGTCCAAACCGGCGTCACCAAAGCAGGGCTCCGCGCAGGCTCCCTCCGGACACAACCCCTCCGTCGCAAAGCACCCGCCGAAAAAAAAGAAGGTAAGTCCACCCAATTGCAACCCTGCCCCGGCCGCCACTGGTTCGGGCTCAGCTCCCTCCAGTTCGGGATCGACCACGGCGTCTGCGGGCGCAAATACGAGTGCAGCCAGTGCTACAGCCAATTGCCCTCCTTCGAAAGTAATTGTGCGGCAGGGGGGAGCTTCAGAACCGGCCATTCAACTGGCGGGTGGACCGGCCGGCGACCAGGCCACTCAGCAACGGAACTCCGCCAATCAGATGCTGGCCGCTGCCGACGAGAACCTCAAGAAAATGGCCGGTCGCCAACTCACTGCTAACCAACAGGAGATGGTCAAGCAAGTCCGCCAGTTCATGGAACAGTCCAAGGCTGCCACGGCAGCCGGAGACCTCGACCGCGCCCGCACCCTGGCGTGGAAGGCTCAACTGCTTTCCGAAGAACTGACGGGTGCGGAGAAGAAGTAACTTCGATCCCGCGAAGGCAGGAGTAAGTCGTTACGCCATCATCGGCGCAACGCGGTACTCATTTTCCCTTGGCCCGCGTGCCGTTAACCTTATTCAGCAGATCTTGCGACATGGCCTGTAATGGCCCCGGAATCTTCACCGCCTCAGTGAGGACCTCCCGCGCCTCGGCCAGCCGATTCTCTTTAGCGCACGCGAAACCCAGACCATACAACGCCCGGGCATATTGCTGATCGTCCTGCCCTTTGAGCAGGGTAGCCGCAGCTTTCAGTTCGGGAATTGCGGCTCCACTCTTTTCCTGCTTCAGGTAGGCCCAACCTATCGTGTCGTGGGCCACTCCAGCTGAAACCTTCCGCCCCTTGTCGGCGTCGGGGGCGTCGGCATTCGCGACTTCAATGGCTTTCTGCGAGTAAGTAATCGCCTTGGCCGCGCTGCCCGGTTTTGTGTCCTCGGAGTAGAAGTTGGCCATCAGCAGCAGCGCCGGCAGCGATTTGGGATTTGCCGCCAGAGTCTTCTCTCCGTATGCCACCAACCGCGCATTGTCCTTCATCTCGCTCAGCGCATCGAGGGCCAGGCTGCCGATGGTTTCCTGGTACTTGGAGTCCGGAAACGCTGCATTAAACCGCTCAATGTACGCCATGCGCGTCTTGGCATCGTTTTCGCTGGAGATGACGTTCACGGCCGACGTTTCCAGGAAGTCGCAGCTGCTCTTGCTGGACTCCTTGTCCTCGGCCAGCTTCCGGGCGAAGTCTTCGTCGCTCATCCCTTCGGGCTTTGGCTCCTTGGCGATCGAGACGCAGATCTCGCCTCCCTTCGCGGCGTAGTCCATCAGCTTGGCGTTGTTCTTGGCCTGCTGCGCTACGTTTGCCTGCGATACCACGATGTCGAGGTTATGCGGAGATCCCGCCAGCGCCTTGTCACCGTAGTCGAGCGCCTTTTGCAAGTCGCCCGCGGTCTGGTATGCCTGCGAAATCTGCCAGTTTCCATAGGCCACCGCGGCTGGGTTCGAAGAGAACTTCTGCACAAAGTCCTCATACATGGCCAGCCTCTTTTGCGGGTCTTGCTCATTGGAGATAGCTTGCAGCGCATGGTCTTCATCGGTACCCGCTGCAATCACGATGTGATCAACCTGAGCCCATGCCTGAGGAATGAAAACCGCCGGGATGAGAATTGCAAAAGAGATTAGGACAAACAGCAGGAATGAACTGTAACCGCGTTTCATAGTCCGCCTCCGGTGCACGCGAGAATAGGACTTCAATTTCGAGTAGCAGGCGAATCGTAGCTCTGAATTCCGCTCCGCGCAAGGGTGGGAATCACAACACAGTGATCGGGATACTCCCGGGTGGAACCCGAAATTGTCGATTTGCAATTTTCAATTGCCGATTGAAAATCTGACCTTCGGGTGATGATCCAATCGCAAATCGGCAATCGGCAATCGAAAATGGAAACTCTGCACCTCCGTGGCAGATTCGCCCGCCGGTCGGCTAAAGTAGAACCATGCGTGAAATCCTCGGCCGGCGCCCCCTGCGCTTCGTCTTTGCCGCCAACATGATTTCCATGTTCGGCAGCGGGATGAACTCCGCCGCCGTGGCCTGGCACATCCTGCAGGCTACGCACAACGAGATGGCGCTGGGAATGCTCGTCGTTCTGCAGACCGTTCCGGCCATGCTGCTGCTGCCATTCTCTGGAGTCGTCATTGACCGCGAGGATCGCCGGCTCCTGGTAATGTGGCTCGACGCGCTGCGTGGCCTGATCATTCTTACCGTGGCCATCCTGGCCTTCCAGCATCGTGTGCACGTCTGGCAGCTCTACTTGATGAGCATCCTGGTCGCTGCCGGCTTCTGGATGTTCTGGCCCACCGTCACTGCGCTCATTCAGGAACTCACGCCCGAGGGCCAGTTTGTGCATTCCAATACTTTCCTGCTCGTCGGCCTTCAGGGCGGATGGCTTATGGCGGGAACTGTCGTCGGCTTCATGTACAACCACATCGGCCTCGGGGGCGTGCTGCTGATCGACGTTTCAACCTATGTCGTTTCGTTCCTCTGCTACTTCGCCGTGCGCAAAGGACGTCATGTCGTGCTGCGCCCCGACGAGTTGCGCGCCGATCTGGCAGCCGCCGAGAACCAATTGCAACGCTTCTCGCGCGACATGCGCCAGGCTTTGCACTTCCTCCGCGATAACCGTGGCGTCGTGCTGTTGGGAATCAGTTGGGCCCTGTTCTTGGGAGCCATGATGACCGGGGGCATTCTGAGCCCCGCGCTCAGCGACCGTGTCTTTCGCGCGGGCGCCGTCGGCTACGGCTGGATAAGCGCAGGATGGGGCACGGGAGCATTCCTCAGCGCTTTATACGTCGCGCCGGCAATCGCGTTTCTGGGTGGGCGCCGTGCCGTCGCATTCTCTATGGCGATGCTATCGACTGGCATGGCCATCGCCCCGGTCTCGCGCTTTCTGTTCGTCGCCATTTCTGTTTATTTCGTGATGGGTTCGGCGCGAGGTGTGGCCGGCGTAGCCATGAATAGCACCCTCATGGAGGCGGTTCCCAAACATCTGATGGGAAGAGTGCAGACTGCCATCAACTTTACCGGAACGTCCCTTCAGCTTGTGCTGGCTCTCTGTGTTGGCACCGTCGCCCACCGGATCAGCCTGGTTGCCGCCTACTCCATCATCGCCTGCGTGTACGGACTTTCCTTCGTGGCGGCAAGCTGGCCGGTGGAGAGCACGTCCGACGAACCGGTGACCGCCGAATCGGGTCAGGAGTGAAATTGAAAGATCGGAAGTTAAAAGGCAGAAGGCAGAAGGCAGGGTGCAGGAACAATAAATCTGGCAAATCCGGGATTAATTCTGCAATCTGACTTCTTACTTCTGACTTCCTGCTGTTATTCTTTTCCATTCCCCAAGGAGCAACCATGTCCTACGACTTGCAGGGGCGAAACGCGGTCGTTTTCGGAGTCGCCAACAAGCGCTCGATCGCGTGGTCTATCGCCCAGGGATTGCATGCCGCCGGCATGAAGCTGGCCATCACCTACCAGAACGAGCGCCTGGAGCAGGAAGCCAGGGACCTTATCCTTTCGCTGCCGGGCGCCGAAGGCTACATGTGCGATGTTTCGAAGGACGAAGAAATCGCCCGGCTCTTCGCCACGTTAAAGGAACGCTACGGCAAACTGCACGTTTTGGTGCATTCCGTCGCCTACGCCCCCGCCGACGAACTGAAGGGCGATTTTGTCAATACGTCGCGGGAAGGCTTCCGCATCGCGCTCGACGTCAGCGTTTACTCGCTGGTTGCCGTCGCCCGCGCCGCCGCTCCGCTCATGGAAGATGGCGGCTCGATCATGACCATGACTTACTTTGCATCCGAAAGAGTTGTGCCTCGCTACAACGTGATGGCCGTGGCCAAGGCTGGCCTGGAATGTTCGGTGCGCTATCTCGCTTACGAACTGGGGAAGAAGAAAATTCGGGTGAACGCCATTTCCGCCGGACCGATCAAAACCCTTGCTGCTCGCGGCATCTCCGGCCTCAGCGACATGCTCAAGGGACACGAGGAGCGCGCCCCGCTCGGCCGCAACGTGGAAGTCAGCGAAGTCGGCTCGACCGGAGTCTTTCTCGCCTCTGACGCGTCAAGCGGCATCACCGGCGAAGTGATCTATGTGGACTGCGGTTACAGCATCATGGGATTCTAACCATCTTGTGGGAAATGAAGAGCTATCCAGAATCGCGGACACGATGGGGCTCGGCCGTAGCGGTTTCGGCACTTCTGCTGGTAGTCCTTTCACCATCACTCGAAGCTCAGCAACCTGCCCGGACGACACTTGAGGGTTTCTGGCTTTCTGATGGCTACGGCTTGTTGGTCGAGATCCGGGGAAAAACGCTTAGCACTTTTGAGCTAACCGCAATCAGTTGCATTCCGTCCCGAACCCTGACTCACCAGCCCGAGCTCTCCACCGGAAGTGAAGTCACCTTTCACGAGGGTGCAACGGTTGTGCGGTTCGCTCCGGTGGGCCGCGACTCTGCGCGCCTGCACTACGATGGGAACGCATCCGACATCGTCTTGCACCGCAGCGCTTCCAGGCCGGAACCATGCGCTCAGCTTCCTTCGAATACTCCCGAGGAGAACTATGCCATCTTCTGGCAGACCTTCGCCGAGAACTATGCCTTCTTCGGCTTGCGGCATTTGGACTGGCAGGCCGTCGGCCGGAAATTTCGCCCGCAGGTAACGGCGTCCACGAAGCCCGAGGATTTGTTTCAAGTTTTCCGGAGCATGGTCGAGCCACTTCAAGACGCGCACACAGAAATTGATGCTGGAGACATTCGCCAGGAATTCGAAGGCTGGAGGCCTGACCCGAATCATCTGGAAGATGCGGACTGGGAGAAGGCGCACGCCCTCGTCAACTCACGATATGTTCAAGGCGGCTTGCGGTCCTTTTGCAATGGTCACGTCGAGTTTGGCATTCTCCCCCACAACATAGGCTATCTGAGGATCACGACTTTTTACGGCTACTCCGATCGGGAAGGCTACAGCGCTGCCCTTATCGCGCTCGACCAGGCGCTCGATTCCATTTTTCAGAGTGCAGAGTCGCTGACCGGGCTGATCATCGATGTTCGCTTGAACAAGGGCGGTGACGATCCTCTCGGCATCGAAATCGCTTCGCGCCTGACCACGGCGAGGTACCTGGCATATTCAAAGATAGCCCGCAATGATGCGGGCTCAGGATTACATTTCACTTCGGCGCAGAAGTGCTGGGTCATCCCATCGAAACGGTCACTCTACCGCGGCAAAGTTGTGCTGTTGACCGGACCGGATACGGTCAGTGCGGGCGAAACGTTTGCGATGGCTTTGATGGGCCGTGAGCCAGCGGTCACGAGAATCGGCGAAGACACGCAGGGAGTGTTCTCTGATGTGTTGATTCGGAGTCTTCCCAACGGCTGGCACTTCGGCTTGCCGAATGAAATTTATCTGACGCGGGATGGGAGATCATTCGACGGGGAGGGGGTTCCTCCTGACATTCGTGTTCCCCGCTATTCTTCCGATGATCTTTCCCGGGGGCGCGATGCCGCTCTGGATCGAGCCATTGCCTTCCTGTCACCGCCAAGTTGACGGTTCAACGGACAATCATTCGCTTACTCGGATCCTCCGATCGCTCTCCCCCACCCGCTCCAGCACAATCTCCACATCCCTATCCCGCACCAGCCGCGGAAACTTCTCTCCCCACTCGATCAGCAGAATGCTGTCGTCGGAACGCAGATCATCCAGCCCGAGCGTTTCCAGTTGGCGCGGTGTGTCCACGCGGTAAAGATCAATGTGATACAGATTGGCCCGCGGCCCGCGATATTCGTGCACCAGCGTGAAGGTGGGACTGGTGACGTCTTCTTCCGCGGCCGCTTCGAACGCTGCTGCGATTCCTTTGACCAGCGTAGTCTTGCCCGCGCCCAAATCGCCGCGCAGCAGTACCAGTTTCGGTGGCGCAAGCAACTCGGCGAGCGTACGACCGAAGGCGATCGTCTCCTCCGCTGAGTGCGTGACGATCTCTCGGGTCACAGCGCGAGCTCCGGCCTGCCTGGTCACACGACCAGTATAGCGAGAGCTCTCTTCCTATCGCGGCGGCTGAACGGCGGCCCCGGCGAGCTGCGCTCGCCCGGACAGCCGAGGGCGGCTGTCCCCACATACTCAACTAGTACGTGGAGAACGCGCTCGACTTCATGCCCAGCAAATTCCGCTCCACTACGTAATCGAGGGAGGTGCGCAGGCGGCGATGGTCGTCGTCCTCGAGCGCCACGAAGCGGAACGGCTGCAGTACGCTGTCGTCCAGCTTCCGCATGGGGCTGAGAACTTCGGCCATGCCGTGCACCGGGCCAGCCTGCGTCTGGAACGCAACTTCAACGAAGTCGCCCTGTCCCAGCGATTGGGCCAAACGCAGCAGGCCCCCGGTCACGGAAATGGTTTGGAGTTTGCCTTTGGTGCGCCGGCCGTCTTCCAGACGGATCGCAGCCAGGACTGAATCTCCTAGCTGGACCCGGGCCGCGCGCCGCGACGGATGCGGTTGGGGGAAATGGGTCATAAGCCAAGTGCACTATGGCACTATCCCCTGTTGCGTAATAGATTACTGAAGCCCCTCGTCCGAATTCCGCACCGCAAGCCTGAACTGACGATACCGAGACCCTGCGCTATGAAGCACATAGCGTGGTGTTTACTGGTTGAATAATGTCCGATCGGACGGCACGGTGTGGAAGAACGGCCCTCAGGGCCGCGTTAAGAACGGGGAAAAGTGATGGGCTTCAGCCCCTGTGGTGCGCCGCCCTTACCCTTCCCAGCACACGAACTTTTCCCGCACCGTTTGTCGAGCGCTCTCGAACGCGTCCGGCAGGCCCCGCAGCAGGTCGGTGGCGACCAGCGAATGCTCGCCCAAGATCTCGCGCATCTCGTCGCCCGCCCGACCGTGCAGATGAACCGCCGCCAGCACGGCCAGCAGCGCGTCCTTCGGATGCTGGGCAATCATGGCCGCTATCATGCCTGTCAGGATGTCGCCCGTGCCTCCCGTCGCCATGCCAGGATTGCCCGTGGTGTTGGCCCAGGCCTCGCCATCCGGCTGCACCACAAGAGTGCGGTGCCCCTTGAGCACGACGATGACATCATGCTGGCGCGCGAATTTGCGCGCTACTCCCAGGCGATCTTTCTGCACATCAGCGATCGAACACGCCGCCAGCCGCGCCATTTCACCGGGATGCGGAGTAATCACCAGCAACCGCCCTTTGCCGTTCAGTTCGCCGGCGTGCCCTTCGAAGGCGTTGAGGCCATCAGCATCCAGAACGATGGGAAGCTCGTTTTTGCTCACCAGGGTTCGCACGAGCCCCGACGTAGTAGGGAAACGCGAGATCCCCGGCCCAATGGCGAGAACGGATTTCCCTTTTGCCAGTGCATCAAGCCGCTCGATTGCCGCGGCTGAAATCGTGCCTGCGTCGGTTTCCGGCAGCGACTCCGTCATCACTTCCGGATGAAATCCCGCCACCGTGGGCAGCACCGACTTCGGCGTGGCGACAGTCGCCAGCCCCGCGCCTGCCCGCAACGCGGACATCCCCGCCATCGCGGCCGCTCCTGCCTTGCCCACCGATCCACCAATCACCAGCACGTGCCCGTAGTTGCCCTTGTTCGATTCTGCCGGACGCGGATCGAGCAGCGGCGCGAAATCCCGCACCGTAATCACATTCAGCCGCAGCGACGAAACGATTGCCTCCTCTGGCGACCCGATGCCTGCCACATAAGTTGGCCCGTTGGTAAGAAGACTGAAAACGTGCGCCGGGCGCGCTGCCGTGAAGGTAACAATGGAATCCGCGCGCGCCACGATTCCCTTCTGCAGAGTCATTGCATCGGCATCCGCGCCCGAAGGAATATCCACCGCGATCACCGGCGCCCGCACTGTGTTCAGAATCGCAATCGCGTCGGCATAGAGCCCGCTCACCGGCGGCTTGAAGCCCGTGCCGAGAATCGCGTCAAGGTACAAGTCGGCCGGCAGGGAGAGGCGCACGCGGTCGCTCTTTAACTCTTCGCTCGTGTGAACGATGATGGCAGCAACGGGAAGCTTGCCGTACATGGCAGCAGCGTCGCCCTTCAGTTCCGACGGGTCGGCCAGGAGAATGACTTGCACCGCCTTGCCTTTCTGATGCAGGCGCCGCGCTGCCACGAACCCATCGCCCCCGTTGTTGCCTTTGCCGCAGAAAATCACGATCCGCCGCGCGGCAGCGTGATGCGCGAGAACGTGCTCGGCAACCGCAGTCCCGGCATTTTCCATCAGCGTAAGCGAAGGCACACCAAAGCGTTCGCTGGTGGCGCTGTCAATGGCCCGCATTTCCGCCGCGGTCACAATTTTCATTGGATTCCGATCTTCATGAAGAGGCAGCCGTCTGCTCGAGTTGTCGCAATTGCGCCGGCTCGCCCATGGCGATGAGGCAGTCGTCCGGCTCGATCCGCTCATCCGGCGCGGGGTTGAAGCGCATGCCCTCGCGGCGCTTGATGGCCAGCACAATCACTCCGCGCTCCTGCCGGATGCGCGAACTCTCGATGGTCTTGCCGGCAAATACAGAATTCCCCGTAATCTGGATTTCGCCGATCTCCAGATCCATTCCCAGATGCGTGGTCGCGGTGTCAAGAAAACTGACCACGTGCGGCCGGAGGAGCGATTGCGCGATGCGCCGCCCGGCGAACGAATACGGCGAGACAACAGCATCTGCGCCCGCCGTCAGCAGATGTTTTTCTGCATTGTCTTCGCTGACTCGCGCAATGATTGTCAAACGCGGATTCAATCCGCGTGCGGTGAGCACGATGTAGAGATTGGTGGCATCGGTGGTCGTGGCGGCAATCAGGCCGCGGGCCCGGTCAATCTGTGCCTGGCGCAGCGTCTGCTCCTGCGTCGCGTCGCCTGCGATAGCCAGCCAGTTCTCTGACGCGTAGCGCTGGCGCTTGGCCTCAGCATTCTCGATGATCACAAACGGCACCGGCTTCTGCGCCAGTTCCCGCGCCACGCTCCGTCCCACCCGCCCCATGCCACAGATGATGTAGTGGCCGTCGAGCCTTCCGATCTCCCGCTCCATGCGCCGCCTTCCGAAGAAGTTGTGCAGTTCGAATTCTAGCAAAGCCTGGCTCAGCGCCCCCACTCCCAGCAACAACAGCGACACTCCCGAAAGAATCACGAACACATTGAACACGCGCCCCGCGTGCGAGAGCGGATGCACTTCCTGGTAGCCGATGGTGGTCAGCGTGGTCACCACCATGTAGAAGCCGTCAAACCACGGCCAGCCTTCGATGTAGTGATATCCGGCAGTGCCCCCTGCCATGACCAGCAGCAGGAGCGCTCCGATCACTCGCAGATTGCGGAAGGCTTTCATGCGGGTCGTTCGTCGTTGGTCGTTCGTCCTCGCCTATATGACGACTGGCGCGAAAGGCATTCGCGAACGACGAACGACTAACGACCAACGACCGATCTTAGAACAAAAAGGCCCTCCGCGCAGTACGGAGGGTCCCAGAGTATACACGCGATCACGCCTTTGGCGGGTTGCCCGCGGCCAGCGCCTGCACCCGGCTGTGTTTCTGGCCGTATCCGAAGTACACGAACAATCCGATTACCAGCCAGATAATCAGGCGGGCCCAGTTGACCCATCCCAGCTTGTACATCATGTAGCCGTTGGAGATCACGCCGAGGATCGGCACGAGCGGTACCCACGGCGTCCGGAAGGGCCGCGGCTGGCTGGGATTGGTGCGCCGCAGCACCATCACCGAAATCGACACGATCACAAACGCCAGGAGCGTCCCGATGTTCACCATCTTGCCGATGTCGTCGATCGGGGTCACGCTGCCGACGATCGCAGCCAGCAGGCCCACAAGGATCGTGTTCTTCCACGGAGTGCGAAACTTGGGATGAACGGCGGCAAAGAATGTCTTCGGCAGAAGCCCGTCATTGGCCATCGAGTAAAGGACTCGCGTTTGCCCCAGCAGCATCACCAGCATGACGCTCGTCAATCCCGCCAGAGCGCCGAGAGTGATGATGTGCGAGGCGGTTGAGAGGCCCCGGTCCAGGAATGCGCGCGCCACCGGCGCTTCGATGTTGATCTGCTGCCAGTGCATCATGCCGGTCAGCACGCCGGCCACGGCGATATACAAGACCGTACAAATCGCCAGCGAAGCGATCATGCCGATGGGCAGGTCGCGTTGCGGATTCTTCGCTTCCTGGGCCGTGGTCGAGACCGCATCGAAACCGATGTAGGCGAAGAATATGTAGGCAGCACCCGCTCCGATTCCGGCGAAGCCGTGGGGGGCGTAGGAGTGCCAGTCGGTGCCCCAGTTGCCGGGGTTGATATAGCGGGCGCCGAGAGCGATCACGAAGAGCACGACTGAAACCTTGATGGTTACGATCGTCGCGTTGAAGCGCGCGCTTTCTTTGATGCCGATGACGAGAATCGTCGTGATCACCAGCGCAATGATGAAGGCGGGAAGATTCAAACCGATTTCCATTCCAAACAGATGCGGAGCGCCCAGCAATTCGTGCGCCCGTCGCAGGAGTTCAGGGGACTGCGCACTCGTAATCGCCATTACTTTGTCGAGAAACGCCTGCGTACCCGGAACCAGGGATGAGTCCGAAGCCAACGCCATCTGCCGGCCGACAATATTCTCCGCCGTCTTTAGCGCCGTCCAATGATCGTAAGCCAGCCACAGCGGCATCTTGATGTGAAAGATGTTCAGTAGTTCAATGAAGTGATTTGACCACCCCGAAGACACAGTGCTGGCGCCCATGGCATATTCCAGCGTGAGGTCCCAGCCGATAATCCAGGCCAGCAACTCGCCCAGCGTGGCGTAGGCGTAGGTATAGGCGCTGCCCGCCAGCGGAATCATGGCCGCGAACTCCGCATAGCAGAGGCCGGCAAACGCGCATCCCAAACCAGAGAGAACAAACGAGAGCGTGAGCCCCGGACCGGCATACTGCGCTCCCAGCCCCACCATGACAAAGATGCCCGCGCCGATGATTGCTCCCACGCCCAGGGCGGTGAGCTGGAATACTCCCAACGTCCGTCTGAGACTATGTTCGCCCGTCTCGCGGGCCTCTTCCATGAGCAGGTTCAGTGGTTTGGTTGCCAGCAGATTTGCCATCCCTTTGCTTTCTCCTTAGCAGTTACGCGGATGCCCTGCCCTTGTTCTGGCGCGCACTCCGCGACCACGCATAATAGACCGGAATCCCCAGCAGCACCACAATCAGCCCCGGCCACGTATATTGCGGCTTGTAGCGCAATAGTACGACATCAATGAATAAAGCCATCACAATATAAACTGCCGGCAGTACTGGATAACCCACCGCCCGGTACGGCCGCTCGGCATCCGGATGTGTCCGCCGCAGCACAAACAAGCCGACAATCGTCAGAATGTAAAACACCAGCACAGCAAAAATGATGTAGTCGAGCAATTGCCCGTAACTGCCCGAGACGCACAGCACGCACGTCCACAACATCTGCACCATCAGCGAAACCGCAGGGGTCTTGTATTGAGGATGCAATCTGGCGACGCTGCCGAAGAACAAGCCGTCTTTCGCCATCGCGTAATACACGCGCGCTCCCGAAAGAATCAGCCCGTTATTGCAGCCGAAAGCGGAGATCATGACCGCCGCTGCCATCAGATAGCCGCCTACGGAGCCAAACATCTGCGTCATGACCGCCGTTCCCACACGATCTTCCGCGGCGTGCTTGATTCCACGCGCCAGAGTTGTAACCCCACCCTCGACCCCATCCAGCGGCAACGCGCTCAGATAAATGAAGTTGCAGGCGATGTAAAGCGCGATGACCACGCCCGTTCCCAGCGCCAGCGATAGCGGCAGGTTGCGGCTCGGATTCTTCACTTCGCCGGCGGTGAAAGTTACGTTATTCCAGGCATCGGCCGAAAACAACGATCCAACTTGAGCCACCGCCAGGATGGTCAGCGTCCCCACCATGACGATAGGCCCGCCCACTCCCACCTGCACCGCATGTCTTGTCACCAAACCCGCGTTGTGCCAAAAGTTTGCCCCGAAGTTCGCGGCCAGAGCCTGCGGACTGCGCCCCAGCGCCAATCCGAAAACGGCGAGTCCGAGCAGAGCCGAGACTTTCGCCGCGGTGAAGACGTTCTGAATCGCCGCCCCCGTCTTCACGCCGAAGATGTTCACCACCGACAGAAAAATCACCAGCAGGATCGCCGCGAGGTTCTGCGTGTTGATGCCCACATCCATATTCCCCAGGACCATGGGGCCGATCGGAATCGGCGGCACTTTCCACAGGTGCAGAATCCAGTGGGTGGAGGAAACTGACGGGAAAAACACGCCCAGAAACTTGCCGAAGGCGACGCCCACAGCTGCGATCGTCCCGGTCTGAATCACCAGAAACAGCGTCCAGCCATAAAGAAAACCCCACAGCGGCCCCAGTGCCTCGCGCAAGTAAACATACTGCCCGCCAGCCCGCGGCATCATCGCCGCCAGTTCGCCATAGCTGAGCGCGGCCACAATAGTCATGAATCCGGCCACAGCCCATGCCCCGATCAGCAGCGCGGGCGAGTCGACTTCACGGGCAATTTCGGCTGACACAATAAAGATGCCGGAGCCGATCATCGAACCCATGACCAGCATGGTGGCGCTGGTCAGGCCCAGTCCCTTGACCAGTTCCTGATCCTGGTGAGTGTGAATCTCCCAGTCGCTGGCCCCTGTCGAAGTTACCGGTATGCTCAGAGCTTCCTCCGGTATAAATCAGAAGGCAGAAGTCAGAAGGCAGAAGTTAAGTCAAGATCTACTTCTGCCTTCTGACTTCTTCATGCTGCATTCGTACCCGTAGCGCCGAGGTCCCGCCGTCGCCTTCGGGTCAACCGACTTTACCTCAAGACACGGAAAAATTCCTCTGCTGATTTCCGCGGATCCCCTAACAAGTCAGATATCAGCGCGACAGAGTCCGCCCCCGCCTCGATCACCGACCGAGCATTCGCCCGCGTAATTCCGCCAATCGCGACCAGCGGCTTGTGGGTCAAAGCCCGCGCCCGGCGCACGCCATCAAGGCCCACAACGGGGCCTGGCCTCTCTTTGCTGGAAGTCGGAAATACCGGCCCGATGGCGAGATAATCCGCCGAAGTCTGGTCGGCCTCTCGTATCTGCTCCGGATTATGCGTTGAGACCCCCAGCCAGCGATCCGGCCCGATGATCTTTCGCACCGACTCCGGCGACAAGTCCTCCTGCCCGACGTGCACGCCGTCGAAGTCAGCGGCCAGGCAGAGATCGGACCGGTCATTCATGATCAGGCGCACGAATTGTGGGGCCCCGAACGCCCTCGTCCGGGGAACGCTCTCGGATGAAACCGGCGGACGAGGGCGTCCGCCGCTCCACAATCCAAGACGTTTCTTGAGTTCCCGCGCCTGCTCGAGCATCACGCGCGCATTCCCGGACTTATTTCGGTACTGCAGCAGCGTACAGCCACCACCCGCAAGTTCCTCGGCCGCGGCGAACAGGGCTTGAGTATTCGGAAAGCAACCGGCATCGAGGATGGCGTAGAGGCGGGGAAGCGAAATCATGTGCTGGCCA
>Ga0074046_10000921_pt1 | contig 27312 bp, 27 predicted proteins | sample BogForMeECP23OM3_FD_94441 | JGI IMG/M metagenome (GOLD analysis project Ga0074046, IMG submission 94441) | Bog forest soil microbial communities from Calvert Island, British Columbia, Canada - Bog Forest MetaG ECP23OM3 | ecosystem: Environmental > Terrestrial > Soil > Wetlands ...
CGGCGACTGGCGCGCAGCATCTGTGGCACGGCCAGGACACCTTGGCGGCGAACTTCATTTACGCCTTCTAACGCTCGGCGGAGGAGTTAACGCGCAGCGATGCGCCAGGCGGCGGGTCCGAAGCGGACCCGCCGCTTCTCGTTTTTGGATTCCCGATCGCTACAAAGCGATCGATCGCGGGCAGAGTGCATGCTACGTCGTACGCCGCGCATCGCTCGATGCGAGCTTCACGCGAAGCTCGCTTGACCGGTGGCGTCGGATCGGCGGCCCGCAGCGCAGATGCGATCGCGCCGGCGCGCTCAGGATTGGGAGCGCAACGTGGGCGAAAATCGGCGTGCCGATGGGCTTGGTCCTGCTAGGCATTTATTTTGCTGTAGTCAAGCTGGTGGGCTGATTGGGGGAAAAATAGTTGCAGAATGCACGGGATCCTTCACAGAGGAGCGAGTGACGCACGGTGTGAAGCTGCTTGAGTATGCGTCAACTGCCTGCTGGATAGGCGTTGCGTTCTTGGAGTTTTCGTGACAGAAAAAAAGATTCAGAGATCGCTCAATCAACAAGTACAAACATGCCGCCCCGTAAAGCGGCCAGGAGGGTTACGGGTTCGATGACGCCTAAACAAGTTCTCCAAATGATCAAGGACAAGGGCGTGGTGATGGTCGATATCAAGTTTATCGACCTGCTCGGCACGTGGCAGCATTTCACTGCCCCGATCTCCGAGTTCAAGGACGAAGCGCCCTTCGATGAAGGGCTGGGCTTCGACGGCTCGTCGATTCGCGGATGGCAGGCGATCGACGCGAGCGACATGCTGGTAATCCCCGACCCGGACACCGCAGTAATGGATCCTTTCACCAAAGATCCAACGCTCAGCCTCATCTGCGACATCTCCGATCCGATCACTCGCGCCCCCTATACTCGCGACCCTCGCAACGTTGCCAAGAAGGCCGAGGCCTACCTCAAATCGACCGGTATTGGCGACACCGCTTACTTTGGACCCGAGCCCGAGTTCTTTATCTTCGACGGTATCCAGTACGAGACCACGCAAAACTCCAGCATGCACCGCATCGAGTCGAACGAGGGCAACTGGAACACCGGGCGCGAGTTTAACGTCAGCGATCCTGGCCGCAACGTTGGATACAAGCCCCGCAACAAGGAAGGCTATTTCCCTGTCCCGCCCAACGACACCTTGCAGGACATCCGCACCGAGATGGTGCTGGAGATGGAGCGGGTCGGCATCCGCGTCGAGAAGCAGCATCACGAAGTCGCCACCGCCGGGCAGGCCGAAATCGACATGCGCTTCCAGCCGCTGGTCAAGATGGCCGACTGGCTGACCTGGTACAAATACATCTGCAAGAACGTCGCGGTGCGTCACGGCAAGACCGTCACGTTCATGCCCAAGCCGATCTTCGGCGACAACGGCACGGGAATGCACACCCACCAGAGCATCTGGAAGGGCGAGACGCCGCTGTTCGCGGGCAACGGCTACGCAGGCTTCTCGGAAACGGGGATGCACTACATCGCGGGCATCCTGCATCACGCGCCGGCGCTGGCGGCGTTCACCAACCCGGGAACCAACTCGTATCGCAGGCTGGTGCCGGGCTTCGAGGCGCCGATCAACCTGGCGTACTCGTCGCGCAACCGTTCCGCCGCTTGCCGCATCCCGATGTACTCGCCGTCGCCCAAGGCCAAGCGAGTCGAAGTGCGGTTCCCTGACCCGACCTGCAACCCGTATCTCGCGTTCTCGGCGATGCTGATGGCGGGAATCGACGGCATCCAGCGCAAGCTCGATCCGGGTCAGCCGCTCGACAAGGACATCTACGCGCTGACTCCGGCGGAGCTGGCCGAAGTGCCCAGCATGCCGGCGTCACTCGACGAGGCACTCGGGAACCTCAAGAAGGATCACGAGTTCCTGCTCAAGGGCGACGTGTTCACGCCCGACCTGATCGAGACGTGGATCGAATACAAGATGGCGAAGGAAGTGAGCGCGATCCGCCTTCGGCCGCATCCGTACGAATTCGCGCTCTACTACGACGCGTAAGCACACCACTGCGCGCCGACAATACGAAAGCGGCGGGCCCATCGGCCCGCCGCTTTTCATTTTAGCGCAGCCCTTACCCAGTTCTAGCAGGGACGCAGTCCCGCATCCCGCGGCGGCGCCGATTTTCTTAATGCTAAGGTGCAGGGGTTACCCCTGCCGAGGGAAGTGTGAAACCCACCGCGGGTTTCACATCAAATAACGTTCCCCCTCTTCCCCTCTGCACCACGCGCCCCAGTCAACGCCGCGCGGAGGTCATGCAGGCTTGTCGCGCGACAGTGCTTCGACCTTTTCGAGCCGCTCTTGCAGCTTCTTGTTGTCGTCGCGCAGCTTGTCGATATCTTCGCGCAATCTCTGGCCTTCCTCGACGCGGCTGCGGCCCTCGCTGATCGATGTGATCGCGTCGTTCGCATGGCGCTGGATGCGGCCGTCGAGGTCGCGGTCCGCCAGGCGCCGCAGCGCTGGCAGCGCCCGCTGATCGCCTATCTCGGAGAAAGCCGAGGGGATGCGCATCCGCACCATGAATTCGCGATCGTCAACCAGCGGAGTCAGGAAATCGAGAATTTCGACGCGGCGATTCTCTTTGAGCGCCGCAAAGCGCGCCAGCGCACCCAGCGCGGCCACACGGGCCCGCGGCGGCCGGCCATACGAGGAATAATCGCGGGCGATGTTGATCGCGCGCTCGTCGCGCAGCTCGGCCATCCCGGACAGAGCGTGCGTTCGTATCACTTCGAGATACGAGTCGCGCTTCAGCGCCTCCGTCAGATGCGCGAACGCGCGTTCGTCGCGCGTCTTGCCGAGCGCGAGCACCGCCTCGGCCTCGACAAAATAGCTTGCGTCGCCGGCGGCGACGACGTCCGCCAGCGCGGACGCTGCGCGCGCGTCGCCGCGAAAATTGCCGAGCGCGCGCACGACGGCGCGTCGCGCCTTCGGATGCGGCAATTTGAGTCCTTCGATCAGCGCGTCGAGCGCGGCGGTCGTGCGAATCGCGCCGAGCGCGGTCGCCGCGTCGGCCTGCACGCCCCAGAATTTGTCGGTGAGCATCGCATGGCGCAGTGCCGCCGTGGCCTGCGGACTGCCCTCGGTGCCGAGCTCGCGTGCGGCTGCAGCGCGCCCGATCGCTTCCGGTGCATGGTGCAGCGTGGCTTCGAGCGCCTCGCGTCCGCGCTTGTGCTTGAGCGTTTTCAGAATGTCGTGCTCAGGATCGAAGCGGACTGCCTTCGGCGCCTTGTCCGCGACGAAAGTGAAACCCTGCTCGCGCTCCTTTAACTCCACGCGATGACGAGTCTCGCGGCCCTCGGCGTCCATCAGTGCAATCGTGACGGGAAAGCTGAACGCATTGGCAATCGTGTCGCCGGTCTTGTGCGTCTGCTTGACCGTGACGCTGAGCAGTTTTTTCTTGTCGTCGAACGAACTCGAGACTTCGATCTCGGGATGCCCTTCCTTGTACACCCACTGGTCGAAGAAAAAATCGAGGTTGCGGCCGGTCGTGTCCTCGAACGCGCGCTGCAAGTCCTGCGTGATGACATTGCCGCCGCGATGCCGCGTGCAATAAAGGTTGAGCGACTTGAAGAATAGCTCGTCGCCCGTGATGCGGCGCAGCATGTGCAGCACCAGGCTGCCTTTCTCGTAGAGATGGCGATCGAACAATTCGATCGGATTGCGATAGCGGTTGCATACGATCGGGCGGCGGTAGCGATTGGAGTCCTCGTCGAGATAGGCCTCGCGATCCTGGCGGACATTCCACGCGAACTCGTCGGGCCCAAGATTTTCTTCGCACCAGAGCGCCTCGAAGTAGGTAGCGAAGCCCTCGTTGAGCCATGCGTGCGCCCAATCGCGGCACGTCAGCAGATCGCCCCACCATTGATGAGCAAGCTCGTGCGCGACCAGCGGATCGCTCTTGAAGTCGAGATGCGCGCGCGCGTCGTGCAGCGTGCTGTCGGTCTGCGTCGTCGCCGAAGTGTTTTCCATCCCGCCGAAGATAAAATCGCTGACCGCGACCTGCGCGTACTTGGCGTAGGGATAGGGCACGCCGATCGCGCGCTCGAAAAACTGGATCATCTTCGGCGTGTTGCCAAACGCGCGGCGCGCGTCGTCCTCCCGTCCGGGCGCAACGTAGTAGGTAACCGGAGTATTGCCGGCGCGCTCCTCGATCAGCGTGAACTCGCCGGCAGCCAGCGTCATCAGATACGCCGAGTGCGGCACGTCATGCCGCCAGTGGAACGTGCGAGTCTTCGCCGCGGCGTCGGCGGAGGTGCCGATCAACGCACCATTTGAAACCGCCGTGAATTTTTCCGGCACGGTTGCGATGATCTCGCTGGTGGTCCGATTGTTCGGGTAGTCGTAGCAGGGAAACCAGTAGCGCGAGTCTTCGTCCTCGCCCTGCGTCCACGCCTGCCGCGGCTTGTTCGGATACGCCTCATCGGGGCCGACAAAATAAAGCCCGCGGCGCGGCTGACTTGCGTAATCGATCGCGACCTCGACTTCCTCGCCCGCTCCCAGAGCACGCGGCAGCGCGATCCGCAGCTTGCCGTCGGAGGTCTCGAAGGTGGCGGGCTCGCCCCCCGCGCGCACGGCCTTGACTTCCAGCTCGGCCGCGTCGAATTCGAGGCGCTCGAGCGGGCCGGTAATCGCGGACAGTCGATGCGTTGCGGTGCCGGAGATTTTTTTCGCGTCGAAGTCGAGCGCGACTTCGAGCTTGATGTGCTTGATGTCGGCGGCGCGGTCGCGCGCCCATTTTGCCTCGACATGAGCCGGCTGAAACGCGCGGCGTCCACGGGCGAAGGCGACCGTGAAGGCCTCGCGATCGCCAAGCTCCATCGCCAATTGATCGAAAAATCGCGGCTTGTGCATGGCCGTGATGTTATGAACCGTGGCCGCCGCGCGCAAACGCGAAAGTTCAGTTTTTCACTTCGTTTCCACGATGACGGCTTCGTCTGCGGCTAGCGTCAGCGGGGACTTCGTGAACTGCGCAGGGCGGGCGGCGAGCGTGCTCAGCAGGACTTTGCCGGCGGGCAGATCGATCGCGCGCGGCTCGGCGGTGAAGTTCAGCGCGACGACAATATGCTGCGCGGGCGTGTCGCGATGGAACACGAGACAATCTTCGGGAGTGCCCTCGAAGGCGCGATAACTGCCCTCGACAATCGCCGGCGTTGATTTGCGCAGTTGGATCAGCCGCCGATAGAGCGACAGCATCGAGCGCGGATCGTTCATCTGGCGCGCGACGTTGACGGTCTTGAAGTCTCCGCAGGGCAGCCACGTCTTGGCGCTCGTGGAGAATCCGCCGTTGCGTGCGTCGGACCATTGCATCGGCGAGCGGCATCCGTCGCGTCCGACCGGATCGCGTTTGCTGCCGGCGGGGATTTCCGTATCGCGCATCCCGATTTCTTCGCCGTAATAAATGAAAGGCGTGCCGCGCAACGTCAGCAGCATCATCGCGGCGACGTGGGCGCGCGCCTCGGCGTCGCCACCGCGCGCGTAGCGCGAGATGTGGCGCGGGAAGTCATGATTCGAGAGCGTCCACGTCGGCCACGCGCCGGGGCCGAAGGATTTTTCCGTCAACTCGATCGCGGCGCGGAAGCGGCGCGTGTCGTACCGTGCGAGTAGAAAGCGGAAATTGAAGCCGAGCTGAAGTTCGTCTGGCCGCAGGTAGTCCGCGAGCCGTTCCTGCTCGCGCGGCCACGTCTCGCCCACCAGGATCCGTTGTTCGTAGCTGTCAGACACGCGGCGAAACCCGCGAATGATTTCGTGAATCTCGGGCCGGTCCGAACTGTAGAGCGGGTCCTGTGAGCCCTCCGCGTACCACGGGATGTCCGGGTCGCGCACGGCGCGCAGCGGATTGTCGCGGAGCTGGTCGTCCTTGATGAGCCCCTGCACCACGTCGATGCGGAAACCGTCGGCACCGCGCTCGAGCCAGAATCTAATGACGCCGTGAATCGCCTCGACTACTTCCGGATTTCGATAATTGAGGTCGGGTTGCTGCTCGAGGAACGTGTGCAGGTACCACGACGCGGTGGCCGGGTCGTACTTCCACGCCGGGCCGCCGAAGTAGCTCTCCCAGTTGCTCGGCGGACGATCGGGAGTGCCGGGAATCCAGATGTACCAGTCGCGTTTCGGATTGGTGAGCGACGCGCGCGACTCGAGGAACCATGGATGCTGATCCGAAGTGTGGTTCGGGACGAGATCGACGATCACGCGAATCCCGCGGCGATGCGCCTCCGCGACCAATCGATCGAACGCGGCGAGATCCCCGAGGTCCGGATGGATGCCGCAGTAGTCGCTGATGTCGTAGCCCCAGTCGTCGAGCGGCGACGGATTGATGGGGTTCAGCCAGATCGCGCCGATGCCGAGCGAGTCGAGATAGTCGAGATGCGCCGTGATGCCGTCGAGGTCGCCGATGCCGTCGCCGTTAGAATCGGCAAACGACCGCGGATAGATCTGATAGAAGACGGCGCGCTGCCACCATTGCAGAGCCATCGCGGCGGTCAGCCGGCGCGCGAGCCCATCATGTCGGCGTAGTTGGTCGCGTAGAATTTTTCCTTCGCGGCTTCCGAGAGATTCGGCGTCGACAGCTCGAAGCGCTTGAGCGGATTGCGCCCGCCCTCGATATGCGGGTAGTCCGACGAGAACATGCATAGCTCCGGCCCCACCTGCTCGACGATCCATCCCACGGGCTCGTGCGGATAGGGCGTGAAGCGGAGATTGCGGCGCACGTAGTCGGACGCCTTCATCGGCAGGCGCAGATATTTTTCCGACTTCACGAACGTCTCCTGCGAGATGTCGAGGCGGCGCAGCCACGGCACGATCCACATCGCACCCTGCTCGATGCATCCGCCGCGCAGCTGCGGGAACTGCTCGAAGATGCCGTCCAGCACCATCGTCGAGAGAAAAATCTCCGGCATCACATGAATCGCCATGAAATCTTTGGAGCGGATGTTCTCGCCGCCGCCGAGAAAGTCGGTCACCGGGCGATCGTTGTTGTGAAATGCGCGCGGAATCGTGCGGCCACCCCCGCCAACGTGGAGCATGAACGGAACGTCGGCGTCCTGCAGCCGCGCCCATACGCCGTTGTAGTCGGGATGCGTCGGAGATTTTTTGCCCGGCGGTAGCGAGGGTATATGAATCGCGGCGCACCCCAGTCGAACCGCCTCGTCGATTTCCTTTTCCGCGAGTTCCGGGATGTCGAGCGGCACAAAGCCGACGGCGAGCAGGCGCTTGTCATCGCGGCAGAAATCGGCGATGGCGCGGTTGTGTGCGCGCGTCCCGCCGTAAAGCACCTCGGGCGTCGAGCGAACCTGGTCGAACTCGCCCCAGAAGTGCGTAATCGCGAAAGTAGTAAAGACCAACTGCGAGCGGAAGCCGAGCAAATCGAGCGCGCGCCTGCGCTCGTCGGGGTCGAACGCGCCGAGCGCTTCCCATCCTTTGCGCAGCATCAGGTTCTGTTCCGCGTCGGCGACGGCGGCGGGATTTTTGTGGCGTTCGTCGGCATGCGCAATCGCCTTCTCGACCATCCTGCCGCCCGAGCCGATCGCGAGCGGATGCAGCTTCGAACGGATGTCGGGGTCGGCGTGGGAAATCAACCAGTCGCGAGTCTCCATGATGTGGCTGTCGGCGTCGTTGAAGATTCGGCCTTCTGCGTATGGCATCGCGATAACCTCGGAGCTCGATGAATTCGCGCGGCAGCGTGCCTGCGCATTTCGGCTTCAAGATAGTGGAGGACAGGTGTGGCGTACAGAGGTGAGCGGAGCGATCACTTTTCCGTAAAGCCGAGGTCGTTCAGGCGATCGCGCGCATCCTTGGCGGCGTCGCGATGAACCATCAGGCGCGTCGGCACGGCGGCTGTGGTGCCGAGCAGCCGCGACGAGCCCGCGTCGAAGACGAATGACTCGATGCCGGCTTCGTTCAGATAGTCATGCGCCATTCTGACCGGCGTCGGATCGATGCTGGCGAAAATTTCCTCGAGCTCGGATGGATCGGGCAGTTCTTTGTCGGACATTTGGTTCCTTTCGATCGTGATGCGGTCATTCGGCGGCGGGCGAAGACGATGTCATGCCCTTCACTCGATTGTAGAGGAGGGCGGCGCCGACGACTATCAACAGTATCGCGATCAATGCGTCGAAGCGATGAAAATACGGCGCGAGATCCTTCCAGTGCTCTCCGAGTTTCATTCCGATGTACGCCAGCGCCAGGCACCATACATATGACCCGATCAGCGTGTAGATGGTGAATGGCAGGAGTTTCATCCGCGAGACGCCCGCGGGAAACGCGATGAACGTGCGCACCACCGGCAGCATCCGGCTCCAGAAGACGGTATGGGAACCCCACCGCTCGAAAAAGCGGTCGGCGATTTCGAGTTCGTGCTCGGCGATGAGGACGTAGCGGCCATAGCGCTGGATGAATGGACGGCCGCCCCGGGAGCCAACGAAATACGCGACGTACGAGCCGAGCAGGCATCCGACGGCGCCCGCGATCGCGACGATGTTCAGGCCGAAGCGCCCCGTCGCGACCAGGTAGCCCGAGAACGGCATGATGATTTCCGACGGCAGCGGGATGCATGCGCTCTCGATCGCCATCATCAGGACGACACCGCCGTAGCCGAGCGCGGAAATCGTCGCGATGATGAGCGCGGACAGCCCGCTTATCAGTTTGTCGAGCATTTCAGACAGAGTGCCATGGCGCGGCGTCGGTTGCGAGGCGTTTGATCCGGGAGGAGCAGGTCGCGAGGGGCAGTTGAGCCATGCATGTTGGGTATTATGGCAGATGTCCGATGACACCGGTTGTCAGAATCTGTCATCCAGACGATGCGAGCATCGCGAGCTGAGGAAGGATCTCGGACAGCTTCGCGCGACGCGAAGCCGGTTCCGGTTCTCACCCGCTCGCAAGAGCGCACCACACGATGACCGATGCTCATTTTTGCCCCTCCGTCTGCTAAGCTCGTCCACCGAAAGTGCATCCGCTCGAAACCTATCTTCGCGATTTGTCCGAAGCGCACTCCGCGGGTGTTCCTGAGACGACTCATTATCCCGCACTTCGCGCGCTGCTCAACGAAATCGGCAGCACGCTCAAGCCGAAGGTACGATGCGTCATAAATCCAAAGAGCAAAGGCGCAGGAATTCCCGACGGCGGGCTCTATACTCCTGATCAATTGCCGAAGGGCGGAGACCCTGAACCGCCGCGCGTCGTGCGACGGGTGAGGGTCAACCGCGCGGCGCGATGGCTGACCAGCGAAGGGTTCGGCTTTCATTTTGGATGCTGAAAGAGAGAGCGTCTGCTAGAGTCCGCATGCATATGTCGTCGTTCCATAAAACAAAGCGCGACCAGATTATTCTCGGCGATTCGCTGGCGTACATGGCAAATCTGAAAGCGGAGCCGATCGAGACTTATCGACGCGCGGACTGGCTTCGACGTAGACGAAATAGGGGTTTGGCGCGTGCTTTGTGAATGTCAAAAGCCCGGAACCATGTACTCGGGGGTGAAGGGAATCGTCGCGGGTCCGCCCGACAAGATAGGACGCCGCTACATCGAGCGATGCGACGCTTGTGAGCGCTTCCATTGCGACGGAGACGCGGGCCTCGAATACGCGAGAATTAGAAGCGGAGGTTGCCGAAACGACGAGCTCGGGCGAGTAGTCTGGACTCCTGCGTGACAGCCGACGCGCAGCTTGTTTCTCTAGTCCGAAGTCCCTGGACTGAAACGCTTGAGAGGCTCGTTTCGCTGGTCGACGAAAACCTGCTGATGGTCAGCCCCTTTATTAAGCGTTCGGCCATGGAACGCGTACTGAAGGAGCTTGACCGGCGGGGGCGCCGTGCCTCGGTTCGCTTAGGCCTTGTTACTGACCTAAGACCCGAGAGCGCCCTTGCGGGGTCCATGGACCTTGACGCTATAGCCGATATTGGTCGAAGCGTACCCGGTTTCGAGCTTACTCATTTGCCAAGCGTTCACGCCAAGGTGTACGTCGCTGACTGCAGGATGGCAGTTATAACCTCGGGAAACCTTACGGATCCTGGATTGCGCGGAAACGTGGAATACGGAGTTGCTTTGGCAGAAGTGGGTATAGTCAAGGAGGTCAGATCAGATTTAGAAAGCTACGCTTCGCTCGGTGCCAAAGTATCTATTGATGACGTAGCGGCACTCTCGGCGGAAATGAAAGACCTGAAGGTACTCTTTCAGGCAGCGGAAAGATCCATACGTGACCAAGCGAGGCGCGCATTCCGAGATAAACTGGCATCGACCAATCTTCGACTGTTGCGTCACAGGGCGAAAGGAAAAACGACGCACGCCATATTCTCGGATACGCTCAGATTCCTACTCGCGAAAGGGCCTCTGCGAACCGACGACCTTCATCCACTGGTTCAGTTACTCCACCCTGACCTCTGCGATGACTCCACCGATCGCGTCATTGATGGCGTGCACTTCGGTAAGAAGTGGAAACATTACGTTCGTAACGCCCAGCAGTATTTGAAACGGCACGGAGAAATTCAGTTCGATGGTGAACGTTGGACCTCGGTCTCACACTCCTGAGCCCGAGACGCTGCTTCGGGAGCATCAAGCGTGATTCCGTTGACAAGAGAAGCAGGATTCAGACGAAAGGTTCTCTTTGCATATGGCAATCGCGGCGTCATCTCGCGTGAGGACGGGGGCTCGCTTGAGCCGGCTAAGGGACATCTCGCCTTGACGGCGGGATGGGGCCATTCGGGCAAAGATGGGGCAGTAATGCCGGGTAAGGGCCTGGCGAAGGTACGTGACTACACGCAGTCTGAGCTGAGTGCGTTGGAGATTGGTGAGAAAAACCTCGGCATGTCGTCTGCTGAATTGGTGAAACTGCTTGGCGAGCAGACGATGGATATCTATCTGAACAACGTCGCGTACTGGAAGAACATCCCGGCGCGCGTTTGGGAATACACGATTGGCGGCTACCAGGTGATCAAAAAGTGGCTGAGTTATCGCGAACGCGAGCTGCTCGGCCGCGACTTGAGTACTGATGAAATCGATGAGGTCACCGCGATGGCGCGGCGCATCGCGGCAATAATCCTGATGGAACCTGCGCTCGACGCGAACTACAAAACGGTGAAAGCCGCTACGTACAATTGGCCGTCGGCCAACTAGTCCCTCGCACTCGGCGGACCTGTCGACCGCGATTTCAGACGGGCTGAACTTTTTGGCCTGATAAAACGATCCACTCCGTGTTAGACTGTTTCGCGTGGATGCTCATCTCCAGATTCATCCGCCGTGCCTCAATTGCCCGATCAAATCCCGACCCGCCGCAGAAACCGAAATTCTACGGAACGAAACTACCGATAGCAGTCCAGTCACGCCAAACCGCAACATATGGTATAAATTGCCTCTTTTCGGCCTTATCGTATTTCCAACAATGACGATAAATCAGGCGGAGCGAACCGGATTCCGCGATTCTCGACCACGTTCTTGGACATGATATGCAGCATACTGTACATATGTTGAACGCGAACGTCATGGACAAGTCGAGGCAACATCGATGGCAAACAACACGCTGACCATCACCGACAATCGGACCGGGAAGAAATACGAGCTGCCGATCGAAGAAGGGGATGTTATTCGGGCGGCCGATTTGCGGCAGATCAAAGTTGGGAAAGATGACTTTGGGCTGATGTCGTACGATCCGGCGTTCACCAATACGGCGTCGTGCCGCAGCCGCATCACGTTTATCGACGGCGACAAGGGAATCCTGCGCTATCGCGGCTATCCGATCGAAGAGCTTGCCGAGAAGAGCAACTACCTCGAGACCGCGTACCTGATCGTCAAGGGTGAGCTGCCGGACCTGGCGCACTACGAGCGCTGGCAGAACAACATCAAGATTCACACGATGGTGCATGAGAATATCAAGAAGTTCATGGAGGGCTTCCGCTACGACGCGCATCCGATGGGAATGCTGCTCGGCACGGTCGGCGCGCTCTCGACCTTCTATCCCGACGCCAACGATATTCACGATCTCGAATCGCGGCGGCTGCAGACGCGCCGCCTTATCGGCAAGATACCGACGCTCGCGGCGTTCGCCTTTCGGCATACGCGGGGGCTCCCCTACGTCTATCCCGACAACGAACTCAGCTACACCGGCAACCTGCTCTCGATGCTCTTCAAAATGACCGAGCTCAGGTACAAGCCCGACCCGGTGCTCGAGCGCGCGCTCGACGTGCTCTTCATCCTGCACGCCGATCACGAGCAGAACTGCTCCGCCAACGCGATGCGCGCGGTGGGAAGCTCGCAGCCCGATCCGTACGCATGCGCGGCGGCCGCGATCGCGGCGCTCTACGGCCCGCTGCATGGCGGCGCGAACGAAGCCGCGATCCGGATGCTGATGGAAATCGGGTCGGTGTCGAATGTTCCCGCGATGATCAGGAAGGTGAAGGAGGGCGAGCGCCGGCTGATGGGCTTTGGCCATCGCGTGTACAAGAACTACGATCCGCGCGCGAAAATTCTCAAGGAGATGGCGGCGCAGGTGTTCGAGGTGACGGGGCGCAATCCGCTGATCGATATTGCGATCGAGCTCGAACGAATCGCGCTGCAGGACGAATATTTCATCACGCACAAGTTGTATCCCAACGTGGATTTCTATTCGGGAATTATTTACCAGGCGATGGGATTCCCGATGACGATGTTCCCGGTGCTGTTCGCGATTCCGCGGACGTCGGGCTGGATGGCGCAATGGGCGGAGATGGTGCGCGACAACGAACAGAAGATCGCGCGGCCGCGCCAGGTCTACGTCGGCGAATCGACGCGGCACTACCTCCCTCTGAATTCGCGGCCGGTGCCGACCCAGCGCGAAGACGCGGTGAGCGAAGCAATCTGACGTTAGTTAGATAATTTCAAAAGCGTCTCACGGCGGCTGTTGGTAATTGCGCGATCTATGGTTGGCCTAGGGCGCAAATCCCTGCTATCAGTAGTATTGGTGCCTCGATGAAGTTCCGGGGTGCTTAATCAACCAGGAAGGCGGTGCTGCAATGGGCAAGAATGGCGGCGGGCCAACTGACACTATCTTGACGCTCGAAGAAGCGCTCAGACGCTTCAAGCGCAAGAGGGGTGAAGGCGGCGCAGAGACGAGGGTTGGCGCAGAGATCAGCGCGGAGGCCGTACCGGGCTCCAATGTTCACCACGCTGATTTTTCTGCCACGGCGAAACGTGAGAGCGGGGCGGCTGCGATAAGCGACCTGAAGCAGGCGGACGAAAGCGCGAGTGTGTTCGCTCAGCGTGACGAGATGAACGCCGGGGTTCCGGCGTGCAACGATATCGTCGCGGTGATCGACGGCATTCCGCGCACCTTCGAGCAGCTTGAGCAACTCGCCGCGGCTGACCGTGCCTACGACGAAGATTTTCCCGAGACTGGTCTGGACGATGCCGAGGCCGTCGTCGAGGACGGCGCCGAAGCTGTCGAGATGGGCGTCGTCGCGCTCGCGGGTCGGCACGCCCTCATCCGAGACTACGCGTTCACCGCGATGGGCACCGCGCTGATGGTATTGGTCGCGTTCCTTGTGACGCGAGTGCCGATCGTCAACAACCGGCCAACTCTGGTGGCGCAAAGTATCCCGACGCCGGCGCTGAAGGCATCTTCGCTGATGAGCGTGGCGGACGACCTGATTTCAACGCTGGTCACAGTCCCCGACACTGACGTCGAAGTTGCGTCGCACAACGTCAAGCCCAGCGAGCTCGAGGCCCGGATCAAGGACACGCTCAAGTTGCGCGCCTTCCCGGACATCGGCGTGTCGGTCTCAAAGAAGGGCGACGCGTACCTGGCGGGCGCAGTCTACAGCCTCGACGAAGCGCGCAAGATCACGCAGATCGTGCACCGCGTGAACGGCGTGAATCGGGTTCATTTTCTGCATCCCGACGTTCGCCTTGCGCAGGGTCCCGCCTTTTTTGGCGTGACGACTACGTCGGCGCCCGCAGTCTGGGGAGCTAAAGTGAAGGCCGTGCTCATCGGGTCACCGGCCGACAAGGCGGGGCTCAAGCCGGGCGACGTGATCAGCGAGTTCGACGGCAATACGATTCCCGACGGCAAAGCGTTTGACGATCTCCTGACCCAATATTATCCCGGCCAGCGCGTGCAATTCCGCGTATGGCATGACGGCCAGCCCGAGTACCTGCTCGCTCGGCTGGGCGAGGTGACGACGGTCGCCAGCCGGTAATCGATCGCAGAGTTTGTAGTGACTCAGGGGCGGTTCAATCGAACCGCCCTTTTTTTCTTGGGCTCTTCTTCTCGACGGAATAAATTGGGTTCGACGGAATAAATTCCGTCCTACGTCAGGCGCGGGGGGCGAAGCGCGGCTTGCGCTTCTCGAGAAACGCGCGGGCGCCTTCCTCGATGTACCCCGCGCGAACGCATAGCACCTGGTTGCGATCCTCGATTGCGACTGCCTGCTCCAAGCTGCCGGCGTCGATGCTCATTGACAGACACTCCTTCGTCAGGCGCAGCCCGAGTGGCGAGGTTTCCGTCATCTCGAGCGCCAGCTTGGCCGCCGCCGCATCGAGCTCCGCATCCGGCATCAGCTCGGATACCAGGCCGGTGGCGAATGCGCGTTGGGCGTTGATGAAGCGTCCCGTCAGCATCAGCTCGGACGCGACCGAGCTGCCGACGGCGCGCGGGAGGAAATAGCTGACGCCCATGTCGCACGCGCTCAGGCCAATGCGAATGAACGCCGCGTTGAAGCGGGCCGACTCGCCCGCGATGCGCACGTCGCATGCGAGCGCCAGAGCGAAGCCACCGCCGGCGGCAGGTCCGCGAATCGCCGCGATGAACGGTTGCGGCGCGCGGCGAATCGCGACGACCAGGTCGCTCATCCGGCGCTGGCTTTCGACGGTGTCAGTGGTCGAGGCGCCAAGGCCGGTGCCGCCGCGGTTTTGTTCTTTGAGATCGAGCCCGGCGCAAAACGCGCGGCCAGCACCCTTCATCACGACGACCCGCGTCTCGGTCTGGGTCGGCAGCCGATGCAGCAAGTCCTCGAGCTCCGCGACCATTTGCGCGCTGAGCGCGTTGAGGTTGTGCGGACGGTTAAGCGTCAGCCACGCCACCGCGCCGTCGTTTTTGATTTCAATCGCCTCGTACTTCATTGCAAGTAGCCTCCCTGGCGCGCGGCTTTGGGTTCTTCTGCCCGTCTTTCGCTAACAATAACGCAACATGACGCACCTTCGCCAAGATTCACAACCCCTGACGGGCGCGGATAGCCAGCATTGACTTAACCGTGGCACGGTTAGAGGCTGGATAGCGGGCTTTTGTGCGACATTGAGCAATACGGCTCGTTAAAGGGGAACTGAGATATCTCCCCGAGGGGAGGGTTGGCGCTACGATGGCATCCTCGGAAGAAATTCTGACCATCTCGGAGTTGTCGGCGCATCTTCGCGTCCATCCGACCACGATTTACCGCTTGCTGCGCGAGGGGCGAATACCGGGTTTCCGCGTCGGCAGCGCATGGCGATTCAGCCGCGCGGCGATCGAAGTATGGGAGCACGGGCAGGTCGGTCCAATCGACGGAGATGGGACGCCGACACGCAAAGCCAAAGGCCGCAAGCCGCGCAAATAACCCTGTAAACTTTTCCGCGCGCCCGCTTTTCTGTCATTCTCGCGATGTGGACTCTCGCGATCGCGAAACCTCGGGTTATCATCAGCCTTCTCAGGTGATCGCCGAATACTTCGGCCGCCTGGCCGGTACTTATGGCGACGGCGTGTACTACGGGAACCGGCGCCAAGCTGTGCTCGAAACGATCGCGCCGGAATTCGCGAACGCTCGCGAGCTGCTCGACGTTGGATGCGGCAACGGCGCCTATCTGACGAAGTTCGTCGGGGCGCCCGGGAATCGCACGGTCACCGGGGCCGACTTGTCATTCGAGATGCTCCTGTCTGCGCGCAATCGAGCAGGCGCGAAATGCCGGCTGCTTCGCGCGGACGCCGCGCGGCTGCCGTTCAAGCCGGAGTCGTTCGATTTCATCTTCGCGAGCCACGTGCTGCAGTTCGTCGCGGACGTCGAGGGCGTCGTGGCCGAGTTTGCGCGCTGCATGCAGGCGGGAGGAGTGCTGATAGCGACGGGGCAGCGCGACGACAGCGTGCGGAAGACGCTCAGCGCGATCGTCGGTCCGGAGCGATGGCGCGAATTTCGCGAGGTGATTTTTCGGTGGGCGGAGCGGCGCGAAGCCGATGCGCGTCCGAGGGTCCGCTACCAGCAGGCGTTCGCGAAGGCGGGTCTGCGGGTCGAGGAACGGACGGCGCCGTTCACGGTCACGTGGGCGGATATCGACGAGTGGGTCAAAATCAGGTGGATGCCACTGATACCGGAGGGCGAGCGCGAGCGCGCCGAGGTAATGATCGCCGAACTCGCGAAGGTGGGCGCGCCGCAGAGTTTGACGCAGCACGAGCCGCTGATCGTAGGCAGGCGGGATGGATGAGAGTCTAAGGATCGCTTCGCGATTTCAGAACCGGTACCGACTTCGCTTGCGCGAAGCTTCCGAGATCCTTCCTGCCGCTTGCGTTGCTCGCTTCGTCAGGATGATGAGCTATGCCGACGGTGCAGAGACGCAGTACTAAAGAACTCACAGGCTCCCTGCTTGGCGGGGTTTGACGGGGGCGCCTTCAACCTAGTAGCTAACGCACAAAAGCACGTGGCGGAGAGTTTCGCGCCGATGCCAACTCAAACGAAATACACCGACGTTAAAGGATACGCGACTTACTACTACTACAGTGGCGCGACGACGCTGCCCGACTTGGTGCCAGACTTCTCGCGCGGACGCAAGATTTTGTTTGTGCATGGCGCTGGGTCGAACGGGCATACGTGGCATCGGCAGCTCGAGGCGTTCGGCGGCAAGCACAGTCCGATCTCGCTCGACCTGCCGGGGCATGGACGTTCGGCGGGCGTCGAGGGGCTGCGCACGGTTCACGACTACGCGGATTTCGTCGCGGCGTTTCTCGACGCTCTGAAGATCAAGTCGGCGGTGATACTGGGGCATTCGATGGGCGGCGCGATTGCGATGGATCTCGGGCTGCGGCATGCGGCGCGGGTCGAGGCGCTGATACTCAGTTGCACGGCATCGAAGTTCAACCTCACAGCCGAGCGAATCGAGGCCTTGCGCGCAATCACGATGGGCCGTGCGCCGCAGGCGTTCAACACCGACGGCTATTCGCCGAAGACGGCGAAGGAAAATTTCGATGTCGTCCGCGAAGGCTGGATGGAACAGATCAAAACCGACCCGCGCGTGCGGTATACCGACATCCTGGCGTGCTCGCAGGTCGATTTGCGCGAGGCGATCGCAAAGATCGAGAAGCCGGCGCTGGTGCTCGCGGGCGCCGACGACAAGAGCACCACGCCCGCCGACGCGGAGTTTATCGCGGGCAAGATTCGCGGCGCGGCGTCCAAGATAATCGCGGACGCCGGTCATTACATTCCGCGCGAGCGTCCCGCCGAGTACAACGCCGCTATCGAGCAGTTCGTCGATGGACTGAAGTAGGAATTCGAAATGAGTTTAAGCCGCAAGACCGCAGTGGCCGGAGTTTTTGAGCATCCGACGCGATTCGCGCCGGACAAAAGCCTGTTTCAGATAATGGCGGAGAGCGTGCGTGGCGCGCTGGACGACGCCGGCTTGACGATAAGGGACGTGAACGGGTTGTGCGCGACCGGAATCGGGATGAGCGGGATGGGAATCGTCGGCTTTTGCGATTACCTGAACCTGATGCCGAACTTTGTCGATTCGACTTCGATCGGCGGGTCGTCGTTCGTGGCGCACACTGCGCACGCGGCAGCCGCGATTCACGCCGGGCTGTGCGACGTATGCGTCGTGGTCTATGGCTCGACGGCGGCGTCGTCGCGGTTCGCGATCGGCACCGGCGGCGGGGGCGGCGGCAGCGGCGATCCATGCGACCAGTACGAGATTCCGTTCGGGCCGACGACGGTCGGGTCGTACGCGATGGTCGCGCAGCGGCATATGCATGACTACGGGACGACTTCGGAGCAACTCGCGGAGATTGCGGTCACGATGCGGCTGCATGCGTCGATGAATCCGGCCGCGAAGTACCGCGACCAGATCACGGTCGAGGACGTGCTGGCGTCGCGAATTATCTCGTCGCCGCTGCATCTGCTGGACTGCTGCATCATCAGCGACGGCGGCGGCGCGCTGGTGATCACGTCGGCGGAGCGCGCGCGCGATTTGAAGAAGAAGCCGGTTTATATTCTCGGCACGGGCGAGACGGTGCGCCACGCGGCGCGCGGGCAGCGCGACTTCCTGGAAATCGCGGCGGCGCAATCGGGGCGGCTGGCGTTCGAGCGCGCCGGCGTCGCGCACAAAGACATCGACATGGCAATGATCTACGACTCGTTCACGATCACCGTGCTGTCCACGCTCGAGAATCTCGGCTTCTGCAAGCGCGGCGAGGGCGGGGCGTTCGTGTCGGGCGGGCGGCTGCGCTTCGACGGCGAATTTCCGATCAACACCGACGGCGGCGGCCTGTCGTCGAACCATCCGGGGATGCGCGGAATTTTTTTAGTGATTGAAGCCACGAAGCAACTGCGCGGCGAATGCGGGCCGCGGCAGGTCAGGGATTGCAAAATCGCGCTCGCGCACGGGACTGGCGGCACGCTCGGCACGCGGCATTCGGGCGCAACGCTCATCCTCAGCAATCAGTAACTCGGGACGGACGAAATCATGGCGGAACAGACGCAAGCGAAAAAATACTCGAAGCCCCTACCCCACATCGACGAAGAGAATCGTCCATGGTGGGAGGCGATCCAGCGGCACGAGCTTTACGTCCAGAAGTGCCGCAAGTGCGGCGACGTCCGCTACTATCCGCGCGCGCTATGCACGAATTGCATGTCGTCGGATACGCAATGGATCAAATGCAGCGGGCGTGGCAAGGTCTATACCTTCACGACGACGTATCAGAACCAGGCGCCGGGATTTCGCGAGTCGATCCCATACATCATGGCGTATGTCGAATTGGACGAGGGCGTGAAAATGCTCACCAACCTGGTCGACTGCGCGCCGGAACAGGCTAAAATAGGGATGCCCGTCGAGGTCGTATACGAGGAGGTCACGCCCGCGGTGACGCTCGCGAAATTTCGCCCGGCGAGGTGAGGGCACATTCCTGGTGAGTACAATCCTTGATCTGCACACGCATAGTGAAGCATCGGAAGACAGCCGCGCACCGGTAGAGGCGTACCTCAACTGGATCAAGCTGCGGGCGGCCGAGCGGCCGGTCGATGGAATCGTGTTGACCGAGCATCGCCAGTTCAATCGCGACGCCGACTACCGCGCGCTCGAGGACAAGTTCGGCACGATGGTGCTGCGCGCGTCAGAAGTCGAGACCAACTATGGGCACATGCTGGTGTTCGGCGTGAACGACGACATGGTAAAGCGATTCGATTTTGCCGACGTGCGCCTCGACGCGCAGACGTTGATCAACGAAGTGGCGCGGATGGGCGGAATCGTCGTGCCGTGTCATCCGGGGCGGCCGAATATCGGAATGTACGAGCACTATCAGAACAAGCCGCCGCTGGAGAACGTGGTCGCGGTCGAGGCGCTGAACGGCGGATCGCGCAAGGGCGAAGACGAGCGCAGCGCGGAACTGATCGCGAAGCATGGATTTGCGGCGACCGGCGGTTCCGACAGCCACCTGGTGAGCCTGATCGGGCTGTGCGCGACGAAGTTCAGCGCATACATCAAAACAATCGATGATCTGGTGCGGGAATTGAAAACCGGCAACTACGAGCCAGTGGATTTCCGGCCGCGGCGCAAAGCCGTGCCGCATGCGGTCGCGATGGAAACACGATAACAAGCGAGAGAATCACGATGGCAGTCGATTACGATCCGGCGCTGATCAACAAGGTCTTCGAAGTGACTGAGCCCGTCGAGGTCAAGCCGGAGAAGATCAAGCGGTATTGCGCAGCGCTCGGCGAGACCAATCCGATTTACACGGACGAGGAGGCGGCGAAGAAAGGTCCGTACGGCGGGATCGTCGCACCGCCGTCGTTCGCGGTGACGTTCCGCAACGGGCGGCACTTCTTTGAGAACGTGCCACGCTTCGGCCGCCGCGGCTTCGACGCCGGCAAGGACGTCGAGTTCGTCTCGCCTATAAGGCCGGGCGACAATGTGACGCTGAGCTCGCACGTAAAGGAAATTTACGAGAAGACCGGACGCACGGGCACCATGGTCTTCGTCGTGATCCGGTCGACGCTGAAGAACCAGAAGGATGAAGTGCTGGCCCATATCGACCATCGCTTCATGAACCGCACGTGAGCAGTTTCGAAGAAATCAACATCGGCGACACGCTCGGCCCGCTCGAGCTGTTCGTTAGCAAGGATCAGTGCCGTGCCTACGCGAAGATCATGGGCATGGGCGATATCGCGGGGCGCTTCACCGACGACGAAGCTGCGAAGAAGGAAGGGCTGCCCGGGATGATCCTGCCGGGCAACATGAGCCTGGGCCTGCTGTCGAAGCTGGTGACGGATTGGATCGGGTCGAGCAACGCGTGGCTGACGCGGATGAGCACGACCTATCGCGTGCCGGTACAGCCCGATCACACGATCACGATTCACGGCTTTGTCACCAACAAGAACCCTGCGGATAGCACGGCCGAGATCGACGTCTGGATGGAGAACGAGGAGGCTGAGCGCCTCGTGACCGGAACGGCGACGGTCGAGTTTAGAAAGTAGCAGACAGGATCGGTTACCTCATACCGCCGAAATTCATCATGATAGGGCCGTGGCCCGGAGTCTGGAGCGGCAACGCCGGGTTTCTCGGAGACGGCGTGTTGTCCTCCTGCATCTCGGGATTCGTCGGGGCGGTCGATTCCAATCCGTAAGGCGCTGCTCCGAGCGGTTTGGTCTGCGCCAACTGCATGCACCACGGATGCTGATCGCCGGCGGCGCATGCTTGACGCTGCTGCACGGTCTGACCGTTTGACGAGCATCCGCCCGCGAGCAGCAGGATCGAGATCGCGATAGTCGTGAATACTAATTTCTGCATCACTTCACCTTCCTCGACTGGAAGTGCGTGTCGGGACCGGCGGCGCAGACTCGCATATAACCAGAACTAGTAGCCGTCAGGCGGGGACGCAAGTGAGAATCTTGTGGATGTTAAGACGTAGATGCGGACTTCGCCGATCCTGCCCCTCGGAAATGAGAGCTTTGCGTAACCTCGGCGCACGCTTTCGAAGAGGCAGAATCTTGAATCGCGCGCGAAAAAATGCGCGCTGGACAAGGACCCTCACCTTCATCCTCTCCCTAACAGGGAGAGGGGAAGAAAGGCGCAGCAGGTTATGCAAAGATCTCTTGGACAAGGAGAGGTTAGGAATTGGACAAGGTGATTAGTGGGAGCCGCAGAGAGTTCCGTTGATGTCGCATTGCGGCTCGATGCCGCGATCGCGCTGCTGCTGGTTCAATGCGGAGATCGCCTTGTTGGTCCTGGCGCTCGGATCGCATCCGCATAGCTGGCTTGCGCAGCAACTGCATTGCGCGGCGGTTTCGGCTTTGACGATTTCGGAGATATCGCATCCGGCTAGACCGGTGCATGCGACGCTTACCAGGTCGCGATCGTTGCATTCGTCGGTGCACAAAGTTGCGTCGCAGGTGAAGCCGGCCTGCGCGCCTTTCGGCTGCATGCAACTGTGATACTCGTCGCAGACCTTGGCGCAATCCACGCCGCTGTCAGCCGGAATCGTCGTGACGCCGGGAACATACAGCGGGCATCCGAGGCTGCCGGGCGCGTCCGGCAGGCATGTTCCCGGACTGGGAACAGCGGCGGGAGCGTCGGCGTTTGCGGGTGCTGCGGAGAGGCCGGGTGGAACAGGCGTCGCGGTTGGCGTCGCGCCGGGAGCATAAGCGGCCGACCACACGAGGTTATCGCCGAGCGTACATGCCTGATCGTTCTGGCCGACTTGATAGGGGCCATTGAATGTTGGGCAGGAGCAACTGACGATTCCCGCCTGCGCGGTTTTGAAGCACGGCGCCGTCATGCATCCGGCGTATGGCTGTTGCGCGCAGTTGGTGAGGCCGAGACCGTTCTCGGGGACGCAATCGAAGCTGAAGGTCGAGTAGACGCTCGAGCCGGGAATCAGATTTCCGTGATTGACGTTAGCGCATACCGGCGCCGAGTTGAGCATTGCGCACAGGCTGCCATCGGCGCCACATTGCGCAACCGTTTTTTCATAGACCGCATGATTGAGGATGGCGTTGATATCGACGAAGTACACGCCGTAGGGAATGTCGAAGCATTGGCAGTTGGCGTAGTTGCCGTCGGGGGTCAATGTGCATGACAGGTCTTCGGCGCCGGAGCTCGGTCCTGAGTAATAGCAGAGCGCGAAGGGACCGCCCCGGCATGGGACGAAGTTGCTCGACACGAGGGTGATATCGGCGTAGGCGGGGCCGAAGGTGGTCGTCCAGTTCGCGGGGTCGCTCCAGAACGGGTGAGAGTTGGGGACGAAGTGGACGATGCCCGATGGTGTCGTGGCCGCCGACTGCGATCCTCCGCTGCCGCCGTTGCATCCAGCCAGCAGAATCGCGAGTGCGAAGAGATGAACTGCCCCCGATGTTCGCTCCACAGCAGAAGTTAATCGGAAATTCCGGAACGAATCTACGTTTCGATTAGCAAAAGGGTTATGAACTATTAACTATTAGTCAAGATACAAAGGCTGTCACAAGCGCAAAGGAAAAGAATTAGAAGGACGAGAACGGGTTGGGGATAGAGTGGGCGCGAAGCTATCGAGAGGACGGCGGAGATCGGACCCTCACGCGATGCTCCGATGCGTTGAAAAGGGGCGGTTGATCGGGTAGCCATTCTTGTTCGATGTCATCAAAAGTAGCCAGGAAGCCGGCCGCGGAGCCACCATCGATCGAGACGCTGCGGGCGCGGATGGATGAGATCAATCTCAAAATTCTGCGGCTGATCTCAGCGCGCGCAACTGTGGCTACCGAGATTGGACGGCTGAAGCATCATGAGGGCAGCGAGGTTTATCAGCCGGTGCGCGAGCGCGCGATTATCGAAAAGATGATCGCTGAGAATCAGGGGCCGCTCACCGACGAACAGGTCAAGCGAATTTACGTCGAGATAATTTCCGCGTGCCGCGCGCTCGAGCATGAGTCGCGCGTCGCGTTCCTCGGGCCCGAGCATACGTACTCGCATGAGGCGACGCGGATGCGGTTTGGCTCGAGCGTAGCGCTGATGCCGCTGGAGTCGTTCGCGGCCGTGTTCCAGGCAATTGAGAACGGACGCGCGGATTTCGGTGTGGTGCCGGTCGAGAACTCGACCGAAGGATCGGTGACGCTGACGCTCGACCTCCTTATAGATACGTCGCTGGTGATAGTCGGCGAAGTGCTGCTGCCGATTCGGCATTCGATTATGTCGCTGAGTGGTGATGCGGGTGCGGTCAAGCGAATCGTATCGCATCAGCAAAGTCTCGCGCAGTGCCGCGGCTATATCAGCGCGAATTTTCCGAATATCGAGACTGAAGCGGTGGCGTCCAATGCGCTGGCGGCGCAGCGCGCGGCCGCGGACGCGTCGATTGCGGCGATCGCGTCGAAGACGGCGGGTGAGGCGTACGGCCTCAAGACAATAGCGGCGAACGTGCAGGATGTCGCGGCCAACACGACGCGATTCCTCGTGATGGGCACGCGGCCGATCGAAAAATCCGGAAAAGACAAGACCACGCTGCTGTTCGCGGTGGCGGATCGGGTGGGCACGCTCAACCAGGCGCTCAACCTGTTTGCGCGCAACGCGATCAATATATCGAAGATCGAATCGCGGCCGCTGCGCGCGCGACCGTGGGAATACCTGTTCTTTGTTGACGTTATGGGGCATCGCAACGACCCCAAGCTGGCGCGCGCGCTCAAGTCGCTGTCGAGCAAGGCCCTATTCTTGAAGGTCTTAGGATCGTATCCTGAAGGAAGGTCGGCCGCTGCCTGAGCCGGGCAGCCCAAAAGCGTTCCCAGTGGCCGCTCCCCTGTTTTGATCAAAGCTCAAGATCTCGTACTCCCATCGGTCGCCGCGCTGGCTCCTTACGAGCCGGGCAAGCCGATCGAGGAGCTGCAACGCGAACTCGGAATCGTCGATCCGGTGAAGCTGGCGTCGAATGAGAATCCGCTGGGGCCGTCGCCACGCGCGATCGAGGCAATCAAGGCGGCGCTGCCCGAGCTGAATCGCTACCCCGACGGCGCGAGCTACGAACTGCGGGCGAAGATCGCGGCGCATCATAAGATTGGAGTCGAGCGGGTGTTCGCGGCGTCGGGCTCGGTTGAGGTGCTCAACCTGCTCGCGTTTCTATACCTGCGACCGGGATTGAACTCGGTTTACTCGGAACATTCGTTCGCGATTTATCCGCTGGCGACGTCGGCGGCCGGCGGGGAGCATCGCGTGGTCCAAACCAGCGATGGATTCTCGCACGACCTCGACGCGATGGCGGCGGCGATCGACGCGAACACGCGAATTGTTTTTCTCGGCAATCCGAATAATCCGACCGGAACGATTTTCCGGCGTGCCGAATGGAAGCGGTTCCTCGAGCGTGTGCCGGAAAACGTGGTGATCGTCGCCGACGAGGCGTACTTCGAATTCGTGCGTGACCCGCAATACCCGGACTCGATGGAAGACCATGACGACCGCCGGCTGATAATCACGCTGCGGACGTTTTCGAAAATTTTCGGGCTGGCGGGAGTTCGCGTTGGCTACGCGGTGGCGCGGCCCGATATGATCCAGATGCTGCATAACGTGCGGCAGCCGTTCAACGTGACGTCGCTGGCGCAGGTGGCGGCGATCGCGGGGATGGACGACCGCGCGCATATCGCGCGGACGCTGCAAGTCAACGCCGAGGGGATGGATTACCTGGAGGGCGAGTTCGCGCGCCTGAAGCTGCCGTTCGTGCCGAGTCACGCGAACTTTTTCCTGGTCGAGGTGGGCGATGGGCGCGCGGTTTACGACATGCTCTTGCGCAAGGGCGTGATCGTGCGCGCGATGAATGGTTACGGCTATCCGCGGCATGTGCGAATCAGCGTCGGGCTGCCCGAGGAGAATCGGCGGCTGATTGCTATGCTCGGCGAAGTGATCAGCGCGCATTCGTGAAGAATCGAAACGCAGAACGGATCGCGCGCGCGCTAATCATCGCGATGTTCGCGGTCGCGGCATGGACGTGGCCGTCGGCGCCCGCGCAGATTCCGATCCATTGGGACATCTCGGGGCAGATCAACGGCTACGGGTCGAAAGCCACCGGGTTGCTGCTGATGCCGTTAGTTGCGCTGGGAGGGTACGCGCTTATCGGGTTGACGGCGATTGTGCGCCCCGAGCAATTCGAAGGGCGCGTAATGACCGCGCTGTCGTGGTTCAGGTGCGCGTATGTGATGATGATGGCGGGAGTGTTCGGCGTGATCATCGCCGACGCTCGCGGCGGGAATCTGAATATGAATTATGTGGTGTTTCCGCTGCTCGCATTTATGATGATCGCGAGTGCGAACCTGCTGCTGCAATTGAGCCGGCTCAAGGCGACGAAGACGGCGCCGCCGGGCGGCGGAATCCGAATCTAATGGCGCAGCTATTTCGGCAAATGACCGTGTGCGGAGTGGGCCTGATCGGAGGCTCGCTCGCGTTGATCGCGCGGCACGCGGGCGTCGCGGGCAAGGTCGTTGGGCTCGGACGATCGCAGGCGAATCTGGACGTCGCGATACAGCGCGGGATGATCGACGTCGCGACGCGGGACCCGGTCGAGGCGGCGCGCGGCGCGGATTTGATCGTGCTGGCGGTACCGATACAAACGATGCGCGCGACGCTGGACAAAATGATCGAGCATACGGCGCCTGACGCGGTCGTGACCGACATCGGCAGCGTGAAGGGTTACGTGGTGCGCGAGCTGGAGCCGCTGATCACGGGCAAAAGATCGCTCGTCGCGGCGCATCCGGTGGCAGGCAAGGAGACGACGGGCGCGGCGGCGGCCGACCCTGCTCTGTTTCGAGACCGCCTCGTGATTATCACGCCATCGGCCAAGAGCACGCCCGCGGCGATCAACAAGATTGAACAGCTCTGGGACGAGACCGGCGCCTGCGTCGAGATGATGGACGCGGCGACGCACGACGCGATCCTGGCGCGCTCGAGCCATCTGCCGCAGGCGGTGTCGAGCGTGCTGGCGGCAGCGCTTGCGGGCGAGAAAGTCGGGGACAAGCTTGCGGCGGAATACGGCGCTGGCGGTTTGCGCGACACGACGCGGCTGGCGGCGTCGTCGTGGGAGATGTGGCGCGATATTTTCGTGACGAATCGCGAGGCGATCGCGGCGGCGCTGAAACTTTACGGCGGAACGTTCGCCGAATTTCAGCGCGCGATCGAAGCCGGCGACATGGAAGTCGTCGAGAAGATTTTTAATCGCGGACGCGCGATGCGGGAAAAGATCAGATGAGCCGCAGGAGACCAATAATCGCGATTGATGGTCCGGTCGGCGCGGGCAAATCCGTGGCGGCGCGCGCGCTCGCTCGCGCGCTCGGGTTCTCGTACCTGAACACCGGCGCGATGTATCGCGCGGTTGCGATCGCTGCGCGCGAGGCGGGCGTCAGTCCGGAAGATGCGGACGTCGAAGCGCGATTGGCGCCGGTGCTGGCGGCGATCAAAATAAAGTTCGATGGCGAGAGTATATTTCTCAACCGCCGCGATGTGACTGCGATTGTAAGCGAGCCGGAAGTCGGCGAGCTGGCATCGCGGTTCTCGGCGATCGCTTCGGTGCGTGCGCGGATGCGCGAGTTGCAGCGCGCGGCGGGCGCGGATGGCGGCGTGGTGATGGAAGGGCGCGACATCGGCACGGCGATTTTTCCCGATGCCGAGTTCAAGTTCTTTCTCGTTGCGGATGTGAAGACGCGCGCGCGCCGCAGATTCGAAGAACTGAAGAAGAAGGGCGCGTCGATCGCGGAGCATGAAGTGCTCGAGCAACTTATCGAGCGCGACCGCCGTGACAGCGGGCGCGAGCTGGCGCCACTCAAGCGCGCGGACGATGCGACAGAGATAGACTCAACGAAACTTTCGATCGACGCGGTGGTCGCGGCGATGAAAGCGAAGATTAACGCTCGAATCAACGCCGCCAAGGACTTGAAACGAGCCTAGCCCGGTTGTAAGGATTGCAGCAGCCCCGATGTCCCGGAATCCCGGAAGGTCCCACTAAATGGAGAAAGCGTTGCCTGAACAGATGAGCGGAGGAGAAAATGACTTTGAGTCGTTGATGGAAGAGAGTTTGAAGGCTCCCCGTCCCGGCGATGTGCTGGTTGGAAGAGTGCTTCTGATCACGCGCGACAGCGTCATCATCGACATCA
>Ga0074046_10000922_pt1 | contig 27310 bp, 17 predicted proteins | sample BogForMeECP23OM3_FD_94441 | JGI IMG/M metagenome (GOLD analysis project Ga0074046, IMG submission 94441) | Bog forest soil microbial communities from Calvert Island, British Columbia, Canada - Bog Forest MetaG ECP23OM3 | ecosystem: Environmental > Terrestrial > Soil > Wetlands ...
CCCGCAGCCCCACCAAAGAAAAGAATGTCGGCTGATGATTCGAGTACGGCTTTTTGGGCTGCCGTTTTGGGAGACCAGCCGGGCGGGTATGCTTCACCTGAGGCTTTGCGAACACTTGCCTCCAGCAAGCTGCGCACGGCTGCCCGCGATTGGAGAGAACCTAGTGGAAATTCCGCGGGGTTAGAAACTGTTGCACCCCGGATCTCTCTGTTGCTATTGCGGCTCAGTAATTTACTGTTCATCTGGCGCCCCTCGACTGTCGCCGTCTGTCGCGCCCACAGCCTCGTCAAACCAAGCTGGCCTGGTGCCGTCTCTTGCGTATGTTTCCATCTCTTCCAGCGTCATACGCGCGAACAGTTCGTTCAGGTTTACGTGTTCGCTTCGGTCAACCCAGTGGCCCATCGCATTGATCTTGCTGTACGCCTGGATAGCAGCGACCACGGCCCCAGCCGTAACGTCAACCTCGCCGGCCTTCTCGATGATTCGCTCCAGCGCGGCGCGGACGTTTCGACGCCGTTTGTCCGTCAGCCCGAATACGTGTGCATGGCGATACACTCCATCCCGGCTGATGCCAAACTTTTTCGCGATAAGCGCCGGGCTTATCCAACCGATGAACGCATCTTCGATGTCGGTCCGCCGCGCGTGCCTGCAGATACGGCACTGGTGTTCATGCCGGCCGCGACTGACGGCATTCTTACCCACCTTGCTTGCCTGCTTCGTCTTCGTGCTCATGCCTCTTCTGGCCTCCGTTTGGCTTGAGTATGTTTCACTGAGCCCGTGGGGCCTAAGAGGTCGGCCCCGTGGGTAACCTCCGATGCTGGCCGTCGCCTGCGGAAACGTTCTCCGAGCTCTTGGTTGTGATTTCCGTGATCGTCAAGATGCTCAGAGTCGTGCCAACGGGGAACCTTCGCTGGAATTTCTCCGGCGTATCCTCGGTATCCTCACAATGGACCTGGATCGTTTCTAGTAGGAGGTTGTTCTCGATCCCTTCAATTCCGTGGGTCAGGACTTCAGCAAAGTATCCGTCGTTGTGTTTCACTTCGCCTTCTGCTTGTTCCCTGGTAATCATTTGTGTCTTCTCCATTCTGTGCCTCGATCGATGTCGGCTTCGCTTTGAACGAATGCAGATACAGCACAAGTGCTAGTATTGGCCACAGGACCTCGAACGTCAGACTGATTAGGCATCGCTATCGCCTCCATCAGGGTTGCGTCTAGGTTGCGGATTCTGCCGTATTTTGCCGGATTCTTCCGAGGTAAGTTGTTGATCTGCTTTGTTTGCAGTCGCGTTTGGGCGACTCATAATCCGTAGGTCGTAGGTTCGAGTCCTACCGCCGCCACCACTCAAATCAATAACTTCGACAGGAATTTCCTCGACCTCTCGGTCGGGCGTTTGCGTCCTGTTTGCGGGCTCTTGCGTGCTCCTAGCGGCTTCTGTCGTGGGCGTCGTGTCCAGCCGATCGACGAACGAGACGTTCGCGCACGGTATCAATACAGCGGATCAACCCAAACTCGATAGGCGAAACCGCGACTTGTCGATCGTACAGGGCGGCGACCTGCTGGTTTGCGGTTTTAACAAGTATTTCCTTGACACAAAATCCAACAGGACTCATTGTATGCATGGGAAATCGCTCTTGGCAGAGGCGGGCGGAGTGGTGCAATAACAGATGGCCAAAGGGAGCGATTTTGATGGTAGCGGTGGGGATCGCGAGGCCGCCGGGAGCAGTGCAATGAAGAAGCGTTTCCCAATGCGAGCAACAGGCGAGAGAGCCGTACGATGCAGTGCTTTTCTGAGTGCAGAAAGGAAATTCCGGCCTCTATGTGTCGTGTTCGTATTCTGGCTCAGTGCAATCATTGTCTCGCCTGCACAACTCACCACGCTGATCAGTTTCAATGGTCCCGATGGCGTTGACCCATATGCCGGACTGGCGGTAGGCGCTGATGGAAGCCTCTACGGCACAACCTACCAGGGCGGGGCGAACGGCAACTTTCAAGGTACGGTCTTCAAAATCAGTCCTCAGCCCCCCTACACACTAACGCCGCTGCACACCTTCGAGGGATCTCCGTCTGACGGCGCCTTTCCTTACGCCGGCTTAGTCGAAGGTAAGGACGGATTCTTCTATGGGACAACCGCGAGCGGGGGCTCCAGCAACAACTGCACAAGTGGCTGTGGAACGATCTTCAAAATCAGCGCAGATGGCTCACAATACTCAGTCCTGTACAGCTTTAGTAATACGGACGGCGCTAGCCCTCTAGGCACACTGATACAAGCCATGGATGGGGACTTCTACGGGACGACCGCCAACGGCGGGACCGGCAGCAACTGTGCCAATTTTGAACAGCCGGGTTGCGGCACGGTATTCAAGATCAGTTCGACAGGAGCATTCTCCGTCGTCCACAACTTCAACTTTTCGGACGGGTTAGTCCCGTACGCCGGTTTGCTGCAAGCGCCAAACGGAACCTTCTATGGGACAACCCTTGAGGGCGTCACGCAGGGAATTACCTGCGGCTACGGGTGTGGCACAGTCTTCCAAATGACTCCGACTCCTCCCTATACGGTGACCACTCTGCACGTCTTCCAGGGGCCCGACGGGTATTTCCCTGAAGCCCCGGTTATTCTAGGCAGCGATTCCAACTTTTACGGGACAACGTCTTACGGCGGTGCCAACAACGGCTGTGCGGCTGGTGGCTGCGGCACCATCTTCCAGCTTACGCCTCAGGGCGTACTCACTACCGTGAGCTTGAGCCCAGCGAACGGCTCTGACCCTGCCGCTCCACTGCTCCTAGCTGCCGACGGAAACTACTACGGGACAACTGAACTCGATGGACCCAACAGCGTCGGCACCGTTTTCCAGCTCACGCCCTCCCTTGCGTTGAGCAGGGTGTATAGCTTTTGTACGCTGACGGGTTGTGCGGATGGCGAGGTCCCCGTGGGCGGACTGGTGCAATTGACTGGGATTCTCTACGGAACAACTGTTGGGGGCGGCGCCTCCGGCGCCGGCACGGTCTTCAGCCTGGCGCTGGGCACCAACTACATTTTGACAGTGTCCATCAGTGGCGGTGGGTCGGTAACCAGCACAGACGGTTTCATCAAATGCCCAGGTATGTGTAGCCATTCCTATCCGCCCAACGCTCCTGTAACGCTCAATGCCACCCCGGCGTCAGGGTCGACCTTTACGGGCTGGAGTGGGGCGTGCACTGGGACAGGACCCTGCAATGTGACCATGACCCAGAATCTATCTGTCACTGCCACATTCAGCCAACTCAACGACATATTGACGGTATCCACCAACGGTAGCGGGAACGTGACCAGCACGGACGGCGATATCAACTGCCCCGGTACGTGTGGTAATTCGTACCCCGCCAATACGCCCGTCACCCTGAATGCCGTACCAGCGCAAGGTTCGAGCTTTGCCGGTTGGAGTGGAGCCTGCAGCGGAACCGGTCCCTGCAATGTCGTCATGACCCAGGACCTGTCGGTTACAGCTACGTTCACCCAGGTCCAGGGTTTCTCCAGCCTGACCGTATCCACCAATGGCAGCGGAAGCGTGGCCAGCACAGACGGGTTCATCAATTGTCCTGGCACTTGCAGCCACACCTATACCGACAACACGCCGGTGACCCTGAACGCCACTCCCTCCCCGGGAGGGACCTTCTCCGGCTGGAGCGGAGCCTGCACCGGTACCGGTCCCTGCAACCTCACCGTGACCCGGAATCTAGTGCTAACAGCGACCTTCACCGGGCAGCAGGACATGGTGATGCACAGCTTCGGCACCGGCAAGGACGGGCAAAACCCGTTTGGGAGCCTGATTTCGGACTCCGCCGGCGATCTTTACGGCACTACATCTGCCGATGGACTGTATAGCATGGGGACGGTCTTTGAGGTGTTGCCCAACGGCACCGAGACGATGCTGTACAGTTTCGGTAGCGGCAACGACGGGCAAACGCCGCTTGGGAACCTGATCTTCGATTCTGCGGGTAATCTTTACGGCACTACGTCCGCGGGCGGGATGTACGGCAACGGGACGGTGTTCGAGCTGGCCCCCGACGGCACCGAGACGGTGCTGTACAGCTTCGGCAACATCTCTAACGACGGGCAGAACCCTTCTGCCGGGCTGGTCTTCGATAGTTCCGGCAACCTCTATGGCACGACGCTCAATGGCGGAAGTAACGGCGGCGGGACGGCCTTTGAACTGTCGCCGCCCAACGGCGCCGGGGGTTGGACAGAGACAGGGATGTACAGCTTCGGCAGCGGCTCTAATGACGGGCTGAATCCCTACGCTGGACTGGTGTTCGATAGCACCGGCACCAACCTCTATGGCACAACCGCGAATGGCGGACTTTACGGCGGTGGAACCGTCTTCGAACTGTTGCCCACCGTTGGACGCACTCGATGCTGCCGGGAAATGCCGATATACAACTTTGGCGCTACCGCGGGGGACGGGCTGAGCCCCCACGCAAGGCTGATCTTCGATAGTTCCGGCAACCTCTATGGCACCACGGTCTTTGGTGGAAGTAACGGCGTAGGTAGCGGCGACGGAACGGCCTTTGAACTGTCGCCCGACGGTTCAGGGGGTTGGACAGAGACAGGGATGTACAGCTTCGGCAACGGCTCTGCTGACGGGTTGAATCCCTACGCTGAACTCATGTTCGATAGCTCCGCCACGAACCTCTATGGCACAACCGCGAATGGCGGTCTCTACGGCGGTGGGACGGTCTTCGAACTGTTGCCCAACGTTGGAACCATTAAATGCTGCCGGGAAATGCCGGTGTACAACTTCGGCGCTAACGTGGACGGGCGGAGCCCCAACGCCGGGGTCATCTTCAATGCTTCCGGCAACAACCTCTATGGCACGACGGTCAGCGGCGGAGTTCACGGCGGCGGGACGGTCTATGGGATCATGCCTGGGGCACCGCAGTTCGTAATGGCCGCGCCTTGCCGGGTGGTAGACACACGCAATCCCGATGGGACGTTTGGCGGGCCAGCGATCAGCGGAGGCACGATGCGCTCGTTCCCCCTGGCGCAGAGCGGCAACCCCTGCAACGTTCCGTCCAATGTCATCGCATACTCGCTCAATGTGACGGTAGTGCCGCAACATACCCTGGGTTACCTGACCATTTGGCCGACGGGCGGAGCGCAGCCCTTGGTCTCCACCCTGAATTCGCCGGATGGGCGGATCAAGGCGAACGCGGCGATTGTTCCTGCGGGTGCGACGTCGGGCTCGGTCAGCGTATATGTGACCGATACCACGAACGTAATCCTCGATATCAACGGGTATTTCGTCCCGAGCGGCCCAGCCACGTTGGCGTTTTATCCGCTGACGCCATGTCGCGTGGTGGACACCCGCCAGGGCTCCATGGAGCCACAGGGATTGGGGCCGCCGTCCTTCCAAAGCAAGGAGGGCCGCGAGCTGCCGATCCTGTCGAGCCCATGCTTCCAAGGGCTACCCAGTCAGCCGCAGGCGTACTCGTTCAACGTCACCGTGGTGCCCAATCCGGCGGGTACGCGGTTGAATTACCTGACGATCTGGCCCAGCGATCAGCAACAACCGAACGTCTCGACGCTGAACAACCCCACCGCGACGGTCGTGGCCAATGCGGCGATTACACCGGCGGCGGCCAACGGCGACGTCAGCGTCTTTACCTTCAACAGCACCGACGTGATCATCGACACCAACGGCTATTTTGCGGCGCCGGGGCCGGGCGGCTACTCGTTCTATCCCGTGACGCCGTGCCGCGCATACGACAGCCGCAACAATAATGGGCAGCCGTTCAACGGCGACAGGACAGTGACTATTGTGGGCAGCTCGTGTGCGCCACCCAGTACCGCGACAGGGTATGTCTTCAACGCGACGGTGGTGCCGAGTGGGTCGTTGGGGTACCTGACGTTGTGGCCGGATCCCGGGTCGCAGCCAGTGGTCTCGACCCTGAATGCCTACGACGGATTTATTACCTCGAACATGGCGATTGTGCCCAACACGGACGGCTCGGTGGATTCCTACGTCCAGGGGCTGACACAGCTCATCCTGGACATCTCCGGATACTTCGCGCCGTAGGGTTGACCCGGATCCTCCAGCATAGCGGCAGAAGCGAATGACAGCGGCTAGATCAGACGTTGGTATTCGGTCCGGGCGGCCTTGAGGATAGGCAGATCGGTATCGGCGTTTTTCCACAAGCCCAGGAAGTCTTCGTAATGCCTGCTTGCGGATGCCGTGTCGCCGCTCATTGCTTCAGCACGCGCCAGTTGGAGCCTTGCCAGGGAACCAATCACAAAGTTCAGCACCACACCGCGATGATCCAGGACCTTCTGAAACTCTGCGGCAGCCTCGTGTCCGCGCCCCAACTGAAGATAGGCCTCGCCCCGGAGATAGGCAGGGTACATATGTCCCGTCTGTCCCGTCGATCCGGTTCCCAGCTCGTAAGGCGTAGTCATTTCCAATAACTCGATGGCTTTATTGGCATTGTTCTTCCGTAGCTCGATGGCAGCTCGTATGGTGGGCAGCCAGCAATTCTGCACCATGGTGCCGCGGGGATATTCTGCATCGAGCTTCGCTGCGATTTTTTCGGCTTGCTCTAATTGTCCGGCTCGGGCCAACGCCAGCGCAATCTGGAGCTCGACATCTTTGCCGCGGCTCATTTCCAGCGCGTCAGAAGCAATGGCCCGCGCCTGAACTTTGTTCCCGACTTCGACTTCGTACAGCGCCGCATTGGCCTTCCATCCAGCAGCCATTTCCGGCGCGTCGCCATTCCTGGCTGACTGTGCTGCCCGCTTGGTAAAATTTCGTGCGCGATCGAATCGGCCATAGAACGCCTCGGTGTCCGATTCGGCCGAGAGCAGTGCGTCTTCGGCCCCCGGTCTTCCCATGGCCCACTCGACCTGCTTTTGCATGGTTTCGGCGTCACCCTCAAGAAAAGCGGTGTAATAGCGATAGAGGCCGAGAACACTGTGCTCTAGCTTGCGCTTGCGCGCCTGTTCAAAAATGTCATTCGCTTTCGCCGTCTGGTCCAGCGCGAGGTAGTCGCCCATCAGGGCTGTAAACGCATTTACATTATTCGGTTGTAGTTGCAGGACCGTCTTTTCTTCTTCTACTGCTTTGTTATATTGGCCCATCTCATAAGAGTTCATGCCCAGGTTCTGGTGCGGCCGGTGGTCGTCGGGATAGACCTGCATCCAATCGAGGTAGGTTTGATTTGCCTTTTGCATTTCGCCCGTGACCAAATCGTAATAGTCTCCCTCGATATGGAACCTCTCGCGCTGACTGCTCACATGGTCACGAAGTTCGTAAGCTTTTCGGGAATTCTCCATCGACAGCGTATCCTCGCCCAAGTCGCTGTAGGCGGCGCCCAAAGCTGCATAGGCGTCGGCGAACTCAGGATCAAGTTCGATGGCCCGTCTGTAAAATGGCACCGCGGCCCCGGAGCCCTGCGCGGCTTTCATCTTGAGGCCCATAGCATACGCCTGGATCGCTTCCAGGGACGCACTCGTGGCTAGAGGCAGCGGTGCGCTGTTTTTTTCCACCGACAGTAATGACTCGCCGAGCTTTTTCCGTAGTTCATCACTCGCGTCCTTCAGTGCCCCTATTACCCTTTCCTTGCTATCGGCGTCAGCATCCGCACTTGCGAGCGCTGTTCCCGTCACACAGTTCATGGCTCGCAGATCGAGATGGTATCGCTCCCCCACCTTGGCAATGGAAGATGTCAACAGCGCCTTGTTGCCGTTCCGGAGGCAGACCTGTCTCGCCAAATCTTTAGTCAAGGGCTCGTCTGGCTCGCGTTTCATCAACTTCAACGTCTCGCTGACGGTCTGCTCGGGGAGCACATTTAGATACTTGGAGTCTTGCAAGTCATTGGCGAGCGCTAAGTTCAACGTTGCATCCCATCCGCTTTCCCCGGTTCGGTTGTCGAAATCGGCGATGACAATGGTGTCTTTCTGGGTCAGTCGCGGAGCTTGATGCAAGCGGTAGTAAATCCTTCCAGTAACGACTGCGGCAATGAGCAGGACAGCAGCCGCGGCGCCCACGGCCCAACGTTTCTTCTTGCTGAATGACGGCGGCTTCTCTGCCCCTGGCGCTTGCCCCGTGCCTTTCGCCGTGCCTGCACCTGCCGAAGCCGCGCTCGGACCAACAGGTGCGAGCCGTCCGCTCTCTGTGTCGCGCTTTAATCGTTGCAGATCGGTGCGCATCTCGGCTGCGCTTCGATACCGCAACTCGCGATCTTTTTCTAGCGCTTTGCCGATGACCGCTTCCAGTCCGGAAGGAAGCTCCGGGTTCAACTGGGTTGGGGGCCGAGGCTCGTCACGCAGAATGGCGCTGATAATCTCCCCCGAGCTCTCGCCCTCGAACGGCATCCGGCCCGTCGCCATTTCATACAGCACCGCTCCAAAGGAAAATAGATCGGTGCGAGCATCCAGTTCCCAGACCTTCACCTGCTCCGGTGACATGTAGGCGAATGTCCCCAGCATCGTGCCCGGACTGGTGAGGTGCGCGGCATCGAAGGAGCCCAGCTCGGTTGCGGTCTGACCACTCGCCGCTTTGGCTGTTACCTTCGCGAGACCGAAGTCGAGAATCTTAGCGTGACCACGTTTGGTGACGAAAATGTTTGCGGGCTTGATGTCGCGGTGCACGATGCCTCCGCAGTGCGCCGCGTCCAGTGCATCAGCGATCTCGGGGCCCAGCTCCAGCAGGAGTTCGGTTGCCAGCGGCCGGCCGGAGATCTGGTGCTTCAGGGTTACGCCATCAAGGAACTCCATAACCATGAAGGCTCGGCCGTTTTCCTCACCGATGTCGTAAATAGTGCAGATGTTGGGATGGTTGAGGGCGGAGGCGGCTTGCGCCTCTCGTGCGAAACGGGCCAGCGCCGCGGGATCGCCCGCTACATCATCAGGAAGGAACTTGAGGGCGACGAAGCGGTGCAGCCGCATGTCTTCGGCCTTGTACACCACGCCCATACCACCGCCTCCCAGCTTTTCCAGGATGCGGTAGTGTGAGATCGTCGTCTCGATCATGTCTGACCAGAGTTGAACGTGTGCCTGATGATAGGACGCGGGCAAGGAGCAGTCAATGTACCCGGCGCGCTTCCCGTCGGCTAAGTGCAGAATTGTCGGCCAGGAACCCAATCCACATGAGCGAGAAGCTGGCATCTCGTGGAAGTGGTTCTATAAGCGTAACTTGGGATATGCTGCGCCTCAACCATCTGGTTTCGACGGGCCGGAAGCTGTGTCAAGTGCTCGTCATAGAATCAGCAAGTTGGGTTCTTGTGTATTAGTATCGTTTCGGCACGCGGCGTTCGGGCGGCAACTCCAGCCAAGAAACTGAGACTTACCCGGCCAGGGTTGGATCTCCTCGATAGTAATTCGGACGGGAAGTTGATTGCACGTAATGGCGAAAAGGCCGACGCACAATTCAAAGGGCGTCGGGGCGTCACTGAACCGCAAAATTCATTCCGATTCGCCAATCACCGACAACTACGGTGCAAAGTAGCTGGAGATGTCCAGGAGCAGTTGCGTCAACCCGTTGGCGTACGCATCTACTTTGCCGCCGGTGCCGGCAGGCACAATTGCCATGTTCGAAGTGATTGCTCCATCGCCGGCGTTCAGTGTCGAAACAAGGGGCTGCATGCTGCCGTACGGCCACAGCGTCAGGTAGCCCAGCGGGCCCATCGGTAGTGCCGTCGCGTTGAACACATATGCCTGCGATTGCGAGGACACCGCGCAGCCACTGCCTACCACATCCACCGGAGGACTTAACGTTCCACTAAATGCGCCTTTGCCATTGCGCGTATCCAGGACGCGACAAGGCGCCACCGGATAAAGCGATAGCCCGCTCTGCCCCGGCGTGTCGAAGTAGCCGTCAATGTCAATGAGCAGGTCGGTATTGTTGGACGCGTAGGTGCTGATCGCGCCGTTGGTGCCGGCGGGCACAATCGCCGCATTCGCGGTCGTCGTCCCGGTCGGGGCGTTCAGCGTGGAGACATTCGGCTGGTTCTGGCCCGTGGGCCATACCGTCAAGTAACCGAGCGGTCCATGCGGCACCGCCGTAAAGTTCAACGAGTACGCCGCCGGGGTTACGTTCTGCGGAAAGCACGCGGTCGCTTGCAGCACCGGAAAACTACGCGGCACCAGGCCCATCAGGAAAGGTCCTCCCAGAGCGCCGCGGGGGCCGCGGGTGTCGGCGATACGGCACGGCGACAGCGGATAGAACTGCAAGGTCTGTTGCGAGGGAATGGTGAAGTAACCGTCAATGTCCAGCAGCAGGTCGGTCGTATCGGACACGTAAAAGCTGATGGCTCCCCGCGTTCCCGCCTTGACGATGGCCGCGTTGGCTTTGACCCGGCCATCAATCGAGTTCAAGGTTGAAACTTGAGGTTGCGGCTGTCCTGTGGCCCACACCGTCAAGTATCCCAGCGTTTTGTGAGGCACAACCGTCACATTCAACGAATAGGCGGCAGCGCTGGCGGGAATCCTGCAGTTCTTGTCGCTCGGAAGCGTGAAGCTGCGCACGGCCTTTGCTTGCAGGGCTGGGCCGCCAAACTCTCCGTTCGCCTTGCGCGTATCCACCAGGCGGCACGGAGGAACCACGGTCAGAAATTGCAAGGCCGTAGGAGCAGCGCCGGTGACGAATCCGTGGAGCACATTATTAGCGTCCAGGTAGGACCCTGTGATGTCGCCCGTCGCATTGATGCCGACGGGGATGGTTCCCTGCATCGCACCCGTGCCTGCGCCCGGTGCGTCGAACTCGGTTATGGCGCCATTGGCAGCGCGCACGTAGCCGTGCACTACCATGTTCGAGTCCAGGTAAGGTCCCACGATTGAGCCCGCGTCATTGATGGTAAGTCCGTAGGTCCCCTGAAGTGGGGGCGCGTCGGACTTCCGGACCAACGACGCTACCCAACCGAGCATCCCCGAGCCCGGAGCGTCGAACTCAGTTATGGTGCCATTGGCAGCGCGCACGAAGCCATGCGCCACGTAGTTCGAGTCTATGTAGGTTCCGGCGATGACCCCCGCCGTGTTGACGCTGACGGCGACGGTGCCCTCACCAGAGTTCGTGCCTGCGCCCGGAGCGTCGAAGACGGATATCGAGCCATTGGCGGCGCGCACGAAGCCGTGCTGCGCATAGTTCACATCCAGGTACGTTCCCGCGGTTACGCCCGCATCATTGATGCTGATAGGTTCGGTTCCCTGGTCGCCGCCCGGAGCATCGAACGTGGTGATTGCCCCATTGGTGGCGCGCACGAAACCGTGGGTGATGAAATAGTTAATGTCCCGGTAGAATCCCGTGACAACCCCCGACGTATTGATGCTGGAGGCGGCGGTTCCCAGATGTCCGTCGAACATGTCTGCGCCCGGAGCGTCGAACTCGGTTAGCGTGCCATTGGCCGCGCGCACGATGCCGTGATACGTGGTGTTTGTGTCAGAGTAGTAACCTGCGATGGCGCCGACGCTGTTGATGCTGATGGCGAAGGTGCCCTCAGTCGAGTTCCTGCCTGCGCCCGGAGCGTTGAATTCGGTTATCGTGCCATCGGTGCCGCGCACGAAGCCGTGGGACACATTGAACGCGTCCGCGTAGGTTCCCGTGAGATCCCCCGAGGTATTGATGGTGAGGGCGAACGTCCCCACATACGCGCTGTTGCCTGCGCCCGGCGCATCGAAGGTAGTGAAGTTCAGCGTGCCGCTGTCTTTGTTTTCCTGCGATCGCGCTGGCATCGCTACGGCGAAAAGCAAGCCCAGGCAAACAGCGATCCTGACAAGTATGTCCGCGGGGACGCGGAAGAGATCACGGAATCGGCCCGCAGAAAGCACAGCATACCTCCTCGCATCCAGTGGCGCCGGATGCTAAGCGAGAGGGGAAACCATAATGGCCGCCGATATTATCACAACCAGTCGCAAAATTGCGTGAAAACTCTAGATGTATAGGAAAATCAAAAAACTCAGATCTTCGGACTCGGAATCCCAGGTGGGGTCGAGGATTTGTTTGTGGCTTGGAGCCTAGTTGGCGAACGGTCAGAGGCCTGGCACTGGGCCCTCGGTTCACTGCGACCAAATTCCCGATCGGAAATGGGTAGTAGCGTGACTCAACTGGACAGCTTGTCGATCGGGGGCTAGCGGGCATCTTCCTTGCCCCTTTTCCGTTTGCGGATGGTTTGCGGATTCTGCTCTATTTTGTCGCGTTCTGCAGAGCTAAGTTGTTGAAGTTGTTTGGAATCAGGTCGGATGGGCGACTCATAATCCGTAGGTCGTAGGTTCGAGTCCTAGCGCCGCCACCGAATTCAAATCAAGGCAGGAGAATCACTGGCAGTCCGCGGTGGACCATGTCCGTTTCCCCACTATTTCCTTCTCGATTTTCGTCATTGCCGTTGCATATCTGCGGTTGCCGTCTCGACGTAGTTATGTGTTCGTCAGGGAAACAACGCCAAGGCTACTCGACGTTGGCCACCTTCCCGCGGACAAATGTCACCTTCATGTCCGGGTAGTAATAGACTTCCTTGGCGCCCAGGTTGGCCACCTTCTGTGGCTGCCCGAAGATAGCCACGACTTGGTCCTTGGTTTGGCCTAAGGCAATCGTCTTGGGCTGTGGAGGCGGTGCGTCGGGTGGTGGCGGAGGTGGGGGGATAGGAGCCATTGCTGTCTGTGGCTGTGGAGTCGGTGCCGGTGCCGGTGCCGATGCCGGCGCGGGCGACTGTGGGTTGCCGGTTGCACTTTCGTCAGGCTGTACAGTCAAGGCCTCAGCGATGGTCTTCAACACCTCATCCGCTGGGGGCATGACGTGTTTCGGGAAGGGAAACTTCAATTGCCCATAGTAGCGAACGTCCTGGTAAGGATCGCTGTAAAACTGGAAGACCACGCCGTCGTCTTGAATAGTAAAGCTGGTGACCCAGAATTTTTCTCCGGCCACAAACTTACGCTGTGGAACCTGGGCATGGCTGCCTCCTAGCGCCATGTCCCAGCTCAAATAGCTCCCAAACCCCATACCGATTTTGCCGTTCTTATAGGTGTTGGTCGGCTCAGCCTTGGTGTCGAGGCTGCACATCAAGAGTCCGTCCTTTTGCAGCACTAGGATTGAGCCGGCCTTTACAATGTCGCTCCGGTCCGCCGTCGTTTTAGTCAGCTTGAATTCTGAATCCAGCTTCCCCTGGAGTAGAGCCCTCTGATCTCCGCTCTGAACGTCAGGCGTGGGAGCGTTGCCCGACTGGGCAACCGCCGACGTCAAGAGAAAACACAAGCCAACTGCCAACCAACCCTGTTTGAACATTGGTTTGCGTACCTCCAGAATACCCGACACGTCTCACGTGCCTTTCGGCCTACTGCACGTCGCTGACCTTACCATTCTTGAAGGTGATTTTCATGTCTGGGTACACGTATTTCTTCGTCGTCCCCAGATCAATCACTTGCTTGGGTTGCCCGAGTTTTCCCGTAACATCTTCGACCGTCTGTCCTTGGGAGATCGTGACCGGAGCAGTCGACGAGGAACTAGCGGGAGCACCTCTCCCGTCTGCCATGCCTGGCATCGGCGGAGGTACTTCCTTGGCGATTTCCTGCTCAGATTGATCCGCCTGCTGGGTCTCCTTCTTAATGTCGGCGGCGGCATTCTCTTCCGGCGGAGGAGCGGCCGCGACAAAGGATGACTTTACCGGTGGTGTCTGGGCAGAAGGGGGTGCAGGGGGCAGTCCATCCTGTCCCTGTTTCGCTTGCAGATCTCCCATACCCTGATCGATGCTCTCGCGCATGTGGTTTTGCATTTCCTGCAAATCGGTGAAGGGGACCTGCACCTGGGCAGACTTGGGGCATTCCTTTCCTCCCTTGCTGCACAGCACAGTTGCGGTGGCAGCGTTGGCGTTAGTTGGAGGCGCCGAGGTCACTTCCAGCACATCCCCCTGGCTGATCGCGCATTCCTGGCCAGATGCCTGGACGACATCGAGGTCACTTCCGGCAATGAACACATGCGTCTGGTTGTCACCCAGCATCCTGCCAATTCCGCTGGACGCAGGGTCAATGTCCTGGTTTTGCGCATTCGCCTGTGCTTCCGCATTCTCCAGCGCGAGCTGGCGCTTCACCTCTTCTGAAATCATGTCCTTAACTTCGGGAGTCATCACAACCTGTCCAGGGGGAAGCGCCGTAGCAGCGATTTGAGCATCGACTTCCTGCTGATATTCTGCGGCCAGAGATGTCGCTATTAGATAGTCGGTTAACCAGAATGCGGCGCCGGCGTACACCGGATAGGGTGCAAAGTAAGAACCGTAATATCCATACCAGGGATAGGCCCCCCATCCCCACCCATAAGCGATCGGCGCTGGCCATGGGTTGTAGGCCCACCCGTAGAATGCGGGTCCATAGTAGTAAGCGGGGGCATACACGGGCGCGTAATAACCGCGGTAGTAGTACCCGCGGTAGTAACTATTGTAGTAACGCCCATGGGCGTAGTAAGTGCGACGGCCATAGTCATGGCCACGATAATTGTAACCGCGCTCAACATATCCGCGCCCACCCCGTTCGGCAACCACGCGGGAATGATCGGCTCGCTCCACGGAAACGCGCCGGTTTCCGTTCAGCCCGTTATGGACATCCATGTTCCGCTTGGCATCGTGCACGTCACTAACGTGGCCGTTGGAGCGCGTGACGACGGTATTTCCGCCGGCGGTGTGCACCTCACGGCTCGTCGCAGGGACAGGGCGTGATGACGATCCTCCGCCTTGGCGTGGCCCAAGGCCTCCGGAGCTGTGGCCTGTCGACGCCGTGCCTGGGCCATGAGTTGACGCGCCGCCAGTGGTTGTCTTGGCAGTCGTTGTTCCATGATTGCTGGTGGTCGCCCCATGGGTGCCGCTGGTCGTGGGGCCATGAGTGCCGCTAGTGGTCGGGCCATGCGTGCTGCTGGTGGTCGGGCCATGCGTGCTGCTGGTGGTCGGGCCATGCGTGGTGCTGGTAGTCGGACCATGGGTGCCACTGGTGGTCGCGCCATGGGAGGCGCCGGAGGTTGGAGCATGGCCGGCAGCGCCGCTGGCAGGTTTTGCCGGAGCAGCTGCGGGCTTGGCAGCCGGTGCCGAGGTCTTCTTGTTGTCGCCAGATACCGCGAGGCCGACGCATCCCAGAACCACAAGGATAACTGCCAGATGTCGGAGGGACGTACCTGGGCGAACAAATGAGTTGTCCATAAAATCTCCTCTTCTCGGTTCTTCCTGTAAGCGTCCAGTATCAACTGGCTGAGAAGCTACTGAACGTCCGTAACCTTGTTACTGACAAACGTAACCTTCATGTCAGGGTAGACATCGATCTCTTTACCGCCCAACTTGATTATCTTTGTAGGCTGACCGAAAACCGCGATAACCTGCTCCTTCGTCTGTCCGACCGCAATCGTCTTGGGAGCCGGTGGCGGCGCATCCGCTGGCGGCGGAGGCGGCGCGATCGGTGCCATAGGGGCGTGCTCCACTTGCTGAGGGGCTTGTTCCGCTGGTGGACTGCCAGCCTGCGCAGTCTGTGTCGGAGGTGCTGCTGGTGCCTGTGAATCGCCGCCGGAGCTGCCCGAATCCTCAGCAGGTTGAACTTTGAGAACCTGGGCGACGGTGCTCATGACCGTATCGGCGGGCGGCGGTGAGCCTTTCGGAAAAGGGAACTTGAGCGTCGAATAGTAGCGAACGTCAGAGATAGGATCGCTTAACAGATCAAAAACGACGCCGTCGTCATGCACGTCAATCTTCGTTACCCAGAACTTCTCACCGGCGACGAACTTTCGCGAGTCCACATTGTGTATGCCGACACTTTCGCATGGGACGAAAGGAGGACACTTAGTGATTGAGAAATTTGAAATCCTGCCATTCTTATAGGTGTTCGAGGCAGGCGCTCGCGTCGTTATGGTGTACATGAGCAAGTTGTCTTTCTCAAGTACCAGAACTGTACCTGCGGTCACAATGTCAGTCCTGTCCGCAGTCGATTTTGTGAGGGCGTACTGTGATTCCAATTTCTGCTGAATACTAGCCGGAGTGTTCTCGCTCTGAGCGTTCGCACCAAGGCACGAAACTATAACCGCTGCGGCAACGCTCGACGTGACACTTGCTCGGGAAAAATTCATAATTTTCTCCTGGTGGAGTCGGCCACGTGTTGGCTTGCTTTATCCAGTACCTGCGGCGCCTCAAGTTCCCGCTGGCCCGGAACCGTCTAGGTCGTTTTGCATCTCGAACGAGCTTAGGGTGTAGAACCGAAATGGCATACTGACTTTGTGTCTTGCAGTGTGGCCACGGGCCTTTCGTCACCGCCTGTTTGCTGACTTTGAATTGCTAAGTGCTCGCATATCAACCCCTTTTGCACTTCGAATTCCATCTGCTCACTCGGGGAAGGTTGACTGCATCGCAATGTCAGGTCAGAGGTTAGGTCTCGTGACCAACATTCGAACATGCAACATCCGCGTCGTACTAATATCCGATGAGATAGTCGCATTATCCGAACGGATAGACTCGGAGTTCCAGGCCCCAACAGCCCCACACTATACCTCTTTCGAGGGGTTCCAGCCAAGTATTTCTCTTAGCTGCGCTCCCTAAGGGTTTTGTTGTTCCGGCGCGAGTCTTGTCGCTGTCTAACCACGCCATCCGCAGCGGTTTTTGTCGACCAACTTGCCCAGGCATCCTGCCCGCGAACTCTTTTTCTTGTCAGTAGGATTCAGGAAAGGCACAAAGCCGGTGGTTCCTGTTGAGCGGCAGGGAGCGGCATTTACTGAGCAAGCCAGCGCGCCCATATCCGCTGGGGACAGACAAGCCGTTGGACGGTGAAAGGCTTAAATTGATCGAAACGATGGATGCCTATTGACCGGTATCCGAAAGCACGACTAACATTCGCGCTACGGATCTACGCATGACGGGCGAAACAATCTCACATTACCGTGTGTTGGAGAAGCTGGGCTCCGGCGGAATGGGGGTGGTTTACGCCGCCGAGGACCTGAAGCTCGGCCGCAAAGTGGCGCTCAAGTTTCTGGCGAGTGAATACTCCCGTGATCCAGTCGCGCTTTATCGCTTTGAACGCGAGGCACGCTCGGCATCGGCCCTCAATCATCCCAATATCTGCACCATCTATGAAATTGACGAGTTTAATGGCCAGCGTTTCATGGCGATGGAACTGCTGAAAGGGATGACTCTGAGGAATCGGATTGCCGGTGGGGCAATGCCGCTTGACCAATTGCTGGATGTCGCATCCCAAATCGTTACTGGTCTGGAGGCGGCGCACTTGGAAGGAATCATCCATCGGGACATCAAGCCGGCAAATATATTTATCGCTCTAAGCGGATATGTCAAAGTGCTCGACTTCGGTTTAGCGAAGCTCAGCGCTGCTCGCAGAGGGACCTTGGAGGCCGCAGACGCAGAGACTCGATCCACCGAGGAAATCGCTCGGGAAGACCTCACACTGCCCGGTGTGGCCGTGGGCACAGTAGCCTACATGTCACCGGAGCAGGCACTGGGAGAGCCGCTCGACATACGCACCGATTTGTTCTCTTTCGGCGCAGTGCTGTACCAGATGGCGACCGGTAAGCAAGCCTTCACGGGAAACACTTCGGCTGGGACCATTGACGCCATCCTCCACCGGGTTCCTTTGCCGGTCGTCCAGTTCAACTCACGTATACCGCCGGAGCTGCAATCCATCATCAGTAGGGCGCTTGAAAAAGACCGCAATCTCCGTTATCAGACCGCGTCTGATCTGCGGAGTGACCTGCAGCGCATCAGGCACAATTTGCATCTCGGGCCTTCTTTGGTGGTAACCGCGGATGAGTCGACCCTGTTCCTACCTGAGATTGCGCACAAGACAGCGGAGCCGGCAACCGATCCCCCGGTGAAACTGCCGACTCGACAGAACAAGAGAGTTTTGGCTTTTGGCGGAGCAGCTCTGGCGATCATCGTGATGGCGAGCCTGGCATTGTGGTGGCGGGTCGCAACCCGAACACCTCCGGACGCTCACCTGAAAATCCAAGCCAACCCCCGAGCGCAGGTCCTTATTGACGATAAGGTGTTTGGTACGGTCGGAGCGGATGGGACATTTACAACTAACGTGGCTCCGGGTACGCACTCAGTGCAGTTGAGCTTGAAGGAATACGACCATTATTCCACTAGCGTTGCCGTGAGCGGCGGAGAGTCGAAGAGCGTTTTTGCGCAGATGAATCCAGTGCCACCTCCGCCACCGCCTCCCGCTGAGACTGGAAACCTGTTGGTGCGGAGCAATATTACCGGAGCAGAAATTCTAGTCAATGGCCAGTTGAAGGGACTTACTGGCGGCGATAGTGCAACCAAAATAGACCTGAACCAAGGTAGTTACAAGGTACAGGTCAGGAAACAGGGGTTTAAGGACTCTTTGGAGATGCCCGTCGAAATCCTCGCCAACAAGGAGAATCAGGTTGCGTTCACGCTGGTCGCGTCTGGAGGTTCGGCATCAACCACAGCCGACACCTATCTACTTATCAAGTCCAAGCCGGGGGCGTCGATCAGCATTGACGGAAAGTCAGTAGGTGTCGTGGATAGCGATGGCACTTTTCCGACCAAAATTGACCCTGGGCAGCACTCGGTGCGAGTAAGTTTGAGCGGATATGAGACGTACTCTTCTGGTGTCCCCGTGAAAGCGAATGGCAGAACGTACATGGTCGCCGAACTGAAGCCATCCGCTCCGGTAGTTACGTCATTTCACGCCAGCCAATCGAAGATCGCGGCGGGGCAGACGGTCAATCTGCAGTGGGCAACTCAAAATGGGACTGAAACCAGAATTGACCCTGGGATCGGTGCCGTTTCCCCGAGCGGTGCGCTGGACGTTTCTCCCGCCAAGACGACTACTTACACGTTGACGGCTAAAGGAAGCGGCGGCAGCACCACCGCCAGAGTATCCATCGAGATCGAGTCTAACGCCGCAGATGTGCAAGCCATTAAAGAAACCATGGCTAGACTCAAAGGCGCTTATGACTCGATGGATGTCAATGCTGTACGACGAGAGTGGCCATCTCTGACTCAGACCCAGTCTGATGCAATGAAGACGATTTTTCTGGGATTGACCTCGGTCAGGTTAAACGACGAATGTGCTGGTTTGCCAATGATCAGCGGTGACGCAGCCCAGTGGACTTGTACAGAAACTTTAAAGTATGTCGAAAAGGGCCGGCACCCGCTGCCCGATGTGCGCAACACCGTGGTTTTTTATTTTAAGCGGGCTGGCGGAAAATGGTACGTGGATCGCCGGGAAGGAACTCACTACGCCAAGTCTGGCAGCAACTGATCTTTCATTTGACTCGATCAATACCTGATGTCTGCCGGCTAAGCACTACGTCTCAACGGTCTGTTTCACGACCGGCATAGCAGGGTGGTCCATTTCCTCGCGGGTGCGCTCTATGTCAAGCGCGGCCTGTTTCCGCTTGGCATGGGATACGGGGTTTGCTTTGCCGGTGAGCGTGTGGCACCGTTCTCCAGACTTAGCACCACAAACCGGGCATTGGAAGTCGATCGCGTTCATGTTCACAGTTTACGCCGAACCGAAGCACATTCAAGTCCGGTAGATTCCAAAATGAGATGCCACAGCCTCCGCCTCTGCGACACTCCTGCCGGTTCACCGCTATAATGTAGGCTTCATGAGTGCGCTCTTATACGCTGCGATCGCCTACATTCGCAGCCCCGTAGGAATATTTGTAGAGCAGTTGCGTCGCGAGTTGCACCCCGCGCACACCCATGCCGACGCCCACGTCACCATTTTGCCGCCACGCCTGCTACAAGGTGCCGAGCAGGAAGCCCTTGAGCAACTAGCGGAAGTCTGCCGTACCGACCATCCCTTCGAAGTCACCATGGGCGACGTGGAGAGCTTCCTCCCGATAACGCCGACCGTCTTCATTCGTGTGGCCCGTGGCGCCTATCGCATGCGCGAGTTGCACGATCGCTTGAATCGCGGGGTTCTCCACTGCTCGGAGTCCTGGCCCTACATGCCGCATTTGACCGTCGTCAAAGCCGACACCGCGGACGAGGTGCCGAGGGTGATCGACATTGCACGGCAGCACTGGAAGGAATATTCCGACACCCGCAAGGTGCAGATCAGCAAACTGACCTTTGTGAAGGGCAACCTGGAGCGCTGGGTCGATTTGGCAACCGTCCCGTTCGGGCAAAAGGCAACATAAACCTTTTGTAAATTGTGACGTGAGTCCTAGACGCCACCTGAGCTTCTGTGGGATTGTGATAATAAGGATTCGTGAATTACCCCGATGTGTCGAGCGCAATCACGGACCAGAGGAGCCAGGTTATGAGACCGAGCCAAAAGGTGAAGATCGGTGTTCAGTACGGTCGAGCGCTGGTGAACTCCGGCCTCTCAGGACTGCGTAACGGCCGCGACTCGCATCTCCATGGACAGCCCCTGTCCAACGAGTTGTCCAAATCGGCCCGCGGCGCTCTCGGATTGGCTGCGATCGGCACCTGCGCCGCGCTCGTCGGTTCCTGTTTTTCAGGCCGCACTCATCGCCGGGCCAAGGCGGTTGGCTTCGGAGTGATGGGCAGCGTGATTGGCCTGGCGGTCGGGCTGGCTTGGAAGACTCGCGAGCTTACTGCCAGCATGGGCCGCTCCGCTCTGAAAGAAATGGGCGTGGCCCGGGATGAACACTGGCTCCAGAAACATCCCATCGACTACGCTTAGACCTGCCGTCGTGTCGTTCAACTAATCACCGCGAAGGCTCGCCGCCTTCTGGAAGCATTCATGCGCCTTGCCGGAATCGCCGAGATTACGATAGGCGATTCCCATGTTGGTCCAGATGGTCGCCGTATTCTTAGCCCCAATCGCATAGTCCTGTAGCGCACGCTCATATCGCGTGATAGCTTCCCTGGAATTCCCTCGTTTTTGCTCATAGACTGCGATACGGAAATTGCTTACGCCGTCGTCCGGATTAAGCGCCGCCGCCGTGAAGAAATGCGGCAAAGCCTCATCCGGCTTGCCCTGCTTCAGCAGTTCCGTTCCGATCCAGTCTTCGGCTATCCAATCATTCCTCACAACCTGCACGGCATGGGACCAAAGCGTTAAGTTGTCCTTCCAATAGCCGATCTGATGATGCGTGACCGTGGCCAGCGCCAACAACGCGCCGGCGCTGGCCCAGGCAAGCCATGCAGGAGAGATATGGAAATGTTCCGCGCTGTCGGATAGCCCCCAGCAAACCATGATGAATAGCCCTATGAATGCCTGGTAGACGAAGCGATCAGCCATGCCTTCCTTGCCGAATTGGACAATTTCCAGCATGGGCACTAACGTTCCCAGAAACCAGAGCCATCCCACCGGCAGGTAACGATGACGCCTGCCTGCCATTACCAGCGCAGTAACCGCGATCAGGAGAATGGCTGCTCCCGATACCTGCCAAATCGTCAACCAGTTACTGGGATTCGGATATAACGGCGCGAGGTGAGACGGCCAAACTGCCTTGACGATATACCGGCCATAGGAGAACACTGCATTCCCCAGACGCATCGAAAGCGGCGGCCAATAGCGCGGGCGAGCTTCTCCTTCCGAGTAGATGGTAAATAGCGCATCGGCCCCGCACAGCAACAGCAGTGGGACCTTCTCCATGACGAGGGCAGAGAAGCTTCGAGAGGGGAATGTGTCGGATGTCGGCACCGAAGTAGGATCCTGCTCCGGTGGAAACATCCGCTGCAGAGGCCAATAGTCCCAGAGCAGCAGGACGAACGGCAATGTGATTACCTGGGCCTTGGCGGCCAATCCCAGAGCAAACAGTAAAGCAACCACGACATAGCGGCTGTCCCGGGGCTGTCGCGCGTACCAGCGGTAAGCGCCCAAGGCGAGCAGGAAGAAGACCATGCTGAGCTCGGTCTTACGCTCAGCGATCCAGACAACGCCCTCGACATTCATGGGGTGGAGCGCAAACAGCGCGGCGACCATGAAGCTGCGGCTGGTATACCCCGTGGCGCGCTTCAGTACCCAAAACAGCAGCGCGGCGTTCAGCGCGTGCAGGAGCACGTTCATGTCGTGATGTCCGGCAGGGTTGGCGCCGAAAAGCTGATAATCCAGTGCATGAGACAAAAAGCTCAGCGGGATCCAATTTTCCATGCTGAAGCAGGTGAACGCCCACTTGATCGTGGTCCAATCCAGGCCGTGATGAAGGTGCACATTATCAACAACGTAAAACTCGTCATCCAAACTGAAGAAAGGATGGTGGTGCACTGGAGAATAGACCGCGATTGTTGCGGCAATGAGTAGCAATTTCAGAAGGAACGTGCGCATGGGCAAAGTTCCAAACACATTCCTGGACGAACTTGCGGACAACGAGGAGCTAGCTTTGTCGAGTGGGGGCAATGTAGCCGACATATTTATGCGGGCGCTCAGAACGCTCTGCGCGACATTTCATTCTTACCCTAATTCCAGCAATCCTGCGAATCGTTCGCTTTTTGGAGGCTCATCTTTTTTCGGCCAACTGCTTTGGCTTGTCGGCTGTCATTGAGAATCCGTTATACAATACGCAAGTTTGCCGGGACGTAGGGACTGGGATTAGGAGTCCTAAAATCGGCTGTCGACGGTCGTACCTTGTCGTTGCTTCCTTGTCCGGAACAAGGCAAGTGTCTTCGAGGAAGAGTTCGCGATGGCGAATCCTGCGAGCACGAGCGGAGATGGAAGTCCAATCACGGAGCTTGACGTTCTGTGGGTGACGGCTGGACTGGGCTGCGACGGCGACACCATTGCCATGACGGCCGCGACGCAGCCAAGTCTCGAAGACATAGTCATGGGCGCTCTACCCTGGATTCCGAAGATCAACTTCCATAATCCTTTCCTTGCCATCGAGAACGGTGACGAGTTCTTGAAGCCGTTCCACCTGGCGGCAGAAGGCAAGCTTGGGCCCTTCATCCTGGTGGTCGAAGGCTCGATTCCCAACGAACACAATAAGAAGGAAGGTTACTGGGCATCGTGGGGCACGGACCGGAAGACCGGCGAGCCCATCCTGACGTGCGATTGGATTGACCGGTTGGCTCCCAAAGCCTGGGCTGTTGTGGCCGCCGGCACCTGCGCGACCTACGGCGGGATTCACGCGATGGAAGGAAATCCGACCGGCTGCATGGGTCTCGCTGATTACTTGGGATGGCAGTGGAAATCGGCGGCCAGCATCCCCATTGTGTGTGTTCCGGGCTGCCCGGTGCAGCCGGACAACATGATGGAGACTTTGCTCTATTTGTTTCATATGGCAGCGGAACGCGCGCCCATGATCCCGCTGGACGAGGCTTTGCGGCCGACCTGGTTGTTTGGCCAGACCGTGCATGAAGGGTGTGATCGCGGCGGCTACTACGAGCAGGCAGATTTTGCCGAGGAATACGGGTCGCCCTTGTGTATTGTCAAGCTCGGGTGCTGGGGCCCGGTGGTGCAGTGCAACGTCGGTAAGCGCGGATGGATGGGCGGAATCGGCGGGTGTCCCAACGTAGGAGGAATTTGCATTGGCTGCACCATGCCGGGGTTTCCGGACAAATTCATGCCCTTTATGAATCAGCCGCCGGGCTCGTTGCTGTCATCCAATGCGGTGCAAACCTACGGAAGGGCCATTCATGCTCTCCGCAGATTTACGCAGGCTTCGCTGAATAAGGAACCCAGTTGGCGGCGCCGGGCTGATGCTGCTGGAAGATTCCCGGCATCTCGCCGCGAGCCGTAGCGTGTGGACCAGGTAAGTAGCATGTGCGCCCAGCGCGACACCAATACGAGCTCATGGTTGGAGGCCGCTCAAATCGCGGTGCAGGACGCCGACCATATCGCCGAGGTGAGCGAGTTGGCTACGAGTTACGCTGAGGCAGAATCCGTTCTGCAAGACCTCGCCACTGTGTTCTTCGAGAACACAGACCCCCGTCTTGGGCGGGGGAATGGTTCGCCGGCTAAACTACGCGAACTCGCGGAGACCCCGCTTCCCAACATGGAGGCCAGGTACCGCGCCCTGGTGGAGCAGATTCCCGCGGTTGTGTTCATGGCATACCTGGACAAAGGAATCGGCGAGGCTTACGTAAGCCCGCAGATCGAAGCCGTCCTGGGTTTTACTCAGGAGGAATGGCTGCAAGACCCGGTCCGCTGGTATCGCCAGGTCCATCCCGACGACAAGCAACGCTGGAGTGTCGAAGCCGCAGAGTTGTTCCTGTCGGGTCAACCTCTGCGGTCCGCCTATCGCGTGCTCGCGCGCGATGGTCGCGTCATCTGGTTTCACTGCGAAGCCAAAATGATACGGCGGGAAGACGGCCGGCCGTGGTTCATTCATGGCGTGGGGTTCGACATCACCGACCTCAAGAAAACCGAAGAAGCGCTCCAGCAAGAGCGCAACGTTGTCTCTGCGATTCTTGATACGGTTGGGGCCCTGGTGGTCGTGCTCGATCCTGCCGGACGCATCATCCGTTTCAACCGGGCTTGCGAACGGACTTCGGGGTACGGCTTCGAGGAAGTGCGATACAAGTACGTATGGGAATTGTTCACCGTTGCCGATGAAGCCGATCGCTTCAGGGCAATTTTTGAGCAAATGCGCGCGGGTCTGGCTCATACCGAATGCGAAAGCCATTGGGTCACGCGCGATGGCTCGCGCCGCCTGATCTCCTGGTCGGGAACGGCCATGCCGGGTGACCACGGAACCCCGGCCTACATCATCGCCACCGGGATCGACATTACGGAGCGCAAACGTCTGGAGCAGGCGGTCCTCGAGATCAGTGTCCGCGAGCAGCGTCGCATTGGCCAGGACCTGCACGACGGACTGGGCCAGCATTTGACCGGAATCGCGTTCATGAGTAAGGTGCAGGAGCGAAAACTGGCCGAGAAAGGATTGCCGGACGCCGAGGATGCTGCCAAGATTGTCAGGCTCGTGAACGAGGCCATCGAGAAGACTCGCGAACTTTCCCACGGGCTTCTCCCGGTTTTATCGGACTCGCGGGGGCTTATGTCGGCGCTTCAACAATTTGCCGGCAAGGTGGAAGGTCTGTTCCGAATCTCATGCCGGTTTCTATGCGTTGAACCCGTACTGATTCATGATGACACCGTCGCCACGCACCTCTATCACATCACCCAGGAAGCTGTGAACAATGCGATCAAGCATGGCAAAGCCAGGAACATCATTGTTGCGCTGGGCGCAGGTAGCGGTCGCGGTGCGTTGACCATCAGCGACAACGGTTCCGGCATCCAAACCGTGTCAGCCGGTAACAAGGGAATGGGTCTTCACATCATGAATTATCGGGCAAAGATGATCGGGGGCGCCTTGGATATCGCGCAAAGCAAACCGCATGGCACGGTAGTAACTTGCCGGTTCCCGATCGGAGAGGATTACAGGCGGATATGACTCCGATAACCAAGCGGCAGGAAAACTGGTCGGCCAACAAACTGAAGGTGTTCGTGGTTGACGATCACCCGATTGTCCGCCAGGGACTGGCACAGATGATCAACCGCGAACCCGATCTCACCGTCTGTGGTGAAGCCGAAGAAGCCGCGCCGGCTTTGCATGCGATTACCGACGTGAAGCCCGACATTCTTATTGTTGACATCTCCTTGAACGGTCCCGATGGCCTTGATTTGCTCAAGAACGTTCGTCTGCGATATCCCAGCTTGCCGGTTCTCATCCTCTCTATGCATGACGAATCGATCTATGCGGAGCGCGCGCTACGGGCCGGCGCCAACGGCTACATCATGAAACATGAGGCGGCGGAAAAAGTGCTGGTGGCCGTGCGCCAGATCCTCAATCGCGAAATCTATGTCAGCGAGAAGGTCGCCAACAGGATTCTGCATCATTACATCAGCGGTTCTCCAACCGCGAAGCAATCTCCGCTCGCCGATCTCTCCGATCGCGAACTGGAGGTCTTTCGCTTGATTGGTGAGGGCCACAGCACGCGCACCATTGCGGAAGAACTGCACCTCAGCATAAAAACCGTGGAGTCGTACCAGGCACATATCAAGGACAAACTCTCGCTCAAGAATGGCCGGGAGCTGGTGCAGCATGCCATTCAATGGGTGATGAACGAACGAGTGGCATAGAAAAATCCTGCTGTCTCATAGGGGAATCCCCTATACACCTTCCTGTGACTTTCCCCAACGCGAAATCAGGTTGTGAAGTGCCCACATTTCCCTGATGCTAGTGTCCATACGGTGCGTGGGGCACCAAGAGACTTTTCAAATCTTTGTCAGCTCGATCCGGTCTCACACGTATGTTGACAAGGCCCTAGCGGCTTTGCGTGAGGACCTCAAAAAAATAAGGATCGTCGGTGTTCCGCCCCACGAACACATGAAACTGAAGTTGGAAAGGAGAACCCAACCATGGCAGCAGAAACAGCTCCGTACGGTCGCGCGACACAGAAGAAACCGGCCGTTGCGGAGGTACACATTATTTGGGTAACAGCCGGTCTGGGATGCGATGGCGACTCGGTTTCCATCACCGCCGCGACACAACCTAGCATTGAAGATGTCTTACTAGGAGCGATTCCGGGTCTTCCTAAAGTGCATCTGCACAACCCGGTGCTTGCGTACGAGGTCGGTGACGACTTCCTTAAGCCTTTTTACCTCGCTGAGGAGGGGAAGTTGGATCCCTTCGTCCTCGTGGTCGAAGGATCTATTCCTAACGAGAAAATCCATCACGACAAAGGCGGCTACTGGGCTGCCATGGGCACCGACTCCACCACCGGTCAACCGATCAAGACGACCGACTGGGTCGAGCGCTTGAGCCAGAAGGCCCTCGCCGTCGTTGCTATCGGCACCTGTGCGACATACGGAGGAATTCACGCCATGCAGGGCAACCCGACCGGTTGTATGGGTGTCGCCGATTTCCTGGGGTGGGATTGGCGATCGAAGGCGGGTGTTCCCATCGTCAATGTTCCCGGATGCCCGGTGCAGCCGGACAACTTCATGGAGACCGTGCTCTACCTCCTCTATCAAGTGGCTGGACTGGCGCCGATGATTCCACTCGACGATCAACTGCGTCCCAAATGGCTGTTCGGCAGCACCGTGCATGAAGGTTGCGACCGCGCCGGCTACTACGAGCAGGGTGACTTCGCGACGGAATACGGTTCACCCAAGTGCATCGTGAAGCTGGGATGTTGGGGACCGGTGGTGAACTGCAATGTGCCGAAGCGTGGGTGGATGGCCGGAATTGGCGGATGCCCCAACGTGGGCGGCATCTGCATCGGCTGTACCATGCCGGGTTTCCCCGACAAGTTCATGCCGTTCATGGATGAACCGCCGGGCGCACGGGTTTCAACCGGAAGCGCCAGCGCGTTTGGCCGCGCGGTCAGAGGGCTGCGCTCGCTGACCCAGGCAACTCTCAACAAAGAACCGAAGTGGCGGCATGCTCGCGCTGAGCTTACCACCGGCTATCACGGCAGGGCCTAACTA